>ERZ773038.789-NODE-789-length-19662-cov-6.403835_pt1 | contig 19662 bp, 15 predicted proteins | sample MGYA00511665_ERZ773038 | MGnify/ENA primary metagenome ERZ773038 (study PRJEB29015, sample SAMEA2737966) | human oral metagenome | biome: human oral; feature: human-associated habitat; material: dental | place: China | collected 2028 ... | reverse complement strand
ACACTTACACCAAGCCGGAGCTACCTGAGGCAGCCAAGGAGAACACCGAACGCGGCGCAGAGCTTGCAGCTGAGTATGTTGTCGAGACACTCACCTATGCGTGGAACACAGGTGATACACAACCTTTTGCTGATGTCACCGAGCCTGGAGAGAAATTCCGGGAGACCTACATCAAGAACATCACCAATCTCTATGCAAATGGGTGGATGTATAACAATAGCTCGACCATCACGGGCATCGTATCGGTAGAACCCGTTAAGGACGAGAAATGGGGAGTACAGGATGGAACCATCGGGGTTGTATTTAAAGCATCGACCAACAATGGAACTGCCTGTAGTGGTCAGCGCATTATCACAAGCGACACTTCATTCGACGTGACTTTAGCGTTCTTTATGACCTGGAAAGACGGACGTTGGATTGCTACTGGGGGAGGCGTATCCCGGGATGGTCAGTAAGCTTACATGCGTTAGTATCATCGTTCTCGCGGCTGCGATATCCAATATCAACGCCGGAGTGGCACTCGCTGACAGTAACCCTATCGCTCCGACCAGTTCATGCGCTGACGCCTTCGGGTCGCAACTTGGATTCTGTGCGGACGGAAGCAATGATGCAGCGAACATATATCTGCAGGAACAACAGCAGTATCACCTTCCCGCAGAGCAGTCGTCACTCGGCTATCCATGGACCGTGGATACTCAGAGGAACCAGCTGACAGCTGAAGGTGCTGTTGATCCTGCTGCTGGCGCGTACGGGGACGCGGCGCGCTGTAAGAACGTGTACGTCAATAGGGCTCCCAACAGTCCGACGGTCTCCGACGATGACACCGTCGACAACTGTCCGCTCCCATCAGACCCTGAGGGCGGTTCCAATCAGGATCCGGGGCGTATCCCCACGACGCGAGACATCCTCTACCTAGCCGCCACCACCATTCACCCAGACGGCGCAGGCCTCCTCAAACAACCTGAGGGGGTGTCGTACACGAACAAGTACATCCCCACGCTCGTCGCAGCCACCCACCCCACGCAGACCCACACAATCACATTGTTGGGCCACAACATCACGGTCACTCTGACAGCTACGTCCTACACGTGGAGCTGGGGTGACGGGACCCCGGACTTGACCACGACCTCGGCGGGGATGCCCTGGCAAGAAGGCATGGACCCCAACACGGACCCCGCCCTGATCCGCCACTTCTACAAGGCACCGAACGGGTGGAAGTCTTTCCTGGACGGGCCTTACCCCTCCGCCACGCGCACCATCACGCTCACCACAACCTGGGCGGGCACGGCCACCAACCCCTTCACCGGAGAAACGCAGACCATCAACGGCCTGGTCACCACGACAGAAACGACGGGCCCGTTCCCGCTCGGCCAACTCATCGTCAACAACACCGACACTTCAGAAGAAAAACAAGGCCACTAAGCGAGTGATGCACCATGATCACGAAACTCTCCACCATCGGCAAGTGGATCGGCGCTGCCATTGCCGCTGTTGTCATCATCGGCACGTCGTTCCTGGGACTCCACGCGTTCAACGCTCGAGCCCACGCGAACGCCGAGCTTCAGTCCGGGGCACAGTCGCCCCAGCCTGACAGCACCGCGCAATCTGGCCCCCAATCGGGAGACACCCCTCAATCCGCAGAACCAACACCCGTTGATGTCCCGAAGCCCACTCCGCCGCCACACCTCTACGCGGGTGGACAAATTGGTGCCCAAGCGACATCACAGTGGTACGTCGACCTATGGGCTTATGCGTTTAATACCGGGGACACAGAAGATTTCATGACGGTATGCCAGATCGACAATTTCTGCACCAGAGTAAATCACGACGTCCAGGCACTTCATACAGATCGAATTGTCACACGACCGATAACAATCAAGTACCTCATGACGAAAGAGATATGGGACTGTACATATACGCCAGATCAAATTAGCGGAACATGCATTAAATTCGACTACTCCGAGCAGAGTGGAACCGCTATTCGTATAGACAATGACGCAACTAAACCTGACTACTCCACCATCTCTTTTTCTTCAAAGAGTGATGAAACTGTCGACCATTATGAAGGCACCATGCTGCTTGTAGATGACGGAGATACATGGGTCGTCAAACACTTCTGGTCACATAAAGAATAGAACCCCGCCAGAAGCGGATATCTCCCCCGAAGGTTCTCTCCGACGGCGATAGTTCCAACGACTCGCTTCACCCTCGGCGAGGATGAGCCACGAGGAACCACGCAACGCTCACGTTCGACAAAACCTATGCGCTGAGGCCCCAGCCCACCCCCGTAGGCTCGGACCTCAGCGTAGATGTCTCACGTGCAATTACTACCGGGATAGCGCCACGTATTGATCAACGTTTCCCTGCGGGCTCATCACGCACCCAACGTCGCTCACCTGAGGACGTGACCAGGCCTCGTGACACAAGGTCCCGCAGATCTGCACGGGCTTGTTCAGCGGTCACACCAAAGCTCTCCCGATACTCGCCATAGTTCCATGACCACCCGTGTTGTAGCGGGCCTCCTCGTCGCTATCGCCGACGAGGCGTGCCCTAGTCTCACGGACAGACGCCAAATGCTGGGGCACCAGGGTTTAGTCAAGACCTCGTATCAAAATGCCTCGCACCGGTTCCACATCACCTATCGGTCGACGATGGCACAAGCATGAGCATCTACTCCTCTGATGACACCATTTCATAGACGCTCGGTTCTATCTCATAGAACCTCACTTCTATGTCATAGAGGCCCATTTCTATCTCATAGAACCCTCAAATGGCTCCACATAGATTCAAAGACGAGGTGAGCGGTGCAATACGAGAACTTCGGAAATCTCAAGGTTGAAACCGAAGCCGCATCACAGCACACCACCACCGCCCACATCCACTACACGGATGTTTCACGTGAAACAATCGGAGGAACAGTCACCACACGGCCTCGCGCACGCCGCACAACTACTTCCGGTGGTAGCGCGGGCTCGTGCCCAAGTGCGTCGGGTAGACGTTCAGGCCGTCCTTCAGCTTCGACTCGTCGAGGCCGCGATACGTGTACGAACTATCGTTCACAATGTCCGTGGGATCCACGACGCCATCCGCGTACTGCTGGACCTCCTCCGGCGTCGGACTCGACCCACCTTCCTTCTGCGCCAACGGGTTCTCATCAGGGAACTGCGACGGATCCGTATTCAAAATCGCGCCCGGATCAATGCCTCCGAACCCCGTGTACTTGTTCCACCCGTGATCAGGATTCAAGCCCGTCTTCACCAGCAACTGCAGCAACTGATTGCTGGTCGCCTCAGGCCACCGCTGCTTCGCCAACGCCAGAACACCCGCGACAATCGGCGAGGCAACCGACGTACCAGAGACAGTATCGTTAGCGCCAGTATCGAAGTTACGGAAGAGCACAGGCCCGCCGATCGATGTCGTCACCACACCCTGACCCCACGAGGAGTAGTCCTGCCGAGTGCCATCGACACTGATCGCCGTTACACCGACAACACCCGACCATTTTGACATCGACAGAGCATCATTATTATTACCGTCATTACCAGCGGCCGCGACGATGATTACTCCATTCGACATCGCACGAGCAACGGTCCATTTCATCCGATCATTGCCATCATCACTGGAAGCTGACATATTAATGATCTGGGCCCCATCATTCATCGCCTGATTGAGCAACCAGACACCTTCCGATCGCAAGGCACTGCCAGAATCAAGGCAATCTTGTCCGGGTGTATCACCATCTGCCCCGAGATTCATTTGATACGCAAGAAGAGAGACCTTCGGTGCCACACCATAGTCCGCAGACACGAGGATGGACGCAACCCCCGTGCCGTGCGTTTCCACTGCGGGTGATGAGTTGATCGTGCACGGCGTTTTCACCGTGATGTTTGCACCCGCAAGCTCAGGGACGGAGGTATTCACCTTGCCATCGATCATCGCGACAGTGACGCCCTCGCCCGTGTAGCCCTTCGCGCGGGCACGATCGATGCCGTAGTACGAGAAGTACGCCTGATCGGCCGCAGTAATCGTGTCGGCTGCGTGCGCAGGGGCAGCGGGAATCGACACGATGCCCGCCACGAGCGCACCCACGGCAGCCACGGCAACACTGTGGCTCACGCGCAGTCGTCGGTTCCTCTTGGCCCTCACCATTGGCGCGGATCCCATCCGTCGTCCCGGCGCGGAGCGGGCGCAATGTCCTTATCGGTCCCGTATGTCTGCGACATCGGATTCACGTACCCTTCCGGCAACTCATCGTCGTCCTCCACGCGGAAAGGCGTGTACTTGCGACGCTTCGCCTTCTCATCACCCTTGCCACGGCCGGCGCCCGCACCAGCACCGCCGCCCATGAAGCCAGAGGCTCCCTGAGTTCCAGCTCTCCCGGAGCCAGCGGCACCAACACCGGCACCCGCCCCGCGGGAGCCATCAGCTCCGACGATACCAGATAGGCCTGCAGTACCAGAGGGTGCCTTGTAAGTCCCGTAGCCCGGACCGGAGTACGATCCCGCACGCAATGCGGACATGCCGCTCACGTTCCCTGCCGTTCCTCCTCGCCCGAGGGCACCGGCAGCACCGCGGCCGAGAGCACTCGCCGACGAACCGAGGCCTCCACCCATGCGGGCCGCACCACCAACGCCGAGGGCTCCCGCTCCTAGCATCCCAGCACCACCAAAACGGGAGGTCAACGCGGACTCACTTCCCGGTCCACCGTTCACGTTCCACAGCGGGTGGTATCGGTCTACCGGGGGTGCGGGCGTGTAGCCGCCGACAACACCGTTACGGTGCCAGTCCCCATTCACTCGCGTGTGCAGCAGATCGACGCCCATGAGGTCCTGTGGGTCGGAAATCGGGTTCAGGCGTGACCCCACCTCTCCCTCAGTCACGAAGCGATTCGGGATACGAGGCGAAGACATGACGCGATCGCTCACCGGACCGCCCTCGTCGTAACCCGCCGGATACAGTCCGGAACCCGAGCCTCGCAAATCAGATCGGCCATAGTCGGTGTCGCGGTTGCCCGGGTACACACCCGCCTCGTGAGCGGAGGTGTTCAGGTACCCACGCTCAATGTCGTGACGCACACTACCACTCGAAGGCCCCGGAGTCTGTCCGGTGTATTTTCCGGCATTGTCGACCTTTTGTTTCATTGACACACGCTGCGCATTCGTACCATCCGCCAGAGCCTGCATCGTATCGTTCGCGCGCTGCAGGATGTCCGTCGCGGCGGCTTCACGCTGGTTGTTCGCCTGGATGATGAGACCTTGGACGTACGCTTCACCTGTCGTAGCGACCGCATTGATGGGCAGTCCCGCGAGGCCCATATACCCTGTCACAGGAATGACGACGTGGGCTGCGTCTGCCAACGCCTGCAGCTTCGAGTCGACCAGGGTGGGCGAAAGCTGCATAGCGTCCTCGCGCACGTGCTTCATGACGCGACGGGCCTCCAGATAGAACTCCATCGCGGTATTGTGCCCATCCTTGATGGCCTGCACCTGCTTCATGGCGCGAGCGGTCCACGCGTCGATCTGGTCTCCGGTTTCACCGGTGAATCCCTGGTTCGTGCGCATGTGGTGCGTGGAGTTGTTGGCCTCGTTCAGGCCGCACACGATCGTATTGTGTTCGTTGTCCGAGGCATCCAGCGCGGAGGCCGTCTTGATCGCGGCGACCAGCTGCATGAGGCGCTCGTACATCGAGCTCTCAACCATGATTCGTACTCCTCGTTCTCAGATGGCCGACGGCGCGTTTTGGGCGGGTTCGGAGGACGAGGCACCGGCGTCGGTGCCCGAATTCGCTGCCGGGGCGGAATTGTCGACCGGCGTCGGAGGTGCAGTGTAAGCCGAAGAAGCAGTCGACCCACCGCCACTCGTCGGGCTTGGGTCCAAGCCTGCCAGGATGGCGGCGAGCTGGTCAGCATTCGCCATCTCCGCAGCCTCGAAGGCCTCGGCCGCCTGTTCGACATTGCCGTCGAACTCTGTGAAACTCCGCTTCTGCTTGCTGATGAGACGATCCTCAGTCTTCAGCAGCGAAACGATCGCCGTGCGCATGGCCTGGAACCCGCCCTCGTCGGACCAATACGAGGGGTCTTGCGCGTCAATGAGCCGCCCGAGAGCCTCCGATGAGTCCCCCAGGGACTGCCCTCCCCCGCTTCATATCGTCACGCGTCTGGGCGTGCTTATCGGAATCGAAGCCGACGTCAACCACGCGCTACCTCCTGATCAACCGGCACACGAAACGTAGGCCACGGAACACTGTGCTACCTCGCCAAGCATATGACCAGTCGTTGACATTAAGAAGCGTGTTAAGGGTTCACGAGGCCGGGGCCGGGTCCTCGGAGACGCCACCCGCGGGCACCCCTCAACCAAGACGACCGCGCGGGCGCCTCTCGCGCAGACTCACCCCCGCCTCTCGCGCAGGCTCCGCGCGAGGAGGCCGTGCCTCGGCGCGAAGACCCAGGCGAGCACGAAGCACGCGGTGAGCACCAGGACGATCGTGGCGCCCGTGGGCACGTCCAGCGCCCACGACAGGTACAGGCCTACCAGGCCCCCGGCAGCCCCAAGCACCGGCGACAGGATCATCATGGTCCCCAGGCGGTCGCACAGGAGCCGCGCGGTGGCCGCAGGGGTGACGAGCAGGGCCAGCACCAGGACGTTGCCGATCGTCTGCACGGAGATCACGACGGCCAGGGCCACGGCAACATACAAAGACAGGTCAGCCAGCAGAACATGCACGCCCGCCGCCCGCGCGCTCTCGCGGTCCAGGGTCACGGCCACGATGGGCCGGTGTGCCAGGAACAGCATGAGCAGCACCAACGCAGCGCCACACAGCACCACGGGCACATCCGACGCCGGGATGCCCGTGATCGACCCGAAGAGGAAGTCCTGCAGGCTCCCCGCGTACCCGGGTGCCCGCGCGATGATCGCGACGCCGAGCGCAAACGCGCCGACGAAGAGCACGCCGATAACGGAGTCCTCCTTAAGCCGCCGATTCTGCGCCAACAAGGCCACCAACACGGCGGTCACGACGCCCGCGAGCGCGCCGCCAAACACCAGGGACCCGCCGCACACGAAGGCGATCGCCAGGCCGGGGAACACGGAGTGCGCGACCGCGTCGCCAATAAAGGCCATGCCGCGCAGGACGACGTGCACGCCGACGCTGCCGCACACGAGCGCGGCGACGACCGCAATCAGCAGCGCGCGCGGCAGGAACGCCAACGCAGGATTCGTCAGGTCGCGGAAGAAGTCGTAGGGGCTCAGGAAATCCGCCGCCGGGACGAGGGCACGTCCGGCCGCGTGGATCACGGTGCTCATGCGCGCACTCCTAGGGCGTCGAGGATCGGGTTGTCGGGTCGCACGTCGAAGGCGCGGATCCACGGGTCGGCGTCGGTGAGCTCGTCGGGACGCCCGGAGGCGACGATCGTGCGCCTCAGCAGGTACAGGCGGTCGCAACCGGCGCGCGCGCCGATGAGGTCGTGCGTGGTCATGAGGAGGGCCCGGCCCCCGTCCGCGAGCGCGCGGAACAGGTCCATGAGCATCTCCTGCGTGGGCATGTCGAGGCCGGTGAAGGGCTCGTCGAGGAGCAGCACGGCAGGCCGGATCGCGAGGGCCCGGGCGACGAGGACGCGCTGGCGCTGCCCGCCGGACAGCTCGCCGATGGGGCGCTTCGCGAGGTCTCGCATGCCCACGAGGGATAGTGCCTCCTCGACGGCGCGGAAGTGCGGGGTCCGCGCGCGCCCGAGCAGGCCGCGCCGCACGGTGACGGCCTGCAGGACGGCGTCGCGCACGCTGATCGGGAAGTCCCACGCGAACTCGTGCCGCTGCGGCACGTACCCGATCGCGCCGTCGGTCTCGACGCTGCCGCTGGAGGGGATGAGCCCCAGGATCGAGCGGATCAGCGTGGTCTTCCCGGCGCCGTTGGGTCCGATGAGGCCGACGAGCTCCCCGGCCTCGACCTCCAGGTCGACGCCCTCGAGGACGCTGCGCCCTCCCAGGGACGCGCCCAGTCCGGTGACGCGCAGCTGGCTCACTGCTCCCCTCCCCGATCGACGAGGCCGGGGCCCTCAGCGCTTCCCTCACCGCGGGCGGTGGGCAGGGGCGCGAGGATGGAGTCGGCCTCGGCGATGGCGGCGGCCTGTTCGGCGCGGCTGCGGCGCGAGCGCGCCACGACGAGGGCGCCGATCACGAGGAGGGACGCCGCGGCCACGGAGATGATCGCGAGGAAGGCCCAGTCGGGCAGCCCGCCCGACGAGACCCCCGAAGCGGAGGAAGAGGACGATGCGGGGGCAGCCCCGGAAGCAGCGGGTGCGGCACCAGAGGAAGAAGCGGACGCCCCCGCCGAAGCAGCATCGGCAGCGGCGGGCGCGGCCATGGCCAGGGCCTCGGACGCGGAGGCGGCGTCACCGACGGCGAAGCGCAGGGTCGTGGAGGCGCTCACGGCCTCGCCGGCGGTGGTCGTGCCCAGGAAGGTCACGGTCGCCGTGTAGGTGCCGGGCGCGGAGAACGCCCAGTTGGCGTGCACGTGCGTGCCCGAGTCGATCCACACGTCGCCGGGCGCCGCGCCCGAGTCGGCGAGCAGGAGGGGCTTGCCGAAGGTGCCGGACTGCAGGAACAGCCACGCGCGGCCGGGGCCGGACACGGGGCCGACACGCATGGTGAGGCCTCGGTCGATGGTGGCGGTGACGGCGGGGTCCTGCGTGTTCCAGCCGAGCCACACGACGCCCGGGTTCTGCGTCTGGGGAACGACGTACACGGGCTTGCCGGCGACGTCGGCCAGGAAGGGGTAGTCGGCGGAGTCGGGCGCGGTCATGATGGCCGCATCATTGACGCGCAGGACGGTCTGGTTGGGGTCGCGCCACACGGCGCCGGTCTCGGCGTCGTGGCGCAGGCCGGCGCGCCACTGTCCGTCGATCAGTCGGGGGCCGAGGTCGACGTGCCCGACGCTAATCTCGCTGGCCTCATTCGACCACTCCTCGTGCGCGGCAACGCTCTGCGCGAGGTCGGGGTCGGGACTCGGGTCAGCAAAAGAAGAGGGGGCGCCCACGACGATGAGGAAAGCCGACATGATGAAGGCAAGCACCGACATGCCTGTGACCGGCCTCCGGCTAGCCCCGGGGGCGGCGGCGGGGCCTGGCCGGGCTTCGAGCTGTGATGCCCGTCCGCTCGGTCCCGTGGGCGGCGGCAAGGCCTGGCCGGGCTTCGAGATCGACCACTCCGAGCGAAGCTCGCGTGTGGCGATCTCGCGGGCGGGCCGCCGCCCACCGGCACACACAGCGGCCCGGCCCATCAAGGCAGGCCACGCGGCGGCCGGGGCCTCCGGCGCCAGGAACACCAGCGGGGCCACAAGCAACACCACGCAGCACAACATGACAACGGGTGGGGCGCCTTCCGGCACCCCACCCGTCATCAACACCAGTTATTCAACGGAGTGTTATCACTCCGTCGCAAGCGCCTCCGAGGGGCTGACCTTGGCGGCCCGGCGGCCGGGCAGCCACGAGGCGATCAGCGCGGAAACAATCGCGACGACACACACGCCGACCAGCTGCAGCCAGGGCACGCTCAGCACGGGAGTGGTCCCGTCAATCGGCAGGCTCATCACGCCGACCCACCCGAAGGCGACGCCCATGCCAACACCAATGAGCGCGCCGGTCATCGACAGGAACAGCGCCTCGAGGGCGAGAAGGCTCTTCATCTGGCGTCGCGTCAGGCCAAGGGCCCGCAGCAGGCCGTTCTCGCGGGTGCGTTCGGCAACCGACAGAGACAGCGTGTTAGCCACGCCCACAAGCGACACGAGGACGGACACACCCAGCAATCCGACGAGGACGAGCATCAGCTGGTCGATGATCTTCGTGTACATCTGGCGTTCCAGGGCGGAGCCATTGACACTCAGGTGCGAGTCCTTGAGCAGCGCGGACTGGACGGTCTCAGCGTCAGCCCCATCGGCCATCTTGATGATGATCGCCCGACGCTCGAGCGAGGTCGCGATAGACCTCAGGGTCTTCTCGGAGACCTGGGCCTGCCCGACTCCGCCATTCTTGTCATAAGTCGCACTCAGGTCAGTGCACGTATCGGCGCACAGGCGCAGCGTCTGCCCGGCCAGGGCCTCGTCGCCGACGCGCACCTGATTGTCACCCAGCTGGGTGACGGTCGAGTGCGTGACGCCCGTGTAGTCGGGTTCTCCGGTGATCATGACCGACGAGGCCTGGGCCTCGTCCTCCGAGCCCGCTCCCTCGGGCCCGGCGTAGGCGGGCGCGCCCGAGGTGGTCGTCAGGGTGCCGGGAGCGGCGTACTGGGCGACGGTGGCGGCGACGCCGTCGGTGGCCGCGATGGCGGCCTGCTGGTCATCGGTGACCGCCCCAGTCGTGGACACGGCCATGAGGTCGAAGGGGCGGGCGTCGTTCACGGCGTTGGTGAGGGTGGTGCGCACGGAGGCGGCACCGACCATGATGGTGACGACGAGGGTCACGCCGATGATGATCGCGGTGCCGGTCGCGGAGGTGCGGCCGGGGTTGCGCATCGTGTTCTCGCGGGCCATGGCGCACAGGGTGCCCGGGAAGGCCGCGCCGAACGCGCGGGTGAGGGCTGGCAGCAGAACCGAGGCGACGAGCAGCGCACCAAGGAGCGCCAGGAGCGACCCGCCAAAAGCCCCGAGGAATTTCGTGCCGCCGCTATCCGAGCGCCACGCAGCCGCCACAGCAGCGCAACCGGCCACAGCGATGAGCGCGCCGATGATGAAGCGGACGGTGTGCTTCTTGCGGGCGGCGGCCCCGGCCTCGTTCACGGGGGCAAGAGCGGCGACGGGCGCAACACGGGAGGCAGCGCGGGCAGGGAAGACGCCAACCAGGGTCGTGAACAGGGTAGCCCCCAGCCACGTGAGGGCGAGCTGCCAGACGGAGGTGCCTGCCAGCGCCTCACCAATGCTAGAGGCCAGGCCTGTTCCCGTCTCCGTGAGCGCGCCAATCAGCCAGCCGAGCACGACGCCAATCGCGGACGAGATCGCTCCGATCGCGAGTGCCTCTCGGGTTACGAGCGAGCGGACCTGTCGCCTGGTGGCTCCCAGCGTGCGCAGCAGTGCCAGCTCGCGGGTGCGCTGTGTGAGCACGACGCGGAATGTCGAGGAGACGACGATGGAGGCCACGAGCGCCGCGATCGCTGGGAAGATCAGCATGATTCCCATCGTCACTGATGCTCCCAGACGCGCCTGGTCGAGGTCCTCCTGGATTGCCTTGTGCACGCTGGTCACGGTCACGCCCGAGATTCCGCTGAGCGCTGAGTTTGCTGTCGCCACCCACTCGTCCTGGGTGGCGACGGGAGGGTTTGCGTTGCTGTCCGCATCCGAACCGGAAGTCGCAACGATGAACTGGCCGGACACGGTGTGCTCGAAGAGCGCGGAGAAACCGCCGTCGGTCACGTAGCTGGCGGGGATGCCCATGCTGATCGTGTGCGAGCGCGTGGTGCCGACGATGGTGAGGGTGCGGTAGTCGCCCTCGGTGAATCCTTCGCGCACACGGACGGTGTCACCGACTTTCAGTGAGAGGGTTGAGGCCGTGTGCTCCGGGATAGTGATCTGGTCGTCAGCGGTCGGTGCGGCTCCGGCGCTCAGGTCGAGGCCGGCGAAAGGCTTGGGGGCCAGCGGCGAGACGTAGAGTCGGGCGCGCGTCGCGTCGGTCTGGGCGTCGGCAGGCCACTGGGCCATGTGCTTGATGGCGGTGACGCCGCTGGTCGCAGACAGGATTTCTTCGGCGCGCTGAGTCGACTCGTCGGTCGCGTCCTTGTTCTGGGAGACGACGATCGTGCCGCCGCGGTACTGGTCGTAGACGCCGGAGGTCAGGCCCGCGGTCATCGCCGTCATGACGATGAGCGTGATGACGATGAAGGCCGTGGAGATGGCGACGGCCAGACCGGTGGAGATGTAGCGGCGGCCATGGGAGCGCAGGTTAGCGCGCAGGAGGGAGTTTATTGCAGACATGAGGAGAGCCTTGGGGTGTGGGCGCGCGGTCAGCGCAGCGCCGCGGTGAGGGAGTCGGCGGTGACGTCGCGCAGGTCAGAGACGATGCGGCCGTCGCGGCACACGAGGACGCGGTCCGCGTAGGCGGCGGTCGCGGTGTCATGGGTGACCATGATGACGCTCTGGCCGAGTTCATCGACGGCGCGGCGCAGCAGGTCCATGACCTCGCAGGTCGAGTGTGAGTCGAGGTTTCCGGTCGGTTCGTCAGCGACAATGACGGCGGGGCGACTCATGAGCGCTCGGGCGACGGCGACGCGCTGCTGCTGACCACCAGACATCTCGGAGGGGCGGTGGCTCAATCGGTCCGCGATGCCCAAAGAGTTGACGATGAGGTCGAACCATTCCTTCTCAGGAGTAGCCCCAGCCAGGCGCATGGGCAGAAGAATATTGGCGCGGGCGTCCAGGGTGGGCACCAGGTTGAAGGACTGGAACACGAAACCGATGCGGTCACGGCGTAGCTTGGTCAGTGCGGTGTCTTTCAGGGCGGTGATGTCGGTGTCTTCGACGAAGACGTGCCCGGAGGTGGGTGCATCAAGGCCGGCGAGGATGTGCATCATCGTGGACTTTCCAGAGCCGGAGGGGCCCATGATGGCGGTGAATTCGCCGGCGCCAAAGCCGACGCTCACATCGTCGAGGGCGCGCACCTGAGCGTCGCCGCTTCCGTAAATCTTGGACACGCCCTGGAGTCGGACGATGGACGGGGCCGGGGCCTCTTGGTCGGCCACGGGGGCCTGCGCGATTGTCGTGTTCGTATTCATGCATCCATCGTGCGCCTGCGGTGCGCGTCACCGCTACGGAGGTTTCCCCTGATTCATCCCCGAGACCTCCCGGGGTGCCCTCGGGGGTGCTCGGCCGCCCTACCCCGGGGTGCCACCATTGAAATTCCCGTGTTATGTACCTGCGGGGTTGTTGGTCCTGACTGTGCCACCCGTGGGCGGCGGGCCTGGCTGCGGTGCCTAGCTGCGGCACCCAGGAGTGATGGCAGAGACACATACCCGAAATATCGCACGTCATTCGATTGCGTGAAATTTCAATAATCGCCCGAATCGTTGCAGTTCCAACGACGCCAATTCAAATCCTGAAATAGTGACAGAGGAGTTACGTGCACAATTGGTCGGTTCGCATCCAACGGCGTGGCCTCGCCGCCACACGGGGGAATGACGCCATCCAAGCCTCCGACACGCCGGCGACACGCCGCCAGAGGGCTTCGCATGGCGCAAAACCCCCAACCGCAGCCACCCTGAAGTGCACCGCATCGCATCCAAGACCGACACAGGGCCAATTGGCGCGAAGAAGCTCGCCCAGCACAGCCCCTCCAGCGACATCTCCGCGAAAAAACTCGCCCAGCAAGCGCAAAAACGCTGAATTTGGGCCAATTTGAGCGCGCTGGGCGAACTATTTCGCACTTTCGCGATGACACAACGCCGCCGGGCGAACATCTTCGCGCACCAGACACGACACCATGGCGACATTGAAACCAACAACACCACTGCACACCCCCAACAACGCACCACTGAAACCGGCATCACCACTGCACCCAAAAACCGCACCAAAAACACCCATTTCTCACACGCAAAGGCGATGCCGGTTTCAACCCCACACAGCCACACATGAACAAAGGCGACACCGGTTTCAGACAACCGGCCGCCTGGTCGGCACGGCCTGACTGCGGGCCCATGGGCGGCGGCGAGGCCAGGCCAGCCTTCGAGACAACACACCGATCAGCGACCCGGCCCCACAGGTGTGAAGGGCACCGGAGGGACCGGAGGGCCTGGCTGCGGTGCCCGTGGGCGGCGGCAGGGCCTGGCCGGGCTTCGAGATCGACCGCTCCAAGCCGCAGGCTCGCGTGTGGCGATCTCGCGGGCGGGCCGCCGCCCACGGGCACACCAAGCAACCCGGCCCAAACATGGCAAGCAACGCAGCGCCCGGAACACCCGTGGGGTCTGAAGCGATTACGACTCGCCGCGCGGCTCACGCAGGGACAGGCCGCGGTAGCGGTTGATGGCGGCGCCCACGTCGATGAGGCGCGGGCGCGCCAGGAACGCCGGGTAGGAGCGGGCGCCAAACTTGCAGACGGCGTCCAGGCCCTCGGAGGCGAGGCGCCGGCCGAGCTTGGCCATGAGGTCGGGCATCGACTGTTTGCCTGCCATCTCCTCGAGGACACCGCGCACGCACCAGGCGATGGCCTCGGCCTGCCCGGGGTCGACGACTGCGGCGACGTCGGAAATGTCGACGGTTGAACGGTCAATGGTGAGCACGGACGTGCCCGAGGCCTTGGTGCGCGGGCGGTCCACGCGGGCCTTCGCGGCGGGCACGCGGGGAGCGGCCTCCCAGATGGTGGGGGCATCGGTGCGGGGGCGCGGCAGGTCGGCCACGACCTCGCGTGCGCGGGCGGTGACGTCGAGGCAACGGTAGTTGTCCATCATGAGGACCCGGTCGGCGGCGTCCAGGAAGGCGCCGGAGCCGCCGACGACCATGATGAGGGAGACGCCGGCCTCGGTGAGGGAGGTGACGCGGTCGACGAGGGGCGTGATGGGTTCCTTCTCGGCGGCGACAAGGTCGCGCATGCGCGTGTCGCGGATGAGGAGGTTGGTCGCGGAGGTGTCCTCGTCGATGAGGAGGGTGCGTGCGCCCAGCTCGAGGGATTCGATGATGGAGGCGGCCTGCGAGGTGGAGCCGGACGCGTTTTCGGTGGAGAAGGACGTGGTGTCGGCACCGCCGGGCAGGTGGGTGATAAACGGCGAGATATCAACGCCTGTGACGGCTCGCCCGTCGGCGGCGCGCACCTTCGTGGCAGTGGGGTCGGTGGCGACAAGCTCGCGGCCGTCGCCGGGGATGTGCGCGTACACGCCCTGGGCGATGGCCTCGAGGAGCGTGGACTTGCCGTGGTAGCCGCCGCCCACGATGAGGGTCAGGCCCGGGGGGATCGCCATGCCGGACACCTCGCCGGCGTGCGGCAGGGTGACGGTGGCGCGCAGGGACTCGGGGGCATTGAAAGCGACAACGCCGTCACCCGTCAGGGGCGTTTCGGACACGCCGGAGCGGCGCGCCAACAGGGCTTCGTCGGCGACGAAGGATACCCAGCTGCGTTCCTCGAGAATTCCCTGGAGGGCACGGTAGTCCTCGTAGGCGGCGACGTGGCCGAGGAGGCGGGAGCGCTTGCGGGTGGTGGCCGGGTCCTCGGAGACGAAGTCGAAGCAGTCCATGACGATGTTGGGCACGTCCACGTCGAAGAGGCGGGCGGCGCTCTTGCCGAGGATTGTGCGTCCGCGCGCGGGGAGCTTGACTTGGAAGCGGACCTCGACGCGGTCGGGCAGGACGGTCGCGTAGGAGCGCTGGAGGATGAGGGCACCGGCGCGGGCGATCGACACGTCGCGGGTGTCGCGGGCGCGGATAGCCTCGTCGAAGGAGCGCGCGATAAAGTCCGCGGCAGCCAGGCGTGCGTCGGACGAGGCCAGGGCGGCCTCGGGCAGTCCCATGGCCTCGGGCGTCGACCAGGCGCGCAGGGACGAGGGCGGGGCGTAGGGATCGGCCTGCACGTGATCGATCGCGAGGGTGAAGTCCCCGTAATCCCAGGCACCTAGGGCGTTCTTGTAGAAGCCGTAGGGGCGTCCGTCCGCGTATCGCAGCTGGTCGAGGAGGTCTGCGTCGGTGCCGGCGATGGCGCGCGAGGGTGCTTCGTATCGGGGAGTCATACCCTCAAGAATACAGGCGGAGCCTGCGGAAACAGCATCACCGTTCCTACAGGCTCCGGGGTGTGAGGAGTCAGCGCTGTCGCGCGACTCTCACGGGTGGCGGGGTGGTATCAACACATGACTTATCGATCACTGAGGAAAAAGGCGAGGAGAAGGGTAAGAGGCACGAGCAGCTGGAGTGATGCGCATATGGACGTGACGACCACCGCGGTATTCGTCAGCGACATGATGTCCTGCGGGGCATCCAGGCGCTTCGCCTTCCTGCGCTGCATGAACGACAACACCATCGCGGGGATCGAGAGGAGCAGATAGACAGTCAGGAAACTCACGCCAGCCAAGATCATGGCGAGATGCGCCTGGGAACGCAGGTCCGCGTAGGCAACGAGGTGTGAACTCGCATAGTACGGCTGCGCATAGGCCGGCGCGGGCTGACTGTACGCCATCCCATTGGGCATGCCGTAGGCAGGCTGCTGGCGGTACGCTGCCTCGGGCTGGCCGTAGGGCGCGGATGCGGCCGGGCCATACGGCGTCTGCTGCGAGTAGGGATCCTGCGCACTCGCAGGATTGGCCCCATAGGGGTAAGCCGGATCGCTCATGGTGCACTCCAGATAGTTCCACGCGGATGACGATGGGCGCTATCGTAGCAGCGGCCCTCAACCACTATGCGTTGGGGCCCGAGGAAACTCGCCGTTTCCTCGGGCCCCACACGTAACGATGTGTCAGCTGTTGGCGGCCGCAGTCACGCCGATGATCACCATCACGATGAGGAACAAGAAAACCGCAGCGATGAGCGCGATCTGGATGATCGAGCAAATCTTCGCAGCCGAGCGAGCGCTCTCCACATCCGCCATCACATCCATCGGGGCGCCCAGGATCTTGGCTTCCTCAACCAGCTTGTTAGTCCAGAACCACATGCCACCGGCAAGCAGGAGGTGGCCGAACAGGAAACTCACGAAGGAGAGCATGCGGGCCGTCGACGCGTTCGAACGGATCCTCTCAATCTCGGGGTTGAGGGCGTAGACGGGCTGACCGTAGGCCGGCTGCGCCTGACCGTAAGCCTGCTGCTGACCGTAAGCCTGCTGCTGACCGTAGGCCTGCTGGGGCTGGTTCTGGCCGGCGGCGGGGTAGGCGTTCACGGGATCGCTCATGAGTTGCTCCAAATGGGTTGTGTCGAGCGGATACGGCTGTCATCGTAGCCGACGCGAGAGCACAAAAATAAACAAAACGGCCTTTAGTTACCGCGAACACAGTGGCATCCGCTGGATCGCTAACGCATGTTCTCCGAGACAATCAGCAAGATGATCAGGCTCACCTGCAGGAGGAGCATGCCGAACGCAATGCCGCGCGCAATGTTCACCTTCCGTGTCACGTCGGACGGAGCGTCGATCTCCTGGGCGTGGGTACACAGGCGCTGCGCCCGAACCGCGTTGGCGAGCAGCAGGATGACCGGCGTCGTGAAGAACCACACGAAGGACATCACGATGGCGACGGTCGCGTTGGACTTGAGGCGGGAGAAGGCCAGCTGCCGGAGCTGATCCGTGGACGGCTGCGCGGGCTGGCTCGCGTACGCGGCCTGCGGATTCACGCCGTACTGCGGGGCGGCGGCCTGCTGCATCGGCTGAGCGACGGGTGCAGGCTGCGCCTGGTAGGCACTCGGCTGGCCGTAGGACGGCATCGGCTGGACGGGTGCGCCCTGCTGGGGATACGCAGCAGGGGTGCCATACGCCGGTGCCGCGCTGGCGGCCGTGACCCCGCTGTATCCGGGAGCGTAGGGCGACTGCTGCGCGGCGGGCGCGGCGGACGCGACATGTACGGGTGCGCCCGCCGGGGGCGCAAACTGCGCAGGGGCGGGTGCCTGCGGTGCGGCGGGAGCGCTCGACCACGTCGAGGCGGGAGCACCCACCTGGGGTGCGACCGGTCCGTCGCTTTGCTGAGGCCAGTCCCAGCCGGCCGGAATTGCCCGCGAGGGCATCTGTTCGTCACTCATTTCAACGACCAATCACTTCGTAGATTCCACGAGCCAGACAAGGAGGAAGGGAGCGGCGATCAGAAGACCAAACAGCACGATCCCGACAATTCCGCAGATGAGAGCCGTCGTTCGCGCACCGCGCACGTCCCTCAGCACGTCCTCGGGAGCACCCAGCCTCTCGGCCTCACTAAGGAGGTTCATGCTCCAGAACCACGCACCGAACGACAGGAGCGGCCCCACCGTCACAAAGCTAACGAAAGACATGATGCGCACCATGGATGCGTTCGAACGCACGCGTTCGACGGCAGGGTTCAGGGCGTACACGACCTGGCCGTACATCGGCTGCCCGTAGGAAGCACCCGCGCCGTACGAGGTCTGGGCGCCGTATACGGGTTGGGTACCGTATGCGGGCTGCTGCACTACGGGGGCCTGTCCGTAGGCAGGCTGGGCGCCGTAGGGGGTCGCGCCACCCGACCCGTAGGGATTGGAGGGGTCGCTCATCAATAACTCCGGTCAGAATGTGGGATCTTATCCTCCCACATCATACGAGCAACCTCTGCAACACGGAAGTTCCGCCTCATTATCCCTTCTCACCACTCACCACAACCCGACGCAGCCCACCCCAACCTCACGCCGACGCTCCCGGCTCGCCCCGGCCTCGTCCCACATAAAAAAGTGCGGGGGCCGGTTTCCCGACCCCCGCACCACCCGACAAACGGGCGTCACGTCACAGCATGCAGGACACGCAGCCCTCGACCTCCGTGCCCTCCAGGGCCATCTGGCGCAGGCGCATGTAGTACAGGGTCTTAATGCCCTTCTTCCACGCGTAGATGTAGGACTTGTTCAGGTCACGCGTCGTCACCGTATCCGGGTAGAACAGCGTGAGCGACAGGCCCTGATCCACGTGCTGGGTGGCCACAGCGTAGGTGTCGATGATCTTCTCCGGGCCGATCTCATACGCGTCCTGGTAGTACTCCAGGTTCTCGTTCGACATGTAGGGGGCCGGGTAGTAGACGCGGCCAATCTTGCCTTCCTTACGGATCTCCACGCGGGACACGATCGGGTGAATCGACGACGTCGAGTTGTTGATGTACGAGATGGAACCCGTCGGAGGCACAGCCTGCAGGTTCTGGTTGTACATGCCGTACTTGGCGACGTCAGCCGCCAGGGCCTCCCAGTCCGCCTGGGTCGGGACCTTGATCGACGAGGCGGCGAGCAGCTCGCGGCACTTGTCCGTGGTGGGGGCCCACTCCTCGTCAATGTACTTGCGGAAGAACTCGCCCGATGCGTACTTCGACTCCTCGAAGCCCTCGAAGGTCTCGCCGCGCTCACGCGCGATCTTGCACGAGGCCTTGATGGCCTCGAACAGGACCGTCATGAAGTACATGTTCGTGAAGTCGAGGGCCTCCTCGGACCCGTAGTGCACATGCTCGCGCGCCAGGTAACCGTGAAGGTTCATCTGGCCCAGGCCGATCGCGTGGCTCATTGCGTTGCCGCGGGCGATCGACGGCACCGAGCCGATGTCCGACAGGTCCGAGACGGCCGTCAGGCCGCGGATCGCCATCTCGATCGTCTTCGAGAAGTCCGGGGAATCCATGGTCTTCGCAATGTTGAGCGAGCCCAGGTTGCAGGAGATGTCCTTGCCGACGTGGTCGTAGGACAGGTCATCGTTGTAGGTCGAGGCCTCGGACACCTGCAGGATCTCCGAGCACAGGTTCGACATGGTGATGCGACCCTTGATCGGGTTGGCCTTGTTCACCGTGTCCTCGAAGACGATGTAGGGGTAGCCGGACTCGAACTGGATCTCCGCGATCGTCTGGAAGAAACGACGAGCGTTGATCTTGCGCTTGTGGATACGGCCGTCGTCCACCATCTCGTGGTACTTCTCCGTCACCGAAATCTCGGAGAAGGGCACGCCGTACACGCGCTCCACGTCGTAGGGACTGAACAGGTACATGTCCTCGTTCTTGCGGGCCAGCTCGAACGTGATGTCCGGGATGACAA
>ERZ773038.788-NODE-788-length-19680-cov-6.531465_pt1 | contig 19680 bp, 17 predicted proteins | sample MGYA00511665_ERZ773038 | MGnify/ENA primary metagenome ERZ773038 (study PRJEB29015, sample SAMEA2737966) | human oral metagenome | biome: human oral; feature: human-associated habitat; material: dental | place: China | collected 2028 ... | reverse complement strand
GCCGCCTAGCCTCGCGGGCGGCCGGGCCCTCCGGCGCCCGGAACACCAGCGGCGCCACACAGCAACACTCCCAAAAGTCATATGAGAAATATGAGAGCTTCATAGGTTCTTCATAGGGTCGCGTGGGGAAATTGGTGCATCGACAAAAGGAGACACCAATGACCGCCCTGATTCTGATCGCCATTGACCTGGTTGCCATGGCCGCGCTCGTGTTCGGCCTGTACTTCCCACGGCACCGCCGCGCTGACCTGGTCGCAGCTTTCCTCGGTGTGAATGTCGGCGTCCTCGCCGTCACGATCATCCTCGCGAACTCGACCGTGAGCGCGGGCCTGGGCCTCGGCCTCTTCGGTGTTCTCTCGATCATCCGACTGCGTTCGGATCAGATCTCGCAGACGGAGATCGCCTACTACTTCGCGTCGCTGGCTCTCGGCCTGCTGACGGGTATGTCCTCAGCGGTGACCCCGCTGCTCGGTGGCCTCATCGCACTGATCCTCGTGGCCCTGGCCTTCGGTGACTCGAAGCTGGTCTTCGGCCGCTACACCTCGCAGACCGTCCAGCTGGACCGCGCGATCGCCGACCCCGCCGAGCTGAAGGCGACCCTCGAGCAGCGCCTCGGCGCGTCCGTCGCCTCGGTCAGCGTCGTCAAGCTCGATCTCGTGAACGACCTGACTCTCGTGGACGTTCGCTCGAAGGTCGCCTGACCCGCTGGCCCGCCAGCCGACACGACCGCCACCTCGCAGACCGCCACTACCAAGGACACGACCCATGAACGCATCCCTGAACTCGATTCTCGCCGACCTCGACGCGATCGGCCTCGACGACCTGAATAAGCGTGCGGCGATGCTGACCCGAGTGGACCGCAAGTACGCGCTGGACGCGGCCACGGCCTCGGCGATTCTGAGCCACCTCCCTGAGGACACGAAGGTTCTGCAGATCGACGGCCAGGTGTCCCAGGGCTACGCCTCAACCTACTACGACACCCCCGACATGGATTCGTACCTGCTGACCGCGCTCAAGCGTCGCCGCCGCTTCAAGGTCCGCACCCGCTCTTACCTCACGTCGGGCGCGTCCTTCCTGGAGGTCAAGACCCGCGGTCCGCGCGGCGTGACCGTCAAGAAGCGGATGCCGATCTCTTGGGACGAGGCCGGGGCCCCTCTCGCGGGTGAGCGCCGCACGTGGGTGGCTGGCAAGGTCGAGATGACGGGATATGGCCACCTGGTGCCAGCTCTCGAGCCGGTCCTGGCTGGGTCCTACGTGCGCAACACCATGCTTCTGCCCGGAGGCGTGGGACGCGCGACGGTGGACACAGGCCTATTGTGGCGCTCGCTGCGCACGGACGGCACCAAGGTTGCCCGCCCCGACCTGGTCATCATCGAAACGAAGTCGGGCGCGACCCCTTCGATCGTCGACCACCTCCTGTGGGAGGGCGGCGTGCGACCCGTGAAGATCTCCAAGTACGGGACCGCGATGGCCGCCATGCACCACCTGCCCGCGAACAAGTGGCACCGCACGCTCGACCGTTACTTTCACGAGTACGTGGAGGTCCCCGAGCTCGCGCACTCCACGCCCCTCGCGATGGCGGCCTGACAGACCTCATAACGGCGCCCGCAGTTTCGACAGCACGCGAAACGAAAGCGCTCACCATAAGAAACACAAGCTTTAATCACACGAAAGAGACATACACATGAAAGCCCTGCAGAAAATCTGGACCCCAGCCCGCACGATCGGCGCGATCGCCCTCGTTGGAATGCTGGCGCTGGGCGCCTGCAGCTCCTCGGGCGTGACCTCCTCCGGCTCCGGCTCCACCGCGGCCACCGCGACCGTTGCCGCCTCCGGAAGCAACGGCGACACGACCGCGCCACCCACCGCGGCCGACGCCCTGGCCTCGAACGCGAAGGCCTCCTACGTGGAGGACAGCGACTGGAAGGCATCGGACGCCGTCGATGTGACGCTCAGCGGCACGACCGCGACTTCCTCGTCCGATGCCGTGAGCGTGAGCGACGGCGTGCTGACCATCTCCAAGGCCGGTGTCTACAAGCTCAGCGGCTCCTTCACCGGCAAGGTCGTCGTGGCCGCAGGAGCTGAGGACCAGGTCGTCCTGATTCTCGACAACGCGACCATCACCTCCTCGACGGGCGCCGCGATCGAGGCGACCAGCGGTGATGACCTCGTCCTGTCCCTCGAGGGCACCTCGACGATCACCGACGGCACTTACACCGGCACCGAGGACGCGAACGCCGCGATCTACGCCGACATGGACCTGACGATCACCGGCTCGGGCACGCTCAACGTGACCTCCGGCGCCTCGGACGCGATCACCTCCAAGGACGACCTGTACGTCCTGAGCGGCACGATCAACGCGACCTCCTCGGACGACGGCCTGCGCGGCAAGGACTCCCTGACTGTTGCCGGCGGCACCGTCACCGTGAACTCCGGCGGCGACGCCCTCAAGTCCGACCAGGACAATGACGACACCAAGGGCTACGTGTCCATCGTGGACGGCACCGTCACCCTGACCTCGGGCGGCGACGGCATCGACGCGTACACCGACGCGATCGTCACCGGCGGCACCCTGTCGATCACCTCGGGCGGCGGCGCCTCTGCCGGCAAGCCCTCTACGGGTTCGACCAAGGGTATCAAGGCGCAGACCTACATCATCGTCGACGGCGGCACGACCACCATCGACGCCGGGGATGACGCCATCCACTCCAACGGCGCCCTGCGCTTGAGCTCCGGCACGATCACCGCCGCCTCCGGCGACGATGGTGTGCACACCGAGGTCGCGGCCGTCCTGGACGGCGCAACCGTGACTGTCACGCAGTCGAACGAAGCCCTTGAGGGCGGCCTCATCACGATCGCCGACGGCACCGTCGACCTGACCTCGAGCGACGACGGCATCAACGCCTCGGGCTCGATCACTGTCGAGGCCGGCCTGGCCGCAGTCGCCGAGTCCAGCTCGGACTCCGCGACCACCACCACGACCACCCAGCAGATGGGCCCCGGTGGCATGGCTGACGGTGGCGGCTCGATGGAAGACACGGGCGAGCGGCTCACCATCAGCGGCGGCACCGTGACCGTCAACGCGAACGGCGACGGCCTCGACTCCAACGGCTCGCTGACCATCAGCGGTGGCACGACGACCGTCTACGGCCCGGCGTCCGGCGCGAACGGCGCCCTGGATAGCAACGGCGCCATGAGCATCACGGGTGGCACGGTTATCGCATTTGCGACCAGCGAGATGGTGGAGACGCCGACCACGACCGACGGCCAGGGCTGGGTCTCGGCCTCCGCGACCGGCTCCGCTGGATCCACGGTGACGATCACCGACTCCTCCGGCTCGGTCCTGGGCACCTACACCTCGCTCAAGGCCTTCGGTAACGTCATCTACTCGACCTCCGGCATGACCAACGGCTCCACCTACACGGTGAGCGTTGACGGGACTGCTACCGAAGCAACCGCCGGCCAGGGCGGCATGGGCAGCGGCATGGGCCCCGGCGGTCAGGGCGGACAGCCCCTGGCCGGCGGCCCGGGACAGGGTGGCCAGCCCCCGGCTGGCGGTCCGGGTCAGGGCGGTCAGCCCCCGGCCGCGCCCCAGGGCTGAGGCTTCCTGAATAGTGTGCCCCGCGTGATTGTCGACACGCGGGGCACACGCTGATACCCGCGCTCAGTCCTCCTTGACGAGGCCGGGGCCGGGATCTCACGGTCACGCCGTCGCTCGCCACCCCCGGGATCAGCGCAACTAAACTGGAAACAGAGGACGAGGCCCCGGCCTCGTCGATCACAACGAAAGGACCCCTCATGCTCCCCTCTGAGAAGCTCGCCGAGCTCGGCCTCGAACTGCCCGCCGTCGCCACCCCCGTCGCCGCGTACGTGCCGGCCGTCATCGACCGTGGCGTCGTGCGCACCTCCGGCCAGATCCCCGTCGTGAACGGCGAGCCCGTGTGCATCGGCGCGGTCGGCGAGGACGGCGCGGACCCCGAGGACGCCAAGGACGCGGCGCGCGTGTGCGCCCTGAACGCCCTGGCCGCGGCAGCCTCCGTCGCGGGCGGCATCGACAACCTCGCGGGCGTCGTGAAGGTCGTGGGCTTCGTGTCCTCGCGCCCCGACTTCTACGGCCAGGCCGGCGTCGTCAACGGTGCCTCCGAGCTGTTCGGCGAGATCTTCGGCAGCCAGCACGCGCGCAGTGCTGTCGGCGTCGCCGCGCTGCCCCTCAACGTGAGCGTCGAGGTCGAGGCCGAGTTCCTCATTAAGTGAACGCGCGCGGCCGGCTGAGGCATGCCTACACTGGATAAGGTTCGCTGAAATGGCCCGTCGGGCCGAAGGATAAGGAAAAGACATGACTGATCGTCAGATGTTCAAGCTGGTCGACGCCAACACCGTCCCGTCCGCGGACGGCGGCTGCGGGTGCGGCTGCGGTGGCCATGAGGCCGCTGAGCAGGCTCCCGCTGAGCACGCCGGTTGCGGCTGCGGCGGACACGACGCCCCCGCTGAGCAGGCTCCCGCTGAGCACGCCGGTTGTGGCTGTGGCGGCCATGAGGCCGCTGAGCAGGCCCCCGCCGAGCACGCCGGTTGCGGCTGTGGCGGACACGACGCCCCCGCTGAGCGCCCCCACGAGATGGCCGCCGAGCCCATCGCCTCCACGGCCGGCGGCTGCGGCTGCGGTGACGGCGCCCCCTCGACCGGCAACGTCCACGCTGGCGGCGCCGGCGTCATTCACCGCCCGGGCGCGGACGAGCTGGTCATCCACTCGATCCCCCGCGTCGTGCGCCACGCGGTCCTCTTCGCGGCGGTTGACAACCTGCCCGTCGGCGAGAATATTCAGATCTGCGCGCCCCACCAGCCCGAGCCGCTGTTCGCGCACCTGCAGGACTCCGAGCACCACTACCGCGTCGAGACCCTCGAGGTCGGCCCCGTGGATTGGCGCTACCGCATCACCCGTCTCGCCTGAGGCTCTTTGACACGACGAGGCCGTGGCCGACTCTCGCTTCTCCGCGGGGCTGGCCACGGCCTCGTCGTATCTATGCCCGGTGATCGTCGGGCGTTGTGGACTTACTGCGGTGTGCCTCGTCGTGTGCGCACGAAGACGTGGCCTTCCAATGCCTCGCGCATCTGTGCGCCGACGTGCTCGCACGGGCGCCTATTCCCATGACTGGTCCGGTGCCTGCCGACGTGCGGAGATGGACGCGTGTTGGGGTGTCCATTCGCGTGCCTGGGAGCGTCCGACCCGGTACCGTTGGTGTATGAGCTTCTTTGACATGACTTCTGACGCCGACGTTGAGGACGACCTGGATCGCGTTGAGACCGACGTGGTCGTGGACTGCGACATTGAGGCCGCGTGGGCGCTCGTGTCGGAGCCGGGCTGGTGGGTCAACGATGGCCCGCTGGGTGACCACGAGGTGACGCTCGGGGATGACGGAATTTATCGCGTGAGCGACCCGGACGCCGGCGACTGGCTGATCGAAAAGGCCGACGAGGATCCGACGGATGTCGTCGCCTTCCGCTGGTACCCGCTGGCCGACGACGAGCTGCCGGACGAGTATGCGACCCGCATCGAAATCTCCCTGTCCGAGGAGCGTGGCGGCGTCGCCATCCACGTGGAGGAGTCGGGTCTGGCGTCGGTCTCCGACGACGAGGCCGAGGCCCGCCAGGCGTACGAAGACGAGGTCGGCATGTGGGAGCAGGTCCTGAGTGCCGCGAAGAACTACCTCGAGGGCCGCTGAGTCTCTGAGTTTCTGCGCCGGCATCTGGGGATGCCGGTGGTGTTCCGCTGTCGTGGCATTTCGCGGGCGAATGACGCGTAGTGAGCGCGTTGCCCGACTTTGCACCCCCGCAGCCTCACGGCTGCGGGGGCTGTTTGTTAGCGGTGTGGTTCATGGATCGTGAGCTGAGTGTCCGTCCGTGTGTGTCCCCGAAATTTCGCATGCAATTCCCCTGTAGCTACTTCAACCTTTGAAGTCAAAATGTTGAAATCCTGCGGTTGTCAGCGTGTTGTTGTGTGTGGCCGTCAGGGAATTACGTGCGGAATTGGTGAATGTGGGGACGGTGGTGCGGCGTAGGCTGCGGCCCGACGGACGTTCGCCGCGGTTGTGCTTGTGCGCGTGGGTGCTGCACCCGATCCGTAGGCAGTGCACCCGTTCTGATCGGGTGCAGCGTCCCGTAAGAGGTGCAGCGTCCCGTAAGAGGTGTAATGCCCAGTGTGGGAGTTGCTGTGCGAACCATGGCGGAGCTTGTGACTCCGAAGCGTTGCACTAGTTGAAGGAGCAATGCACTAGATGGGGGAGCATTGCACTGGATAGTAGCTAGTGCAATGCCCTGCTACGTAGTGCAATGCCTCCCGGTGTCGAATGATGGGGAGCTGCATTGACACGTGCAGCGAGTGGGCGTTGGTGCCCCCCAGCTTTCGCACGTAATTCCCCTGCGATTGTTTCAATGTTCTAAGTCAGAACGTTGGAATTCTGCGGTTTTTGAGATGCTAACGCGTTTGGCGATCAGGGAATTGCATGCGGAATTGATGGGGCCCGCCGCGGCTACTCTGTTGCGTGCCTGGCCGCGTGCCTGCCGGGCCTACTCCGCGTGCCCGGCCTCGCGCTCCGCTGCCTCGCGGGCTGCCTTCTTGGCACGGGCGTGCGCCTCGACCTCTTCGGGGGTGAGGGGGCCCTGCGTGGAGCCTTCGCTGTCGTCGGTGCGCTCCCATGAAACGGCGAGGCTGTCGCGTGCGCCGAAGCGTGCCAGGTGGATGCCGACGATGAATTCGAGGCGATCGGTGCGCTCGGGCTCCGTGCGCATCTCGAGCGTCAGTGCCGACGGTGACGCGATGACGTTCACGTGCCCCAGAACCGGACCCTCGCGGTCGAACAGCAGGTATCCGCTGCCCGCCTCCTCGTCCCAGGAACCCGTGATCTTGTGGCCCATGTGGCTCACGAGCTGCTTGCCGTAGCGCGCAGCCCGCTCGGTGGGAACCGTGGCCACGGAGATCAGGGGGTACGAGGTCTCGCCCGTCGAAGGCGCCGAATTCTGTGTCATAAGGCAAACCTAACTTGAATGCGCTCGCTCTGCCATGCGTAGCTCTGGATTCGGTCATGAGCGTACCTGTGCGGTAGCGTTGGATGGTCAAGCGTGTCACGCGAGCGCACAAAGGCCGCGCAAAAAGCCCCCGGGCCGGGAGCAGGCGGAAGGAACAACCATGACAGTTGAGAACGTCGAATACGGTGAGCCCCAGCAAGGTGGCGAAAAGCTCCAGCGCACGCTGAAAAACCGCCACATTCAGCTGATCGCCATCGGTGGCGCGATCGGTACGGGCCTGTTCATGGGCTCGGGTAAGACGATCTCGGTCGCGGGCCCCTCGATCCTGTTGGTCTACATGATCATCGGCGCGGTTCTCTTCCTGTTCATGCGTACCCTCGGTGAGCTGCTGCTCTCCGACCACAAGTACGCGACCTTCGCGGACATCGCCCGCGACCTCATCGGCCCGTGGGCCGGCTTCGTGACGGGGTGGACCTACTGGGCGTGCTGGGTGGTCACCGGCGTCGCCGACATGATCGCTATCACCGGCTACACGCACTTCTGGTGGCCGGACCTACCCGCGTGGATCCCCATCGGTGCGACGACTCTGCTGCTCTTTGCCCTCAACGCGATGACGGTCAAGGCCTTTGGTGAGACGGAGTTCTGGTTCGCGCTCGTCAAGATCGTCGCGATCATCGCCCTGGTCATCGTCGGTTTCGGCATGGTCGCCATGGGCACGGTTGACGAGGAGGGAACCGCGGCCGCAGTCTCGAACCTGTGGAGCCATGGCGGCTTCTTCCCGACTGGATTCACCGGCTTCCTCGGCGGCTTCCAGATCGCCCTCTTCGCCTTCATCGGAATCGAGATGGTCGGCACGACCGTCGCCGAGACCGACGACCCGGACAACACCCTTCCCAAGGCCGTCAACTCCATCCCCGTTCGCATCATGCTCTTCTACGTGGCGGCGCTCGCGGCCATCATGATGGTGACCCCCTGGGATCAGGTGAGCCCCGAGAAATCGCCCTTCGTCACGATGTTCTCGCTGACCGGGCTGGGCGCCGCGGCCACGATCGTCAACCTGGTGGTCCTCTCCTCGGCCGCGTCGAGCGCGAACTCGGGTATCTACTCCACGTCGCGCATGCTCTACGGCCTGGCGCGCCAGGAGCAGGCGCCGGGCACCTTCGCGCGCCTCTCCAAGCACCACGTGCCCCTCAACGCCCTGTTCCTGTCCTGCGTGTGCCTCCTGTCGGGCATCGTGATCATGGGGATGGGTGGCTCGATCTCCGCGGCCTTCACGCTGGTGACCTCGGTGTCGGCCACGCTGTTCATGGGCGTATGGGTGGTCATCGTCGTGTCCTACCTGGTCTACCTGCGCAAGCGCCCGCAGCTGCATGCGGCCTCGAAGTTCAAGGCCCCCGGCGGCGCGATCAGCGCCTGGATCGTGCTTGCGTTCATGGGCTGCATGGGCGTCATCCTGGCGATGTGGGACGATACTCGCCCCGGCCTCGTCTATTCCCTGATTTGGATTGCGTTCATCGTGGGCGCGGCCTTCGCGAACCGCCATTTCCTGCTGCGCCGCGCGTCGTGCGGTGTCCTCGGCGACGGGGGCACGGGAGAGGGCCCTCATACCGGCCCCCACCTGCATGAGTAGCGCAATGAATACCAAGTGACTATGCTCGCCAGAGTGCCACGGGAGCTCGAACCGAGCTGAGAGGGGACCACCCCCGACCGTAGAACCTGATCCGGATCATACCGGCGTAGGAAGGCTCTTCCCTCGTGGCCGCCGTGCAACACGAAGGGAGTATTTTCGCATGGCATCCACTGCTCCGTCCCTCCGCTGGAGGGTCATTGACATCGTCACCGCCGCCGTCCTGGGCGTCGCTTGCGGCCTTATTTTTGTCGTCTGGAACCAGGTGGGCGGCGCAAGCTATGAGTTCCTCAAGACCATCGGCCCCGGCGTGGGTGGCCTGGTGACGGGTGTCTGGCTGCTGGGCGGCACGCTCGGTGGCTATGTCATCCGCAAGCCCGGCGCCGCGCTCTTCGTCGAGCTGATGGCGGCGACCGTCTCCATGGCCCTGGGTTCCCAGTGGGCCGTCGAGACCATCTACTCGGGCCTCGCGCAGGGCCTCGGCGCGGAGGTCGTCTTCGCCCTGGTCGCCTACCGCCGCTTCAACGCGACGATCGTGGGCGCTGCGGGCGCCGTGTCCTTCGCGTTCGAGTGGGTCCTCGAGCTCTTCCTCTCCGGCCACCTCGCAAAGGGCGTGCTCTACAACGCGATCTACCTCGTGTGCGGCATGGCGTCGGGCATCGTCCTGGCGGGCATCCTCGCCTGGGCGCTGACGAATGCGCTGGCAAAGACAGGCGCCCTGGATCGCTTCGCCTCCGGCCGTGGAGCGCGTGAGCTTGTCTGATTTCGGATCCATGGACGAGGCCTACTCCGCCTCCGCCCGCGCCGCTTCCTCTCCGGACGGCCAGGTGCCGCTGGGTGAGGGCGCGGGCGCGCGCGTGTGCGCGCGCGGCTGGGGATGGCGTCACGCCGGGCGCAAGAACGCCGTGCTGTCGGGTGTTGATCTCGATATCGCGCCGGGCGAGCGCGTGCTGGTGTTGGGCCCGTCCGGGTCGGGCAAGTCGACGCTCATGGGTGGCTTGGCCGGCCTGCTGGGCGGCGCCGAGGAGGGCGAGGCCACCGGCACGCTCACCGTCGACGGCGTCGCTCCGGCCGAGGCGAGGGGCCGCGTGGGCCTGCTCATGCAGGACCCCGAGGCTCAGGTGGTTCTCGCCCGCGTGGGCGACGACGTGGCCTTCGGCATGGAAAACCTGGGGGTTGCGCGCGAGGAGATCTGGCCGCGCGTGGAGAACTCGCTTGAGGCAGTGGGCCTGAGCGTCCCCCTGGATCATTCGACGACGGAGCTGTCGGGCGGGCAGAAGCAGCGCCTGGCCCTGGCGTCGATTCTCGCGATGGGCCCGGGCCTGCTGCTCCTGGACGAGCCCACCGCGAACCTGGACCCGAGCGGTGTTGCCGAGGTGCGCGCCGCCGTCGAAAAGGTCGTCGAGCGCACGGGCGCGACCGTGGTCGTCGTCGAGCACCGCGTCGACGTGTGGGCCTCCCTCGTGGATCGCGTCATCGTGGTCGCGGACGGTGCGATCGCCGCAGACGGCCCGCTCGACGAGGTCCTCGCGCAGCAGGGTGACGCCCTGCGCGAGCGCGGCATCTGGCTTCCCGGCGACGACGTCGCCGCCGAGGTCGGACCCGCCCCCAAGGTCCCACCGGCCTCGTCCGAAAGCCTGGAAGGTGGAGCGCGAGGCACCACCCCGATCACTCGCGTCACCGGCCTGACGATCGGCTACGATGCGTCCGCCCCCGTACGCAGCGGCATCGACCTGACGATCGAGCGCGGCGTCTCCACCTGCATCGTTGGCGCTAACGGCGCCGGAAAATCAACCTTTGCCCTGACTCTCGCGGGCCTCCTGCCGCCCCTCGCGGGCACGGTCGAGGTCGAGACCGCCGACGGCACGGTTGGCGACCCGCACGAGTGGAGCAGCAAGCAGCTGCTCGGCCGCATGTCCATGGTCTTCCAGGAGCCCGAATACCAGTTCCTGGCCGCCACCGTCGCCGAGGAGCTCGCGATCGGCCCGCGCGCCGCCGGCATGACCGACGAGGAGATCGCCCCCCTCGTCGACGAACACCTCGAGGCCCTGGGCCTGACCAAACTCGCGCGCGCCAACCCCATGACGCTGTCGGGCGGCGAGAAGCGCCGCCTGTCGGTGGCGACCGCGCTCATCAGCGCCCCCGAGCTGCTGATCCTCGACGAGCCGACCTTCGGCCAGGACCGCGGCACGTGGCTGGGCCTCGTGCGCCTGCTGCGCGCTGCCCTGGAGCGCGGCGTCACCCTGGTGTCGATCACGCACGACCCCGCGTTCGTGGCCGCGATGGGCCAGCGCGTCGTCGACCTCGGGCAGGTCGGCACGCGCGGCGCGGCCCCCGAAGCTTCCACGGACGAGGCCGGGGCCGCCCCCGCCGGGAACGTTCACGATCACGGCCCGAAGCGCGGTGCCCGAGGCCTCCTCGCGCGTACGAATCCCGTTGCCCGCGTGCTCGCCCTCCTGGTCGCAACCACGCCCCTGCTGATCACGATTGACCCGGTGAGCGCGGCCGTTGCCGTCATTCTCGAGCTCGTGCTCATGCCCCTGTCGGGCGTGTCGGCGCGCAGCTTCTTCCTGAAGGCGACGCCGCTGCTGCTGGCCGCGCCGCTCGGCGCGCTGTCCATGCTGCTCTACGCCTCACCGGGAGGAACCGTGTACTGGCAGTTCGGGCCGGCAGCGGTTTCGGACCACTCGATGTGGCTGGCGCTGGGCATTGGCCTGCGCATGTGCGCGATCGTCCTGCCTGCGATTGCTCTGCTCGACCGCATTGATCCGACAGACATGGGTGACGGGCTCGCGCAGATCCTGCACCTGCCCGCCCGCCCCGTGCTGGCGGCGCTCGCGGGCGCGCGCATGACGTCGCTGATGGCGGCCGACTGGAAGGCCCTCGAGCGGGCGCGCCGTGCCCGAGGCGTGGGTGACTCCTCGCGCATCCGTTCCTTCCTGCGAGGCTCCTTCTCGCTGCTGGTCTTCGCGCTGCGTCGCTCCGGCAAGCTGGCCACCACGATGGAGGCAAGGGGCTTCGGCGCGGAAGGCAAGCGAACGTGGGCACGTCCCTCGCGCCTGCGCGCCGCCGATGCCGTCCTCATGGTTGTCGCCATCGCCCTGCCCGCGATCGCGCTGGCCGCGAGCATCTGGGCGGGTACCTTCGCCCCGGTGGGCCGATGAGAGGCCCGACCTGGGAAGACGTGAGCGGGGGAGTGGGCCCGAGGGTCACCGTCCCCGTCACGATGGGCCCCGATGAGGCCGCCCGCGAGCTCGCCCCCCGCCTGAGTGCCCTGGCGGGGGAGCGGGCCCCGGCCTCGTCTGGTGAGGCGGGCGCGCGCCCCGGCGTCCCGGTCGTCACGATCGACGGCTACTCCGGCTCCGGCAAGTCCACGCTGGCCGCCGCGCTTGCTCGGCTCGTGAACGGCTGGCAGGTCCTGCACCTCGACGACTGGTACCCCGGCTGGGACGGCCTCGCGGAGGGCGCCCACATCGCGTGTCGAATTGCCGCCGATCTGCGGGGAGGACGGGCCTCCTCCTACGAGGCCTGGGACTGGGAGAACGGTAGAACCGGGGCGATGATCAGCGTCCCCCTCGCCCCGACGATCATCGAGGGCTGCGGCGCCATCGACGCCGAAGCCGACCTCAGCGTGTGGATCGCCGACCCCGGCGAGGACGAACGACGCAGCAGGGCGCTCGCGCGCGACGGGCAGACCTACGCGCCGCATTGGCAGCGGTGGGCCGACCAGGATCTGGGGCGCTCGCTACCATAGGTGTATGCTGCCGCCGCATCCTGAACCGCCGCTGTGGGCGTGGCTCCTCTTTGGGGCTTTCGAGTTCGCCATCCGTATCATTGCGCTCGGCATCGTCCCCAAGCATCGCCGCGCCTCCACGTCGACGGCGTGGCTGCTGCTGATCTTCCTGTGGCCGCTCCTGGGTGTGCCGCTGTATGTCATCTTCGGTTCGTGGTGGGCGATGGGTCGGCGGCTCGACGACGACCCGGAGGCCCGCCAGCTGGTCGATGCCATCGTGGCCGGCTCGACCGCGCCCGACCCTGAGAACTACGAGGTGCCGGACGGGCCCGACGGCCTGCCCGCATGCTCGGATGATGACACCGCCTCGATCATGCGACTGTCCGGGACCCTCAGCGGCTTCCCGGCCTCTGTGGGACGGGTTGGTCGCCTCTACAACGACACTGCCGAGACCTTCCGGGCCATGGCCGCCAGCATCGACGCGGCGACCCACCACGTGAACGCCCTGTACTACCAGACGTCCTGGGATGAGTACACGGCCCCCTTCTACGAGGCCCTCGAGCGCGCGGTCGCGCGTGGCGTCACCGTCCGCCTGCTCGTCGACCACCACGGCATGCGCACGATCCCGGGCCACAAGGACTTCCGCCGCCGCCTGAACGCCATGGGCATCGAGTGGCACGAGATGCTGCCCTTCGCCCCGCTGCGCGGGCAGATTCGCCGCCCCGACCTGCGCAACCACCGCAAGATCCTCGTCATCGACGGGCGTGAGGCCTACGTCGGCTCCCACAACCTCGTGGCCCCCGACTACGACACCCCCTCGTACGCGAAGTCCGGCATGCTCTACGACGACACGAGCGTGTCCGTCACCGGCCCCATCGTCGCGCAGCTCCAGGCGGTCTTCGCCGTCGACTGGTACTACGCGTGCAAGGAGATCCTCACGCCCGAGGTCCTCACCCCGCCCGCCGCGCAGCTGGCGGCCAAGAACGAGGACACGCACATCTCGGCCATGCAGATCATCCCGTCGGGTCCCGCGTTCAAGGGCGAGCCGAACCTGCGTGCGTTCGTCCACATGGTCTCCTCGGCGCGCACGCACGTGTCGATCACGAGCCCGTACTTCATCCCGGACGAGACCCTCATGACCGCGCTGACGAACGCCGCGCTGTCGGGTGTCGAGGTCGAGCTCTTCGTCTCCGAGCAGTTCGACCAGTTCCTGGTCGGCCACGCGCAGCGCTCCTACTACGGCATGCTCCTGAAGGCGGGCGTGCGCATCCACCTGTACCACAAGCCGCGGATGCTCCACTCGAAGTACATGATCGTCGACGGGAACCTGTGCGTCATTGGCTCGTCCAACATGGATGTGCGTTCCTTCGGCCTCAACTATGAGATCATGCTCGTCGCCGACAGCTCGCGCCTGGTCGAGATGCTGCACGGCAACGACGACCGAACGCGCGAGAAGTCTCGCCAGCTCACCTACGAGGAGTGGCGCGGCCTGCCGTGGCACGTCCATTACATCGACAACGTGTGTCGACTGGGGAGCTCGCTCCTGTGAGTGTTCCCGAGAACGAGGCCATGGCCGGACGCGCGGACACCTCTCTTTCGTGTCAGCAGTACGGGGATTGCGAGGTGATATCGAACAGTGTGTCCGCTTCGCTCGATGTCAACCCCTTCGTCGGCGAGGGCGGTGCCTACGATTCCGTGCGCCCCGCCTACCCGGACGAGGCTGTGGCCGCGTTGATCGACGCAGCGCAGCGCGCGCGGAGAGAGAACATGCCGGGCCGGGGCGGCCCACTGCGCGCCGCCGACATCGGCGCGGGCACCGGCAAGATGAGTGAGCTCCTGGCTCGCGGCGGTCTCCTCGTCGACGCGGTCGAACCATCCGAGGCGATGCGCGCCCAGGCCTCGTCGATCGAAGGCGTGACGTGGCACGGCGGCGTTGCGGAAGATACAGGGTTACCGAACGGCGTGTATGACATCGTCGTGTTTGCCCAGTCCTGGCATTGGATGGATCCGGAGCGTGCGGGCCTCGAGGCCGCCCGGATCCTGGCGCCCGGCGGCGCGCTCGCCATCGTGTGGAACCAGATGGCCGTGTCGATTCCGTGGGTGCATCGCCTGACGCGCATCATGCGCTCGGGCGACGTACACCGCCCCGACAGGCCGCCCATGCCGGGCGGCGGCTTCGCCCCGATGACCCTCACCCAGGTCGCATGGGAGGACCGCATGACCCCCGAGGAGATCCTCACCCTGGGCACGACCCGCTCCTCGTACATCCGTTCCTCCGAGGCCGGCAGGGCGCGCATGCAGGAAAACCTGCGCTGGTACCTCTACGACCACCTCGGGTACGCGCCGGGGGAGCAGGTGACCATCCCCTATGCGACCCTCGTGTGGCTCACCCACCTGTGAGACGTGGGCGAGCCGAGCGCGCGGGACGTCAGTGAATGGGCTCCAGGAACCTGTCCGAGGAACCCTCAGGCATGGGGAGCGGGCGCTCCCGCGCGGCACGCAGAGCGGGGTCAAGGACGGCCAGGACCGGGTCCCAGGTGTGCAGCGGATGAGTGATCGTGAAGCCTGCTGACTGGCTGTTCAGAACGATCTCCTCGTAGACCTGGATCGTCACGCCGTTGTACTCGTGAGCGACGTGCTGGAGGAAGTAAGAGTTCGGGAGGTAGGTGACTTCCTGGAGGTTGAAGTTGGGAGCCCCCTGAAGGATCGGCGTGAGGTCGCGCCCGTTGGCGCCGACGACGATGGCGACCTCCGGCCGGGCTAGGTTGTTCGTCGCGATCTCGAGGCTGTGCGTCGTGGCGGTGAGCGTCGGCGAGCCGACGACCCGCACCCGGTCCACTGCGCGATCGACGTAGCCGCGGAAGGTGATCTGCGGCTTGGCGGGCAGCTTGTTGAGGAGGTTGAGGAGCGCGCGGGTCTGATCGGAGTAGTTGTCGGTCATCGGTCTTCCTGGGGCGTGTGGGGCGCGTCGTGGGTCCGTTGCGCCGGTGTTTGAACCGTTTCCGGTGGTGACGAAGTCGGTGGTGCTGTGCCCACGGTATCCGATTGTGACCGTGCGGGCGACACTGAATGCTCGGGCCCCGTATGAACGTCACGCGTGAGGTGAATGCGGTGATCGTGTGTCAAGCCCAGAAACGTGTGGGAGCACGTGCCTCGTGCCGCTCCTGAACGCCGCGGCTGCCCCTGGCACAATGGGGGCCATGGCTGTGTCGTTTCTGGGAGTGATCGCCGCCCTCGCCATGTACGCGGTGAGCGTGGCGCCGTCGCTGATGGCGCGCTCGTGGGCGTGGCATGCGGTCGCCTCGGGCGTCCTCGTGTCCTGCGGGTACGTCGCGGGCGTGGTCATCCAGAACGTGGGTGCCCGCGTCATCGCCATGACAGGCCTGACGATCCGCGCATCCGAGCCCGTCGAGATCGGCTTCCGCGTGTGCATCGCCGCCCTCTTTGCGATCTGGTGGCTCTATGCGGTCATCCAGTCCTACCGACGGGCCCGCGTCGCCGCCAGGCTTGTGAACATGCCGGGGGAGACCTTCGGCGAGTACCTCCTGGGGACGGCCGGCACGGTCGTTATCGTTTGGTGTCTCATCCTGATTGTCGGGGCGTTGAACCGCGTGGGACGTATGCTGATTGGGGCGCTCGGCGGCTACATGCCGCGCCCGGCGGCGATCGTCGTGGGCGTCGCGATCCTGACCGCCATCGTCTTCTTCCTGACCTCCAACGTGATCCTGCGCGGTGGGATCGGCTTCTTCCGCCACCATGCCGAGCAGATGAACACGCGTACCGCTCGCGGCATCTACAAGCCGTTCGTGCCCGAGCGCTCCGCCTCCCCGGCCTCGCCCGTCACCTGGGAATCCGTCGGCGGTCAGGGGCGCGTCTTCCTGGGGCGCGGCCCCTCGCGCCTCGACATCGCCCAGGTCACCGGCGGCGAGGCCATGGAGCCGATCCGCGTCTACTCCGGCATGCCCGCGGGTGGGGCGGGCATCGAGCAGGCCGCGGCGACGGTGGTCGCCGAGCTGCGCCGCACGGGTGCCTTCGATCGTGCCGTCATTCTCATCGCCGCGTCGACCGGCTCCGGCTGGGTTGACGAGTGGCAGGTCCAGCCCCTTGAGTTCCTGACGCGCGGTAACTGTGCCACCGCCTCGCTCCAGTACTCCTACGTGCCCTCGGCCCTCAACTGGCTGACCGGCCTCGAGCCAGCGCAGGAGGCATCGGCCGTGCTATTTCGGGCGGTGCGGGCCGAACTCGACGCGATGGACGAGGCTGACAGGCCCGCTCTCTTCGTCTGCGGTGAATCCCTGGGGGCTTTCGCCTCGCAGTCGGTTTTCTCCTCGGTCGAGGAGGCGCTCTCCCAGGTGGATGGGGCCCTGTGGGTGGGGACCCCCGCCTTCACACCGATGCACGCCGAGCTGACGAGTGCTCGCCACAAGGGAAGCCCCGAGGTCGCCCCCGTCGTCTACAACGGTCGGCGCGTGCGCTTCGTGAACGAACCCTCCGACCTGCGTACCGACCTCTACGGGCGCGAGCTGGGGCCGTGGGGCTTCCCGCGCATCGTCTACGCCCAGCACGCCTCCGATCCGGTTGTGTGGTGGAACCGAAAGATGCTCTGGACGCAGCCTGATTGGCTGCGTGAGCGGGCGGGCCGCGACGTGTCTCCCTTCGTTGAGTTCACGCGCTTCGTCACCTTCATTCAGGTGCTCGCTGACCTGCCCGTCGCGGGGACCGCTCCCGGCGGCCACGGCCACACCTACAACGAGGAGCTGATCCCCCTGTGGCGGGCGATCCTCGGCTTCGATCTCCTCTTCGATGAGACCCCGACCCACCCGCGCTTGGCAGCTCTGGATGGTGAGTGGGTGGACGAGGAGATGGTGGAGCGTATCGGCATCGTCGTGCGGGCGAACCTGGAGCTGTCGGACCGGCAGTAGGGGGCCCGCGGCGTGCCGTGACGTGTTTGTCGAGGTCGCAGGCCTACCGCGTGCCTGTTCGTGTTAGTTCGCGACGGTATTTACCGTGCCAATTGAATTCTGTATCATCCAGAATGTCAGTCTTGTAAGAGGGTTGTCGGCGAACATGTGCACTTTTGTCGCGGAACATATGTTCAGTGGTCAGTGAATGTGTCGAAATCTCGCTGATATGAAGGTTAAGGATCTCCTTACTATCCCTATCAATGCCTTGTAGCTACTGAATGGTAAGTCAGTAACGCATTGCTAGGTATCTGATTACGCGTATCGCGCGAACTGTGAGCTGCTGAACCTAACCGTTTGGAATGGCTCGCACGAATCAACATTGGAGTGAGCATGTCATACACATTTCACAGGGCGTTGATCGCAGCCCTGGTGACACCGGCGCAATGGCAGCGTCCGGTGTCGCCTTTGGCGCTCCCGCCCTGGCAGTAACCCCGCGTCCGACGCGGATGGTCCGGTGATCTCCGGCCTCGCCACCACCAGTGAAGGTACTGGCGGTCAGGTCACCTTCTCCGTCGTCGACAATCCCGGCCTGTCCAGCATCGACCTGCGTGATCCGGCGTCCGATGCGATCCTCTATCGCCGCGTCGTCGATTTCCCCGGCAATGTCACCGCTGACGGGAAGCACCACGACACGTTCACCATCACGTTCTCGGACATCCAGGCAGCCTGGTCCAAGGACGGCCACACTGACGCCCTGACCGCGACCGTCAAGCTCGTCGCATGGGGCAGTGACGGCATGCCGGACAATGCCAACATGACGAAGGTCAATTGGTCCGGCGGCGACAATCGCCGTTGTGAAGTCTGTGAAGCAGGATGCGAATGCGCCTGCTCCGTGGGTTGAGCTCCAGCCTGCTCCCGATCCGCAGCCCGCTCCCGCACCGATGGGCGCCTGGGTGATGGACTTGGTCGGCTGGTGGTACCGCAACGCTGATGGCAGCTACCCGACGAACACCTCGATGGTGATCGACGGACGCCCCTACCGCTTCGATGGACGCGGCTACATGCGTACCGGCTGGGGTCTGGTCGACGGCACGTGGTACTACCTGCACGGCTCGGGCGTGTGGGTCGCATGATCTGATCGAGGCCTCGACACCGGGCAATACTCCGGGTCCGGGGGCGCAGCAACGCGCTCCCGGACCCGGTGCGTTAGACACTTCAGCTCCTCTTCACATATCAGTAAGCAATACCGTGATTGTCAGGGGGATCACGTGAGGTATGTTGTAAGGAGACGGCTGGTACACCGACGTACCGGGTGCCACTGGCACTCCGTCCCCCAACATATCGGAGAAGGTTTATGTCAACGAAGAAACCGGCTGCCCTCCTCGCCTTCGTCGGCGCGTGCGCGCTCGCGGTCACCGCGCCGGCCACCCTGGCCTCGCCCGTGCTCCCGGGCTCATCCGGCGTCAGCGATGGTGCAGCGGCCCTGCCCACGGGCGACATCGACACGGCGCTGACCTCGAAGAGCGGGCAGTCCGCGCCCTCCTCGACCGACACAGAGGCGGACCCGGCGCGCGTCGTCGGCGTCATCGTCCAGCTTGAGGACAGCGCGTCCCGCGAGGGCACGATCAATGAGATCAACGAGGCCGTGGCCTCCCTCTTCCCTGGCGCCTCGGCCCAGGTGGAGCGCGAGTACGACAACGTCATGTCGGGCTTCTCCCTCAAGGCCCCCGCCGGTGCGCTGGACGCGATCCGCCGTGCCCCGGGCGTGCGTGCCGTGTTCCTTGAGCGCGAGGGGCGTGTCAGTGATGTGGCTACGCCCGATGCTGAGGGCGGCATCGAGTCCTCACAGACCGGCGGGCAGGACCCCGCTAACCTGAGTGCCCATCTCATGATGCATATCGACCAGGTCGCCCAGAAGGGCGAAGGAAAGGTCATCGCCGTCATCGACACGGGCGTCGACATGACGCATCCGGCTTTTACTGGCGAACTCGCGGGAACACCCCCGCTCACCCCGCAGAAGGTCGCTGCGATGACCTCGCAGCTGGGTGAGGGCAAGACCGGCGTCTACGTCTCGCAGAAGTTCCCCTTCGCCTACGACTACGCGGATGGCGATAACGACGCGTCGCCGGCGAAGACCCCGAACGGCTCCCACGGGACCCACGTCGCCGGCATCGCCGCAGGTAACGCTGACAAGATCGTCGGCACCGCTCCGAACACCCAGGTGATCGTCGCGAAGGTGACGCGCAGTGAGGACGATGCGCTGCTGGACTCGGCGCTGCTCGCCTCGCTTGACGACATGCTCGTCCTGCACCCCGACGTCATCAACCTGTCGCTCGGCTGGACGGCTGGCATGGATAACGAGGCCGACTCCGTGTATGCGACCGTGTACAAGA
>ERZ773038.781-NODE-781-length-19727-cov-6.983835_pt1 | contig 19727 bp, 16 predicted proteins | sample MGYA00511665_ERZ773038 | MGnify/ENA primary metagenome ERZ773038 (study PRJEB29015, sample SAMEA2737966) | human oral metagenome | biome: human oral; feature: human-associated habitat; material: dental | place: China | collected 2028 ... | reverse complement strand
GGAGTATTTTGGCGGACGCCAAGCAGCCGACTTTTCTCTATTTGAGTCAAAAATCGCCGGAATATATGGTGTTTGCTGATGAACTGGCGGCGTCAAATATTACGGTCAAAAAGTTTAGCACGCGTCAGCAGGTTGAGGAGCGAGACGGCTGGCATAATGGGCGGTTTGAGGTGGCAAAGATTGTGAGTGAAGTGCCGAGTGAGGCGCACTTTCTGGTCTGCGGCAGCCTGCCGTTTGTGCGCGATGTTTGGCAAAAACTAACCGCCGCTGGCGTCGACGAATCACATATTTCAACGGAGACATTTTTTGAGCAATGATTGGGGAGGCGACTACATTAGAATCATCACCGGCAGGAATTGACGGTGATGGTTTTGACATTTCGTCGCTGAGAGGTGAGGATTTTTCGTCTGGCATTAATGACATTGGCGGAGAGGTAAATGCTGGTACAAGTGATGCGGCAAGCAGTCTTGACCTGGTGGCAGTGGCCAGCGGTGAAGAAAGACTTGATACCGCGATGAGCGATACGAATAGTAACAATAGCTCAGAAACATTGACGCCAGTTAACCCCAAGTTGTGCGAAAAGTTTGGAACGATTGCCTGTATTGGTTGTGATTTTGCGCTATTATGCGCTGAACGTCAGGCGGCGATGGCAGCAAAGAGTAACGAAGACCAGCCCGATAAACAGCTCAGTACACTAGAGAAATTACTCCAAGAAGATAAAGCACCGGGCGAGATTGTCTGGGCACAACCAACGCCTGATGATACTAGTAGAGAACAGCCGCCAGCTGCCGAAAAAGAACAGTCAATAAATGATAGTTCAAGTGTATTTGAACCTGAGTCAGAATCTAAGCCTAAGCTTGAGCCCGAGCCCGAAGAAAAACAGCCGCTAACAGACACTCAAACATCTCCTCGGTCGTCTAACAAGCAAAAAGAACCGGCTGCAGCGCTGTCTCAGACTGCAGAGTTAAAAGAACCAGAACCTTTGAACTACAAAGCCGATGAAAAACATAGCAAAGACGAAGAAAAATCGACTACAGCTCCTATAGCTAATGTAGTGAAAAAAACAACGAGCAGCGATGATGGCAGTACTAACCTTGAAGCTAATTCTAATTTGGCTGCTAAAGCATCGAAAGAGCCTCTTGTACAAATCGACAGCGATAATACCAATGAGCGCATCAAGCAAGATGAATTACCGCGAGCAGCAGACCGTGCAGCGGATGACTCGGATAAGCTTATTAATCAGCGAACAGCAACAGTACGTCGTGCTACCCAAACAGCTCAGCGTTCAAACAAACATGCCGACCAGGAGGTGCCGTCAGCTGTTAATACAACTGAACGAATCTCGTCAGTTAACACTCATCAGGCGATTAAAATTCCTAAGCCAGAGGGTAATGGCAGCGCCGTTGCAGCAACTCGCTCTCAGAAAGAGCCAGCGATAGAAAAAGTATCAAGCACGCTAATTGATGCTAATGATACTTTAGCCGACAGCGGGATTTCTACTGCGGTCGATAGAGTAGGCAATAGGCAAGAGTCGCCAGCTCTAAAACCAAAACCTATTAGAATAAAGAATAATCTACTTAAAAAAACTACTCCCAAAAATATTATAACTAAGCCTAAAATTGATTCATCAACAAATTTTGAAGTCTCAGCTGAGACGTCGTTGGAGTCTAAGAAAAATCCGTCGATAGATAAGCAAAACCCGCTAGCTGACCATAAAAAGGATAATATTAGCTCTCCTCCCGCGGTTAAATCTATTGATTATTTCAAAAAAACTCTGCCAGAAACTCGATCGGTAAACGCTGTACAAAATACATCAGATGGAGAGGATTCGGTCGTAGAGTCTGCCGAGAAGGAGGTTACGTCTTCAAAAAAATCAGTTGTTAAAAATCATAATATACATTACAGCGATAGTGCTAGTGCGTTTAATCAGACAGAGCAGGTAGAAACGGTCCCAAATACTCCTGCTGTAAAATTGCCTGCAGAAACTGCTAGTTGGGCTAGCGAAAATGAAGTCTTTGTAGTTGATCGGGAAGAAACTTTTACTAATAACCATAGAGACGAGTCTATACAGCGTGAGGCAGTATTAATAGATGGCGATAACGACTTGCCGACTTTACCGCAGAACGAACTAACGCCAAAAGTTGATACTAATCAAGGTCCAGAGCCGAAAAATACTACTGAGATAAATATTCAATTGCGTTCTGCCCGGTCCTCTGAATTATTGCCAAAATTGGATGAGATGGTAAATTCAGTGTTGCCACCGAGCAGGTCTTTAAATTCTGAACTATTATCTAAACCGGATGAGACGTCAAGCGGCTTGCAAGAGCATGACGAGAGACAAGCCTCTGAACTATGGCCTAAGCCGGATGAGGCGTCAAATCGATTGATTGATCAAGCGGACTTTGAAGACGACAAACCAGTTCGTCAAAAAGCTCAGCAAACAAGAATGACACAGCCAAACGAAAACGACACAATATACGTTGATTTGAGGAATGAGTATGCTAACAGCGAGGTAGACAGTCTGCACAGTCAACCAACTGCGGACTATACGGATCAAATAGAAATGAATAATGATAATGACTTGAATTGCCAGCTAAATGATAATAGCGGCAACCAGGCGGAAAAACTACATAAGGTTGCTTTTGCTCATCCCTTAGCGGCGTTATGGACTGATGACAGCCGGCTAAATCCAGAAAATAATAAAATCTCAAAGGGTAGCAGTACCAGCGTTACTTCGCGGCTGACAAAATTGGTTGGTGCAGTAGCAGTTTATGTGGCCTGCAGTAGGCGAGAAAGTACGCTTGGTATTTCTAATTAGACATTGTAAAAACCTTAAGTTATAATAAATATATGTCCTGTGATGGTACGCCACCAGTGAATACGCCAACTATTTTGAATTTTTAGCGCCCCTTTGGGCGCTTTTTAATTGCGAGGAGGTATAGTATGAGTAGCAATAAAAAGGTTAACCTCAAAAAAGTGATATTATCTGCAGCTATTATCCTGCTGACTTTAGCAGGAGTGTTGGTTTATGCGTTGTCTTGGCAAGGTGATACGAAAGACATTGAGGCGGTGGCGGATAGTTTTAAGCCGTTAGATGGTTGGCAAGAGGCGGAGCGTGAGGTTGTGACGCCAAAAATAATATGTTTGATGGGAAATTGTCCAGAAGTTTATAAGTCGTGGAAGTATAAAAAATCTGTAGATTATGACGATATTAAAAAATTTGCTGGTTACGATGAGCTGTTAGATGTAGACGATAGGTGCAAAAACAACAATCTTAATGTCTGTGAATTTAGCGGAAAAAGAAATGGATACCAGTATAGAATACATGTTTCGCGTCGTGACAACGTGACAAACGTAGGGTTAAACGTAAGGAAAGGGGGTTTTGTTGATAATGTCAACTAACTATACACTTTAATACTTAAGATTACTTCAAATTGTGGGAGCGGAAGTTTTATGAATAAGCAAATTGCAATAATTTACGTACTCATAGCGTCTATGATTCTTAATGTGTTTGTATCTAATTTTGATGCTTTAGCAGCGAATGTTGACAATAAATGCACGCTAGTTACGGGTGTATTTGCTAGAGGGTCTGGTCAAAAGGTTGGTCAAGACAGAAATGAAACCTCGCGTTTTAGGAGTCAGCTGCTATCTAGAATTGGCGACGAATCTAAGTTAAACTTCTACGAACTTGGTAGCGAAAGCTATGGCGGCAATCAATATCCAGCGGTTGACGTCAGTAATGTCTGGAATGGCAATGCTATTGGCGCCAAGATTAGTGGTGGTATGGGAAACACTTACGGCAAAAGCGTGAAAGAAGGCGTCGCAGAATTACGTACTTATCTAGATATTCGCCATCGAAAATGTCCTAACGAATTTTTCATTCTAGGTGGTGTTTCACAGGGTGCACAGGTAGTTGGCCAAGCATTGCCAAGTATCTCGTCTGGCGTCAAGAATAAAATAGTCTTTAACATGCTGTTTGGCGATCCTAAATTATATTTGCCAGAGGGTGAAGGGATATTTCCGCCAGCTTGTCGTAACGAGAAATTATCAGCTTATCGGCGCGAAATTGCTAATTGCCATGTTGACAACGGCGCACTTGGTGCCCGAAAACCGTTTTTGCCGAGCGAAGATAACTCAAAAACTGGGTTATGGTGTCTAGCTAACGATTACGTTTGTGGTAGTTCAAAATTTGTGTGGGACGTCGAGGGCCATGGTAAATATGCTAACAACAACGGACCGATTGACGACGGTGCTCGCGAAGCGGCTAATAGGCTAAAAAATGCCGCCAAACTTGCTTCTCAAAACGACCCAGGAATTAACGATAAACCGCTAAATAACAATATGGGAACGACTGGGACTGACGTGGTATTTGTTTTGGACACCACTGGGTCAATGTCACTATATATTGATCAGATGAAAACGTTCATCAGGAATTATAGCTCAAAGATCAAAGAAATGAACGGACGAGTTGGGCTGGTGGTGTATCGTGATGCTGGTGATGAATATACTGCTAAGAAATTATCAGATTTGCAGTCAGATACTATCGACATGCTTGGTAAGCTTGAAGATATCTCTATTGAAGGTGGTGACGATGATCCGGAGGCGGCGCTGCATGCTAGTATGGTGGCCATGAACGAGATGAAGTGGCAGAAGGGAGCGACAAAAGCAATCATTCTATTGACTGATGCCGGCTATCATGAGCCAGATAAGGTTGATGGTTCGACGCTGGCGGCTGTGGCTAAGCGTTCGTTGGAGATAGATCCAGTCAATATTTATCCAGTTGTAGAAAAACACCTGGAAGGTTCGTATGAGGATATGGCCAGCCAGACCACTGGCCAAGTAATTGTTAGCGGTGGTGAAAATGACACCATTGCTGCGCTAAGTAAAGCCTTAACTAAAATTAAGAATCGTCCGAACGCCAAACTGAAAATTGGCGAATATTATGCGGAGGTTGGACAGAATATTACCTTTGATGCCGGTGATTCGTACGTAGTTGATGGTAGTATTACAAAGTACGAGTGGGATTTTGATGGTGATGGTAAGATTGACCAAACGACAACAAGTCCGGTCGCCAGCCATGTCTATAATGAAAAGTTTGATGGCATCATGCAGGTGCGAATGAGCGCTAGCAACGACACAGTATCAAACATATCGGCGCCTGTTAAAGTTGGTATAAAACCTAATTTGCCTGTTGGCCCTGGAGCACCTCAGGTTTCGGCAAAAATTATTGAGCGAAATGGCAATAAGGCGACAATTCGGCTAAATTGGCAGCCAGTTGACGAGCTGTCTTCGCGCTGGTTAGTCAGCCTAGATGATACTAACCTTGGTTACACGGTTGGCGAACAGCGGCAGCTTGATATTACCGATGTAGACGTATCGACGAGCAGAAAAGTCACGGTGACAGGCATCAAAGCTGACGGTTACGCTGGCAAGCCTGCGACCATACAAGTTGATAACGAGATGTCTGCGCCTAACCCTGAAGGGCCAACCTCTCGGCCATGTCCTTATAAAATTAGAGTAGGTTTATTTACGATAGCCTGCCGTTACCAAAAGGTAACGTTTGGCAGCTGGTCATTTTATTGGATGGTTTGGTATATCGTTAGAAGTTAAGTGTGTGTAGAGCAGTAATAATTTCATTAACATAGTATAATTTTATATATGAAGCTGTCTGATCGTCATCCCAACGACCGTCCTCGCGAGAAACTAGCGCGTTACGGTACGGCGCGGCTGAGTGATTTGGAACTTTTGATGGCGATTATTGGCAGCGGCAATAAACAGGCGGATGTCGGTAAGATTGCGCGCGAGGTGTTGAAAATTGTGCGTAAAAAAGGCGGCGATGTTTCGTATGATGATCTACGCGGCGTGGTTGGATTGGGTGATGCGAAAATCCCGGTGATTGTGGCGAGTTTGGAGCTGGCGCGTCGGTATTTGTTAGATAGCGACCAACCGATCATTGATAGCCCAGAAAAAGCGGTCGAGCTACTGGTCGACATTCGTGATAAAAAGCAGGAATATTTCGTCTGTCTGACGCTGGATGGTGCGAATCGTTTGATTGCCAAGCGGGTGGTGACTATCGGCACACTGACCGCCAGCCTGGTGCATCCGCGCGAGGTCTTCGCCGACGCCATTGCCGACCGCGCGGCTTCGATAATCGTGGCGCATAATCATCCGAGCGGGAGCTTAAGACCAAGTCAAGTTGATATAACAACGACTGAACGCCTTAAGCATGCGGGTGAACTACTTGGCGTACCACTGGTTTATCACCTGTTAATTACCAAACAATCTTTCCGGATTATTGACTAGAAAATGGTATAATAACCTTGATGATTACCTCTGATTATCAGGCGAAATATATTGCTCATGAGCTTGAGCGTGTCTATGCTAACGATGACGTTGCTAAGTTGTCGGGTCTAATGTTTGATGCTCAGATTATTCCGACACCGCACCAAATCGATGCGGCACTGTTTGCATTAAACTCGCCAACGGCTCGCGGTATTATCTTGGCGGATGAAGTCGGTCTCGGTAAGACCATTGAGGCAGGCATTGTCATCATGCAATACTACTCGGAACGCAAACGAAAGATTCTGATCATTACGCCATCAAGTTTGCGTCAGCAGTGGGCGCAGGAACTGCAGGAAAAGTTTAATTTACCAGCAACCGTTGTTGACGCTAAATGGATTAAGTCAAAAAGAACCATCGAGAAAGATGGTATTTATATTTGCTCTTACGAATTTGCGAATCGCCATTCACTAAAACTTTCAAATGGCTGGAATTTGCTAGTTCTTGATGAGGCGCACAAGCTAAGGAATTTTTATAACAATCAAAAGGGCATTGCCAGCGCAGTTTCTGATATTGCCAAGGGTTCTGAAAAATCACTGCTCCTCACGGCCACACCTCTGCAGAATAGACTCGAAGAATTATACGGTTTAGTTTCAGTCGTCGACCCTAAGTATTTTTATAAGCTTGATGTTTTTCGTCAGCGCTATATAAAGTCAAATCATCCGTTTGCGCTTGATGAACTTCGCTCGCGTATGAGTAAAATTGCCAAGCGTACCTTACGTTCGGAAGTCAAGAAATATATTAAATACACTGATCGCATTGCCAAGACTGTTTGTTTCGAGCCATCAGGCGATGAACGGAAGTTATATGAGCTAGTGGATAATTACCTACATCGTGACAAGTTGTATGCTTTTGCGTCGTCCCAGCGTCATTTATCAGCTTTAATTATTCGTAAACGCCTCGGTTCATCTACATTCGCAGTTGCTAGTACGCTTCGGAATATTGTACGGCGTATGGAAGAAGAATATACCATGGGTAAAGTGCGCGACAATCGTGGTGGCTTGATTGATGAGTTGGGCGATTTGAGTGAGGAAGAAATTGAGGCGTTTGATGAGACTGGCGCCTATGATGATTATATAATTGAGTCTGCCAAAGAGCGTGCTGAGTTTTTAACAGAAATAGAAGAATTAAAATCATACGCTGACTTTGCCGATTCAATCAAGGAAAACGTTAAAGCCGAAAAGCTGGTCGAGGCCATTAATGTCGGCTTTAATGCGTTGGAATCAAAAGCTGCTCGCAAAGCCATTATTTTCACCGAATCAACCTTAACTCAAAATTACATTGCCCAAACCTTAAAAAAGCAAGGTTTTGACGGCAAAATTATTTTATTTAATGGGCAAAATAATTCGCCAGAAAGCACTGCAATTTATCGTCAGTGGTTGATAGATAATCAAGATTCTGACGTGGTTACTGGTATTGAATCGGCTGATCGACGTAAAGCACTAATTGACAGGTTTAAAGACGACGATATGCAAATTATGATCGCTACCGAGGCAGCTAGCGAGGGTATTAACTTGCAGTTTTGCTCCATGCTGATCAACTACGATCTACCCTGGAATCCGCAACGCGTTGAACAGCGCATCGGCCGTGTTCATCGTATGGGACAAAAATACGACGTCGTCGTGGTGAATTTTAGCAATCAAGGTAATATTGCCGAGCAGCGAATTCTTGAATTATTGACCGATAAATTTAGTTTATTTAAAAGCACGTTTGGTGCTAGTAATGATGTGCTTGGTGCGATTGAAAGTGGACTCGACTTTGAGAAGAAAATTAGCGACATCTTGAATACATGCCGCACCGACGATGAGATTAGTCAACGGTTTGAAAAGCTGCAAGAAGAATTTAAGTCAGAAATTGATACTGAGCAACAAGCGGCGCGTACCCGGATTTTTGAAGGACTTGATCCTCACGTACAAGATCGTTTTCGTCGTTATGACGAACAAGCCGAAGAAGCTTTTACGCGATTTGAGCGATTATTTATGGGCTTAACGCGGTATATATTGCGCGACAAGGCGTCATTTGAAAACGAACATGTTTTTGATCTAAAAACTGCACCCCAACAAAATATCGAAGTTGGCAAATATTTTTACAAAACCGAACGTTTACCGCATGCCAGGCAGTATAAATATGCTGATGAATTGGCTGAATATGTCCGCCACACAGCAAAGACTACACAAACACCCCCAGCAGAACTAATCTTTAATATTAGCCGGTCTGATCGAGTTGCTTCTGAGGTTAAAAAGCTAGTTAGCGCACGGGGTATTATGACTGTCGAGCAGGTAACCTTTCCGATGAAAATAGATTCGTCGGACATGAGCGAAAGTTATATTTTGGCATCAGCCCAGACAGACGACGGTATGTTGCTTGACACGGAAACTTGCCGTAAGATACTTGATTTATGTGTTGTTGGCGTTAATTATAAGGAAGTTATCCCAGATGAAGTGTTGCAAAATCATCTTACTCAGCAGATTACTGAACGCCAAGAAGAAGTCAAGGGCCGCAACACCGAAGCTTATCTCGACAAAAAAGATCTACTAGAACGTCAATACAAAGACAAAATTGTCGAATACGAAATGAAAGTCGATAAAATTGAAGCGAAGATCCGAGACCTGCAAAAACAAGAACGCCAGGCAGGCGATGCCGCCTCTCGTCTAAAAATTGCTAGCGAAGTCCAAATTTTGCGCAAAAAAGTTCGCACTCTCAATCGCGAGAAATACGACCTCGAGGACAGTATGGACGAGCAAATATCCGATAAAATAGCCCTAGCACAGCAAGCTTCTGAGGGCGGGGTGATTACCGAGAAACTATTTACCATAGAATTTGCCATACAATAAGCAACTTACCGTGAAAAATGGCAGAAAGTTGGTAATTTTCACGGTAAGTTAGTCCGCGGAGTTAATCTATAAGCGAATATTGTATAATATAGACATGGAAAACATAGAAACGCTTTTAAGCGCAACCAATGTATATATAGACGAATCTGGTCATACTGATGATCCAAACAACAATACTATGGTGCTTGGTGCGCTTTGGCTCAGCGTACCTCAGCTTTCTCTGTTTACCGATGCGATTAGAACAGTCAAAAAGAAGCACGATATAGCTTCACATAGAGAGATTAAATGGACGAAAGTAAGCTCAGCAAAACTTGACTATTACAAGGAGCTGATCGATGTGTTTTTCGCTGTTGAACAGGTAAATTATCGAGCAGTAGTTATCAATAAATCAACTATTGATTATGAAGCTTATAATAAGACTCGAGATGACTTTTATTATTCAATGACCTATATTCTTGTCAGGACTATTGCAGAAAAAAGATACGGTGACATGCGCCTTTTTCTTGACTATAAAGACGCTTGGTCTGGCATAAGGACTACGAAACTTGCAGGTTACCTAAGGAATACGGGCAGACTACACAATGCTTCATTGCTCGCACAACCTTTACGTTCACATGAGGTCATCGGTCTTCAAGTGGCCGACTTGTTTACTGGTGCTGTTATGTATGCAAATAAGCCGCAGGAAAAACAGGAATCAAGTGCAAAAAAAGAACTCATAGCACACATAGAACAGCGTTCTGGGCAAAAGTTAACCTGCGGCACTCCCTATAGTTCGGAAAAAATAAACATACTCATGTGGGAGCCAAAAAGATAGATGTATCCAGACTGGCTACCATCACCTCTTAATCTAAGGGGTTCTTACGATGAAGATATAAGGGAGTTATTAGAAGTATTCAATAGAGATTTTATAAATTCAGATAATCCAGTTGTCGATGGTCGCCGAGTTATAGTAAATAATAAACCAGATCCTAATTGGCAAGACTTGCAGCTGACATATGGCCTTACCCATATGATAACTAGAGGGAACAGACTAAGGACTATGGATTACGATCGTGCTAGTAAATTACCATGGGTGCGTGCTATTCTCGATAACTACAAACAGCCTGAGGTGATAGCATTTTGGGCTGAGAATATCAAAGGTGACAGATTATACTTGTGGCTAGAAGAACACGATTTTGTAGTTATTTTGTCACCGTTAGTGAGTAAGAGCGCTTCTTTAAACTCGGAAAGTATCATCGTGACCGCTTATTCAATCGACTCGTATCGGAATTTTAGTAAAATACGTGACAGGGCGATAAGGTTTCTATAGAAAACAAGAAGTGCCCATGGGGACACTTCGAGGGTTAATGCATACAACCTGGTACGTTAACATAACTAGTATAGCATAGGATTATAATTAAGTCAATAGTTTTGGTATTTTGTCAATAGCATAAGCGTATTTTATCCACAACTTACATCTGTAAAGATTGAATACATTTTTTATCAAAAAACTATTGACAGATTTGTCTTTACTGCAATCGCTACTTATTTCTTTAATGATAAGAGTATTCTCCACGTCTGCTATATTTTGGAGAGTATTTTATATAAGCCTTACGCTTTAGTTTTTGTTATAGAAGGGTGTGCTAGTTCGTGCGGTCATTGAGGTTGTTGTGATATAATATCAATTGAGACAGGTACGGTATGTTGTGCCAAATCTGTCCTGTACATTCCTAACCTTTTCTTGTGCGTTATTGCGAAGAGCTTGTTGGCGTTTACGCCGGCATCATTGATGCCATAACGGGCCTGGCACACGCTGATGTGGAATAAAGTTAAGTCTACCTATTAATAGGTGCACAGCGTTATCCTCAGTCGGCGGATGGCCTCCTGGTTGTGTAGTGTTGGCTATTTGTCTACTCTTTAATTTTGCTTTTCGTAAATGCACAGCGGCGAAATAGCCGAATTAAAGGAAAGGAGAGGATATGCTAGTCATTAGCTATAAAAATCTGACCATTCAGATTGACAGCACTACACTAGCTCTACTGATATTCATGTTTATGAAGTAAGTAGAGCACCATGATTTGTTATTAACACGAAATAATTGATGGTGAATCATGGTGAAGCAGGAATGTATTACAACTACAAGACTATGTAGGGATATTCTGAAGATTCCTAAAGAAGAACTCCTAGGGCTATTAGCAGATAGACAGTCTTATTATGCTCCGTTTGAAAAAAAGAAAATTATAGCTGGGGGCCGGGTTAAGATTAGAACTATTGAACCTCCTCGCGGATATCTCAAAAGAGTTCTTAAAAAAATTAATACTACAGTCCTGCAGCCGCAGATGGAGCGGCTACCATATGGAGTAATGGGAGGCAGAAAGGGATATTCTGTCGTTGATAATGCAAGATATCATGCGTCCTCGCCTGCTCTTATGAAATATGACATTAAAGACTTTTTTCCTTCTATAAAATATGCTGACGTTTTCCATATATTTCGATGCCAGCTGAATTATTGTGAAGAAGCTGCTAATATTCTCGCTCATTTGACTACTTTTGAGGATTCTCAACACGGGGTGCATGTTCCGCAAGGTTCACCAACTAGCATGAGCATAGCTATATTTGCGGTTGAAAAGATGTCGTGTACAGTTAATGATTATTGTCAAAAAAATGGACTAAAATTTTCAATTTGGGTTGATGATATTACTATATCTGGCCCATACGACAAGCTAATTAGGCATAGGTCGACAATTAATTATATGCTAAACGCTACACACTATAGAATCAATCCTGATAAGGATAGCGGGATAGTGAAAAAAGGACAAAAAGGACGGAGTGTTACCGGTGTGATAATCGCTAACGACGGTAGATTGACTGTTGGACATGGTAAACTATCTCGTTTGCGGAAGCAGGTTAAATATTCAACTAGGCCGTCTGATAGGGTAAGAGGCAGGTTGCAGTTTTTGCTACAGGTTAATAAGCCTCAGGCCCGTAGGTTGATACATGAATATACAGAAAAGCATCGCAAAAATTGATATAATACGAGATAAGTGATAAATAGAGGTATTAGGAATAAAATATATGCAGAATTATGAAAATCAAAATTTAAATTAATTACCCCCAAGTTCTCCCAACTTCTGCACCGACCTCGCGAAAAAACTAGAGGAGCTGGTTCCGGAGGCGATTGCGGACGGCAAGGTGGATGTCGTTAAGTTGAAGGAGTTGCTGGCGGAGGATGCTGGCGAGCCAAATGAACGGTTCGGGCTGTTTTGGCCGGGCAAGAAGCAGGCGCTGCGGGCAGCCCAGGACCCTACGACTGCGACGCTCAAGCCCGCCAAAGATGAAAGTAAAGATTGGGACACGACCAATAACATTTTCATCGAGGGCGATAACCTCGAGGTGCTGAAAGTCTTGCAAAAGCAGTACCACAACAGCATCAAGATGATTTATATCGATCCGCCGTACAATACTGGCAAAGATTTTGTCTATCCGGACAATTTCAAGGAAGGTTTGCAAAACTACCTGGAGTTTAGCCAGCAGGTGGACGAAGGCAACAAAAAGATCAGTACCAACGCCGAAACCGCCGGCCGTTATCACAGCAACTGGCTGAATATGATGTATCCACGTTTGAAGCTGGCGCGTAATTTGTTGACGGACGATGGAGTGATATTTATCAGTATCGACGACGCCGAGCAGGCTAATTTGAAGAAGATATGCGGTGAGATTTTTGGTGAAGATAATGTTGAAATTATGGTATGGAATAAGGAGTCCGAAGGGTCGTCTGGAACATTAAAGGCTACGCAGAGGTTTCGTAGTATTCATGAATACATCATTGTTGCATATAGAAACAAAAACCTTACAAACTTTATTAAGGTCAATGAACCGCTCAAAGGCAAAGAGAATGAATTGCAGACAGCAAATCTTGCAGTAAACTCGGACAACGAAAGATGTGATCATAAAAACTATTTCACTATAACAAACCCATCAGGCGATAAATTTACTCGACAATGGAAATGGAGTAAGGATGAAATAGAGAGATTGATTCAAGAGGATCTAATATTCTGGGGGTCTGATGGACATAAGCAGCCGCGTTTAATAATTCCAACCGATGAGCGTCGAACTACATTTCTCTTATCTATACTTTTGTATGGAGGTACAACAGTTGGCAGAAAAGATTTTGAAGAGCTTATGGGAAAAACTGTCGAATTTTCATATCCAAAACCAATAATTTTGATGAAGAAGATACTAGGAACGGCAACATACAGAAACTCGATCATCCTCGACTTCTTCGCTGGCTCCGCCACCACTGCTCACGCTGTTATGCAACTCAACGCCGAAGATGGTGGTAATCGTAAACATATCATGGTGCAGCTACCTGAGCCGACCGACGAAAAGAGTGAAGCGTTTAAGGCTGGCTATAAAAAGATTAGCGATATTGCCCGTGAGCGGATCAATCGGGCGGGCGAAAAGATTAAGGCTGACTTTGCTGACAAGCTGGCTGAGCGTGAGATTCCGCTGGATGTTGGATATCGCACTTACAAACTGGCTGACACCAATTTCACCAAGTGGCAAAGCGCGCCGACGGGCGATTTGACCGAACTGCAGGCACGCCTAGATCTGATGCGTGAAAGTAGCAATGACGATGCTAGCGAGGAAGATCTGCTGGTGGAGGTGCTGTTGAAAATGGGCTTGCCGCTGACTACGCGGACTAAGACCGTCGATGTCGATGGACTGCAAGTGCATCAAGTTGTGGCCGAGGGAGATTCGTCAGAGGGTCAACCGGTGCTATATCTCAATGAACACGTTAAACCGACATTAGAGCAATTACGCGCCATTATCACCGATCTGACTCCGAGTAAGTTTGTTATCCTCGACGACGCCTTTCAGGGCGACAATCAGCTTAAAACCAATCTGGTTCAAACCTGTAAAAGCTATGATGTAGAATTGTGGACAGTATGATGCTGGTTTTCTTGGATGAATCTGGCGATACTGGACGCATGACAGATAAAGGCTCTTCGCAGTTTTTAGTAGTTAGTGTGGTTATATTTATGGATGAAGAAGAGGCCTTGGCTTGCGATAAGCGCATAGATTTATTGCGAACCGAGCTGGGGCTAGATAGTAATTATGAATTTCACTATAGTCGAAATTCTAAACAGAAACGACTCAAATTTCTAGAGGCGGTTAGCCCGTATAGTTTTACTATTGCGACAGTTGCGATTGACAAAGACCCTTCTAAGCTCTGGGGGGATGGATTTAATGATAAGAAGTCTTTTTATAAGTATGCTTGCCATATGGTACTTACCAATGCTATGCCATATCTGGATAATGCCAGACTAATTATTGATAAGAGCGGTGGCGACACATTCGCTGGAGAACTGAAGAGATATCTAAAGAATAAATTTAAGACAGAAGAGAGTGACAAAATAAAGAAACTTAAAACACAAGATTCTCATAAAAATAACCTTCTCCAATTAGCAGACTACTGTGCAAGTATCAGTAATCGTAAATTGCAGAGAAAATCAGATGCTAGCGAATATTATAATTATCTATCTCACAAAATAGTGAGTTTACAAAGGTGGCCGAAATGACAGCCCATATACAAGAAAGCCGCTCAACCTACTCTTTCGAGACGCACCCGATGGACGGGACTAATCAGTTGAACGGCACTTCCATTACTATAATACATGAGAGAGAATATAAAGTCAAGTTAAAATTACAACATAGTGTATTATTCAGGGGTAAATTATGAAAATTAAATACGATTCCAGCCAGCCGTTCCAGTTACAAGCTATCAGCGCTATTACGAGTGTTTTCGATGGTCAGCCTGACGACGCTGATGCGTTTGATGCAGTGTTGCGGTCGCGATCGGTGTACGGCGACCAGATTGGGTTTTTTAATGAAATTGGTGCAATTGGTAATAATTTACTGCTTGATGATGACGCGATATTAGAAAACGTAAAGTCAATACAAAACGACAACGGTATCGCTCCGGTTGAAAAGCTGAATGGTATGAACTTTAGCGTTGAGATGGAAACCGGTACTGGCAAAACCTATGTATATCTACGCACGGCGCTGGAAATGGCGAAATTGTATAGTTTTTCGAAATTTATTATCATCGTGCCGAGCATTGCCATCAAAGAGGGCGTGAAAAGTAGCCTCGACAGTATGCGCGAGCATTTCACGCGTGAGATGGGGTATGGTCCGTACGAAGCATCGGTGTATGATGGTAAAAATCCAGAGGTGGTACAGAGTTATGCTACCAGCACTATGACGCAGTTTATGGTTATGACAATTGATGCAATTCGCGGCAATAAGAATACGCGAGTGATTCATCAAGAACGCGAAAAACTAAATGGTATTGCACCAATTGAATATCTGGCCGCCGTCAATCCGATTGTCATTATGGACGAGCCGCAAAATATGGAGAGTGAACTGTCGACGAGTGCAATTAATGATTTGAACCCGATGTGCACATTGCGCTATAGCGCCACGCATACTCACGAATACAACATGATGTATCGGCTCGATCCAGTTGATGCTCACCGGGAGAAGTTGGTGAAAAGCATCGCGGTGGCGAATGCTCAGCAAGAGGGTAGTGATGCTAAGCCATATATCAAACTCATCGATGTGCGTAATACGCCGAAGCTTCAAGCTTATATCGAAGTGTTGGTCCGCGATAAAAATGGCAATGTTGGGAGAAAGCCGCTATGGGTTAATCATCACGACAAACTGGATATTCGCACTGGCAATAGTATTTACGAAGGTTACACCATCAATGAAATTTCGACGGTTCCAGCGAGTGTAGAGGTTGGATCGCAAGGGGTCTTGATGCTTGGTGAAAATTGGGGCGGTAACGAAGATCAGGTTATGCGCGAGATGATTCGTGTGACCATCGCCGAGCATATCAAGCGTGAATATTTATTGCGCGGTCAAGGTATTAAAGTGCTGAGTCTATTTTTTGTTGATAAAGTGGCGAGCTATTTGGAGTATGACACTGACGGCAATATGGTTGACGGAAAATTTGCCCGTTGGTTTGATGAATTATACCAGGAAGAGCGAAGAAAGAGCCGTTTTTACGAAGATATCATGCCTGAAGATCCAAGTGAAGTTCGAAAAGCATACTTTGCTGAGATGCGTAAGGGCGGTAAAACGAGCTTTGTCGATAGCAAAGAAGGCAAGGGCAATGTACAAGATGAGTCGGCTTATGACCTAATCATGAAAGGTAAAGAAAAACTGCTCGACCAGGCAAATCCGGTGCGGTTTATTTTTAGCCACTCAGCGCTGAAAGAGGGCTGGGATAATCCGAACGTATTTCAAATTTGTATGATGCGCGAGAGCGGCAGTGAAAATGATCGCCGACAGACGATTGGGCGAGGCTTGCGCTTGCCAGTGCGTCAGGACGGTACGCGAGTGTTTGACGAACAGATTAATCAGTTGATGGTGGTCGCCAATGAATCGTATCGTGATTTTGCTAATAATTTACAAAAGGAATATAAGAAAGCTGGTGTTAAGATTGGTTTTGTGCGGCGTAGTGAGTTTGCGAGAATAGTACTGCACGATAATCCAAGTAGTATGCTGGGACATCAGAAGTCGAATGAGATTTGGGAGTGTTTGCGGCGTCGCAGTATGATTGATGATGAGGGTCGGGTGCTGGCGAATTTCGCGCCGAATAATATTGGCTTTACGCTTGATTTACCTGGCGATCTACAAAAATATCATGCCGAGGTGGTCGATATTATTGAGGGCTGTAAGATTGATAAATTTGTTAAGGATGCACGTAAAAAAGAGAAGATTCGTCCCAATAAAGAAGTTTTGTATAGTCCGCTACTCGAGGAATTGTGGAAGCGAATTTCGCACAAGACGACGTACCGTGTGGTATTTGATAACGGCCAGATTATTATGGCGGCCATCAATGCTATTAAAGCCAAACCTGAGCTTAAGCCGTTAAGAATTGAAGTGAAAAGACATAGGGTGCTTTTGAAGCGCGGCGGTGTTCATAACGATGGCATGGTCGGCGAAGCAACGCATGACTTGGCGGGAACGTTTGAGCTGCCAGATATTATCTCTGAATTGCAGGATAGTACTGGCCTGACGCGACAAACAATTGTTGATATTTTGACTGGTAGCGGTCGGCTGCACGAGTTCTTGAAAAATCCGTACGACTATGTGCAAATGGTAAAGAGTGCAATCAAATCGGTGCTAGCGCGGGTTGTCGTCGACGGCGTTGAGTATGAAAAGATGGGCGAGCGCAATTATGAGCTGCGTAATTTCCAAAAAGATAGCGATACGGAGGTTGAACGGTTTATCGATCGGTTATATGAAGTTAAGCATCGGCAAAAAACAGTGTCGGATAGGCTGGAGCTGGATTCGGCGACTGAACAAAAGTTTGCCGAGTATTTGGATAGCCGTGAAGATATCAAATTGTTCCTCAAGTTGCCATCAGCGTTTACTATACCGACGCCAGTTGGTGACTACAATCCAGACTGGGCAATTGTCAAAGAAGTCAATGGTGTAGAAAAAATATATATGGTGCGCGAGACGAAGAATGGCGGCGAGCGCGAGGACGAGCTGCATAAAATTGCCTGCGCTAAGAAGCACTTTGAGACAATTGGCATGCATGATTATGCCAAATCAACGCCTGAGGATTGGCGGGTATAAATATGTTGATAAAGAGCTGTGAAATAGCTTCAGGAGAATGTATGAACAAGCCAAACAAGACCGTTACTATTGCTCGCGCCATCATCCGCATCGGTGATGCTGCTAGAAATGCTAATGATTATAGTTTGCTGGGCGCGCTGCATGAAATGGTGGAGCAATTGTCACAAAACGGCGTTAAGGATACTGACGTCGATATGGATTTACTATTGGAATATGTCGAGGCGGCAGATGGTTGCGACTATTGCCGATAAGGCGACGGTAAGCCAAGTGTTGACGAATTGACAACAAAAATCAATCAGCAGCTAGCGCGTCGCGGTCAGGCGCAGGTGGAGGCGAGCGATCAGTCAGTGTTGAAGTTTGAGCCAGTGGTCCATCTGGTGACGGCGGCGTATGCTAAAAACGAAGATGGCATAACGTCGGGCTTATCGATAGCGCTGGTAGTCAATCAAGATGGTTCGGTGGATCTGCCGCGCGACCATTTTTTGAATGCAGAACTGCTCGATTATTTCGATGAAAATCGCCCAGTCAATTGGCGTTCGGTCGAGTGTGATTTGCCGCGACAGCTGCAAGGTTATCACTTGGTGGCGGGCTCAGTCGAAGTGCAGGAGATTTTGCCGCGGGAGTTGGAGGCGATGTCGTTTTAACGAATTATAATAAAGTAAAAATAATAAGAGTAGATATTTTATTGATGAAGAGATAAAAGGGTTTCTATGGAACTAAAACCTACAGATTGGGCAGAAATAATAAGTGCTATAGGTACTATGATTGCTGCAATAGTTGCTGTTATTGCAGCTTTTCAGTCATATAGATCTGCTGAGCAGAACAACGACACTAATGAACAGATGATACGACCCAGAGTGGCAGTTTATGTAGAAAGTACAGAAGCCTCAAAAAATCTAATAGACATTGTTGTGTTGAATGAAGGCGGTGGACTTGCTCGGAATATTTGTTTCTCAATAAAAGGTGAGGATTTAGAACTTAATTGTCAAAGTGAAGGTATTGATAAATTATCGAAACTTCGGGTAATTAAACACGGTATAGCTATGTTACTATCAAAAGGCAAAAGAAGGTATTTTATTGTATCTGCTATTGGTTGTTATGAAAAATTGCTTAAAAACAAGACGGAGATAGAGGTGAATTATACTGATATTACAGGTAAGAAAAAATATAGTGACAGTTTTTTGCTTGATTTTGCAAGCTTATCTGACTCTGGCTGGACAACTGATAAAGACAAGGCTTTAAAAGTAATCTCTAATGAGTTGCCTAAGATTAGTAAAAGTCTTAATTCTATAAAAGAAACAACAGAAAAATTTAGCTCAGAGCGACAATTGCAGTAGCATGAAAATTTCTACCCGCCTCAAACCCAACTCCCGCCACCGTGAAGAAGTCGTCCCGAATGATGATGGTTCGTTGACAGTATATACCAAGGCGCCGGCCATTGAAGGTCGGGCAAATGTGGCGGCGGCGAAGTTGCTGGCGAAACATTTTGGTGTATCCTCATCAAAGGTAAAATTAGTGCGCGGCGCAACTTCGAAATATAAGGTTTTTGAAGTTGATAAAACAGAATAGCCGCCGCAACGCGCAGTCGTAACACTTAGCTACAATTCTACGGATATCCAGCTCCTGGCGCCATATTGCCGAGTAGTCCCTGCACCGTCACAAACGAATATCCTTGCTGCTTCAGCGCGCTAAGGATACACGGTATGGCGCCGACTGAGGTTTGGTGGATGTCGTGCATCAGAATGATGGCGCCGGGGTGGGCGCCAGCCACGGCGCGCGAGCAGACGATTTCGCTGTTGCGGTCAGCCCAGTCACGGGTGTCGACCGACCACAAGATTGACGACATACCACGCGCCCGAAGCTGCTCCAGGACAACGCCGTTGACCGCGCCGTAGGGCGGGCGCAAAATAGCCGGTGTGACGC
>ERZ773038.777-NODE-777-length-19828-cov-43.813837_pt1 | contig 19828 bp, 14 predicted proteins | sample MGYA00511665_ERZ773038 | MGnify/ENA primary metagenome ERZ773038 (study PRJEB29015, sample SAMEA2737966) | human oral metagenome | biome: human oral; feature: human-associated habitat; material: dental | place: China | collected 2028 ... | reverse complement strand
TGGCGCTACCGGTGGCGTTGGTTGTTTGGGCTCACTGGGCTTATCTGGGATTTCAACCGTTGTCATCTTAGGCGGCTCTGGCGCTACCGGTGGCGTTGGTTGTTTGGGCTCAGTGGGTTTATCTGGGATTTCAACCGTTGTCATCTTAGGCGGCTCTGGCGCTACCGGAGGTGTTGGTTGTTTGGGCTCAGTGGGTTTATCTGGAACTTCAACAACAATTTTAGTTGGCGGCGTTGGCGGTGTTGGAGCTGTCGGTTGTTTGGGCTCTTCTCCCGGTTTCTTAGGATAGCCAACAGTGGAGTTGATCGCAAACCAGTAGATAGTTGGAGCTCCAACGGCATTAGCACCCTTAGCGGTGAAGACCAAATGACCATTAGTCATCTGCATACCGGCACCACCGTAATAGAGGTAAGGTGATTCTTCATCATCCCAACCACGTAGGTTAGGAGTTGACTCACCGTTGAAGACAGCACCGTGTTCAATGTATTGGTTGTCAGCGTTTGAAGTTGCTTCATGCGTATTGGCATCGTAGCTAACGCTGGAGTTTGGAATAGCAATGTAGCGGTTGTCGCCGATATTAACAAACTCTTGGTGTTCCACATTTTGGAATTTCTTCTTCGGTGTGAAGGTAATCATGCCTGTTTCAGCATCAACGGTGTAGCTACCGATAACATCATCCTTTTGAACACCATTATCATCGTAACCATAGTCTTGGTTACCGATTGAGTGAGCATTGGCACTACCAGAAGCATTAACGGTTTTATCGTCAGTTGTTGCTTCCCCAGTAAGGTTTTCAACTTGACTGCCGTCAACAGCATAGCTTTGAGTAACAATCTTGAGAGGGTTGTCAGCTGAAATATTAACCGTCTTACCACCGAAGTCAGCATAACCAGACTTGGTTTGTACTTCACCGTTTTGGATGTCTGGGTGACTGCCATCAGCATAAGGATTCCAGGTACCACGAACGACATTACCCTCAGTATCGCGGGCTTCAACTGTCAAGGCACGTGGGGTATCTTCACTTGATACGTAAGCCGCACCCGTCCAGTGGTTAAGGGAGTTGAGGGCCACAATAGCCTTACGTTGGGTCAGGTCATATTTTTGGCCATTCTTATCGTAGAATTCAACATCAACGGAAACCTTAACGGCCTTGTTTTCGTCGTCAGTCGACGCACCAACTGTCAAAGTAACAGTTGGGTCATTGCTAACCTTAGCAATACCTTTTTGGTTGTAAGATGGCAATTCATCAATGGTATAACGGTAGATAACACGAGTGATATCTTGTGGAACACCTTCGACCATCATCTTAGATTCGGTCAAACCATCATAGGTAACGGTAAACTTATCACCTTGTTTAACTTCCAACCATTCGTTATCCTTGTTGCCATAAGGGCTTTCAGAAACGACATCGCCTTCTTTAATTTCATTAGAGCGATATTGGTTAACGGCACTGGTCCCGATACGCTGTTGCGCTTCAGGAGTCAGATAAGAATGGATGCCTTCGATAGTGTGAGTCGCATTTTTTTCACGTTGGAAGACCAACTCCTGAGTTGCCTGAGCTTCTGTAAGATTGTGGTCAGCCAGAAATTTGTCGTAAGCATCCTTAGCATTTTGCCATTGTTCGTGCTTAGTGTTGTACTCAGCCAATTTGCGTTCATATTCTGCACGCGCTTGGTTGTAAGCTTCTTTTTCTTGGTTGTACTTAGCTTCATTTTCAGCATTGGTTTTATCCGCTGCCTCTTTTTCAGCCTGTTTGTTATCATGCTCAGTCTTAGCCTTTTCATAGGCAGCCTTGTCAACTTCGTACTTAGCCAAGTCTTGGTCGTATTGAGCCTTGGCAGCATCGTAAGCGGCCTTTTCTTGGTTGTACTTGGCTTGAGCTTCCTTGTTGGCCTTGTCAGCGGCTGCTTTTTCAGCTAGCTTGCTGTCATAGTTAGACTTGTCAGCATCGTATTTGGCTTTTTCTTCCTTGTACTTAGCCAAGTCCTGGTCATATTTTGCCTTAGCGGCACCATAAGCGGCCTTTTCTTGGTTGTACCTGGCTTGCGCTTCTTGGTTAGCCTTTTCAGCAGCTGCTTTTTCTTCTAACTTCTTGTCGTAGTTAGCCTTATCAGCATCGTATTTGGCCTTGTCTTCATTGTACTTAGCCAAGTCTTGGTCGTATTGCGCCTTAGCGGCATCATAAGCAGCCTTTTCTTGGTCGTACTTAGCTTGAGCTTCTTGGTTGGCCTTGTCCGCTGCTGCTTTTTCAGCTACCTTATTGTCATAAGTTGCTTTTTCAGCATCATACTTAGCCTTGTCAGCCTTGTATTGTTCAAGAGCCTTTTCATAGTCAGCTTGGGCCTTGTTGTAGTCAGCCATTTGTGCTTGGTACTGAGCTTTAGCTTCAGCATTTTGCTTATCGGCTGCTGCTTTTTCAGCTAGCTTGTTGTCGTAATTTGCTTTTTCAGCATCGTATTTTTTCTTATCTTCATTGTATTGAGCAAGAGCAGCATCATAGTCAGTCTTAGCAGAATTGTAGGCTGCCATTTCCTGATCATACTTAAGCTTTGCAGCTGCATTTGCTTTGTCGGCTGCTTCCTTTTCAGCCAAACTAGCTTCGTATTGAATGGTTTGTTGCTCATAAGTTGCCTTAGCAGTATTATACTTAGCCAAGGCTTGATCATAAGCCTCCTTATCAGCCTTGTACTGAATCATAGCGGCATCGTAGGCACCCTTAGCTTCAGCATTTTGCTTATCAGCTGCGGCTTTAGCAGCTAGAGCTTTGTCGTAAGCAGCCTTGTCAGAGTTGTACTGTGCCAAAGCCTTATCGTACTCAGACTTTTGAGCATTGTATGTATTAACACTGTTGTTGATTTCTTGCGCCTGTGCCTTATTGTCGGCATCAGCAGCTTCAACAGAAGGCTGAGTTTTTGTTTCAGTTTCTGATGACTCAAGTCCGGCTTGATTGGCATTTGACTTAGCATTTTCCAATTCAGGTGATGTGACTTCCTTGGTTACGGTAGTCGTATCACCTTCAGTCGTCTGGCTAATCACCTTGGTTTGTGGGCCTTCTTGACTGGCTGCTACTTCACTGGCAGCATTGCCAGAATCAGCAGCTGATTGGTTGGTTTGTTCGTCAGCAAGAACTGTAGACGATGACAAAGCAAAGGCTGCAGTTCCCAGCAAAACGGATGCCGCTCCATAGCTGTATTTGCGGATGGAGAAGCGCTGAGATCTTTTTTCCATGTTAATCATTCCTCCCAAAGGATTTGTATCTCAAGTATTTAATTTATTGAAACTATTAAATACTAATTAGTATTATAACAAAAAAATTACAAATAGCCAAATTATTTTGCTGTTCAAATTATCTTTTGGAAAAGTTTATGTTGGCAAAAGTCCGTCATGTTGGGATTCTCAGCTATTCTTTTGCTTAAAAAATTCTTTTTTAAAATCAATGATTCTATATTTTTTGATTGTTTTCTGAAAATTTTCATACTCCTCGTGTATCTCTTTGAAAATTTCCAGAACTACTTCTGGGACTTTTGGAAAAGTTAAAAAAACCCTAGAAGCTTGTTCATAAAAACAATTTCTAGAGCTTATTAGTCAATTTGTGATTATCGCACTTCTGCTGCGACTTTTTCGGTCAGAGACTTGGTGATTTTTTCCATATACTTAGCGACTTCTTCGTCAGTCAAGTTATCGTCCGGATTTTGGAAGGTCAGGCTATAAGCCATTGACTTCTTACCATGAACGATATTATGACCAGCATAGACATCGAAGAGTTTGATGCTGGTCAGGCGTTTGACACCAGCTTCTTGAATAGCATCCAAGACAGCTTGGTGGCTGACTGCCTGGTCAACTAAAAGGGCGATGTCACGAGATACGGCTGGGAACTTAGTGATTTCCACAAAGGCTTGAGCCGGTTGCAAGTTGGCTTGAAGGGCCGTTAAATTGATCTCAGCCACATAGGTTTCTGGAATACCGTAGTCCTTGGCTACCTCTGGATGAACCTGACCGACAAAACCGATGGTTTGACCAGCCAAAACCAGACTAGCTGTCCGTCCAGGATGCAGGGCAGCCAAAGATTTATCAGGAACATAGTCAACGACCAGATCCAACTTATCAAAGAGGGCTTCCAAGATTCCCTTAACATGGAAGAAATCGACTGGTTGAGCTGCCGTTTGGAAATCTTTGTCACTGACTAGACCAGTCATGGCCAGAGCAAAGGTATCCTGCTCATTTGGCAGGTCTTCCTTGGGATTACCCTTTTGTTCAAAGACTTTCCCAATCTCATAGATAGCGACATCTTTATTCTTGCGGGCAACATTGTAGGCGATGGTGTCCAACATGCCAGCCACTACGTTTTGCCTGAGGGCAGAGCGTTCGATGGACATAGGCCACATGAGTTCAGTCACATTGGTCGGATTTTGGGCGAATTGGACGGCTTTTTCAGGTGTGGTCAGAGCGTAAGAAATAATTTCTGACAGACCTGCTCCTTCAGCCAGGGTCCGTACCTTGCGACGCAGTTTTTGGCTGACTGTTAACTCGCCAGCAGTTCCTGCTGCTTCTGGCAGAGTGGTTGGTAATTTTTCGTAACCATAAATCCGAGCGATTTCTTCCACCAAGTCAGCCTGAATGGAAATATCCCAACGACGGCGAGGTACGGTAACGGTGAAATGCTCCTGGTCACCAGTTACTGGAAATTCCAGCTTGTCAAAGACATTTTGAATGTCGGCCATGGTCAAGTTGGTACCCAAACGCACGTTGACATAGTTGAGGCTGGTTGAAACTTGGGCAGGTTCCGTTGGTAGGCTACCTGCTTGGACCTGACCGGCTAGGGTTTGTCCCCCAGCGATTTCTTCCAGCATAGCTGCCGCAAAGTCCAGGGCTTGGCCAACTGTGTCATAGTTAACGCCCTTTTCAAAACGAGAAGAACTTTCAGAACGCAGGTTGAGACGAGAGCTGGTTTTGCGAACAGATTGGCCATCAAAGACAGCAGCTTCCAGAACGACTGTTTTACTATCGACATCAATTTCTGTTGACTGGCCACCCATAACTCCAGCTAGGGCAACAGCCTGGTCAGCAACGCTGATGACCAAATCGTCAGTTATCAGTTCACGTTCTTCACCATCTAGAGTTACCAGTTTTTCACCAGCCTTGGCCTGGCGAGCGACGATGGTCTTGTCGGCAAACTTGGCATAGTCGAAGGCGTGCATGGGTTGTCCGAAATAAAGGAGGACATAGTTGGTCACGTCAACGACATTATTGATAGGACGAATGCCGGCATTCATGAGCAGGTTTTGCAACCATTGGGGACTTGGAGTCACGGTCACATTTTCAACCAGGCGGGCCTTGTAGGTCAGGGCCTTGTCAGACTCGATGGCGACAGTCAATTTATCCGCTGCCTTGCTGTCGATTTCATGGACTTGCTTTTCAGGCAGGTGAACCTTTTTCCCATAGATAGCTGCTACTTCGTAGGCTACCCCACGCATAGACAGGGCATCAGCACGGTTGGGGGTAATCGCCAATTCGACAATCTCATCATCCAAATTCAAGTAGGGGAATACCGATTGACCAGGCACAGCATCCTTTGGCAGTATTTGAATACCATCTGAGAATTCCTTAGGCACAACCGATTCAGAAATTCCTAATTCTTGCAGAGAGCAAATCATGCCCAGCGATTCCATGCCCCAGATTTTCCCTTTTTTAATCTTATAGTTGTCGGCAATCCGAGCACCTGGTAGGGCCACGATAACCTTGATACCGGCCTTGATATTTGGAGCTCCACAGACGATTTGACGAGGATTGTCATCACCAGTATCAACCTGACAGAGGTGGAGATGGGTTTCCGGGACATCCTCGCAAGTCAGGACCTCTCCGACAACAATTTTTGACAGGCCCTCAGCTGGTGTCTCCACACCTTCGACTTCAATCCCTGTCGTTGACATTTTTTCCGCGAGCTCGGCTGTGGTGACATCCACATCAACCAGCTCTTTTAACCATTTGTATGATACAAGCATAATTTCTTAGCACCTGGGTGGGCCTAGGGCCTGTCCCTTGGTGCTTCCTTCCTATTTGATAGTCTTTTCTCTTTGAAAATTTCAGGATGAAACGGACAAAGCAGCTCCATCTGAGATTTCCAAGAGTCTTATTGCAATTTTTTCTTCAATAGCCAATCCACGTCGACCTTATCCTCAGAGACGGGGAAGGCATGTTGGCTGAACTTCTCAAAGTCATACTTGGCATAAAACTTCTGGGCCTTATAATTCTTCTCCCAGACTCCCAACCAAGCCCAGTCAGCACCGGACTTTTGTGCTTGGTCCAGAGCATATTCAAAGAGGGTCTTGCCAATGCCTTGACCTTGAAATTCCTGGAGAACATAGAGCCTTTGGATTTCATAGGCGGCGTCCAACTCGTTTTCGGTTTGGGCGGAACCCCAATTGGTCTTGAGAAAACCAGCTGGCTGGCCATCAACTTCTGCTAAAATATGTAATGATTGAGGATTGGCCAACTCTTGCCCTAAAACCTCTAAGGAATAAACCTGGTCAAAATAGTCAGCCAGTTGCTGGGGACTATTATCATGGGCAAAGGTCTGACCAAAGGTCTCAATGGCCAATTTCTGCAGGACTGGCAGATCAATCGGTTCTATCTCTCTAAGTTTGAGGGTCATAGGCACCCCCTAGGCTGCTTTATTTGAATTGGGCTGAGAAGCGGACATCCCCTTGGTAGAAGCCACGAATGTCATTGATACCGTAACGCAGCATGGCGATCCGTTCTTGACCGAGACCAAAGGCAAAGCCTGAATATTTCTCGGAATCAACGCCAGACATTTCGAGGACGCTTGGGTGAACCATACCGGCACCAAGGATTTCAATCCAACCAGTCTTCTTGCAGACGTTACAGCCGTCACCGCCACACTTGAAGCAAGAGACGTCGACCTCAACTGATGGCTCGGTGAATGGGAAATAGGATGGACGCAGGCGAATCTTACGGTCTGCTCCGAACATCTTCTGGCTAATCATTTGCAGTGTTCCCTTGAGGTCCCCCATGGAAATATTTTCCCCGACAACCAGACCTTCGATTTGGTGGAACTGGTGAGAGTGGGTGGCATCGTCAGTATCCCGACGAAAAACACGTCCAGGGGAAATCATCTTGAGCGGTCCCTTAGAAAAGTCATGCTGGTCCAGCGTTCTGGCTTGGACCGGACTAGTGTGGGTCCTGAGCAGGATTTCATCGGTAATGTAGAAGGTATCCTGCATATCTCTAGCTGGGTGGTTCTTAGGCAGGTTCATCCGTTCAAAATTATAGTAGTCACTTTCAACTTCGTAACCGTCAACCACCTGGAAGCCCATGCCTAGGAAGATGTCTTCAATCTCTTCCGAAGTTTGGCTGAGGATATGGCGATTCCCCAATTTAACCTGACGACCAGGCAGGGTAACATCCAGACTTTCGGATTCCAGCTGGGCTTGAATCTTAGCCGCCTGAACAATCTTTGCCTGTTCCTCAAAATCCTTGGTCAGGATGTCGCGAACCTCATTGACCTGCTTACCGATAACTGGTCGCATGTCATTGGACAAGTCCTTCAATCCCTTGAGGAGCTCTGTCAGTGAGCCCTTTTTTCCCAAGACAGCAACCCGCAAATCCTGGAGTTCCTTGCTGTGGTCACCGGTCATTTCCTTCAATTTAGCCTGAGTTGAGGCCTTCAACTCTTCTAATTGCTTCTGTAAATCCATCTTTTGATGTCCTTTCTTCCTTCATTAAGGTCTTACTCTTCTCGCTTTTAAACAAGAAAAAACCGCCTGCCAAAACTCCATCATGCGGAGCGTTGACACGCGGTACCATCCGTTTTTATCTAGCAGGCTAGACCTTAATTGACTAAGTCCTTAATATGAGTGAATTCACAGGGCTTTCCTTGAGTGAACTTCCAGTCGACGATTCACATTCCCTTTTCAAGTATGACCAAGCTACTAGTCTCACAGACTCATTATTTAATTGCCTCTATTCTAACAAAAATTTGCAGGGCTGACAAGCTCAAAAAGGAACTTCACTTGACAGGCATAGGGGAGATGCCACCTAGCAATCAAATGAAGCTGCCTACTAACTATCCCATCTGATTAACTTCCTAGGATTTTTCAAGTCCTTAGGACTTGGGTGAGACCTGTCCCGAATAATAATCTAGGCTGATACCCTTTTGGACATTGGGAATGAAGACGTTGAATTCCAAACTGCCGTCGGAAGACTTGGCTTCCAAATGACTGCCAGAAGCAATCAGATTATCCTCTTGGTAAACCAAGGTTACCCGATAGCGGACGCGTTTGTTTTTGTCCAAGGCCTTACGAATCAGGGTTTCATAGTAGTTTTGACCAGTTGACTGGGAGCTGCTGGCCTCGTTGGCCCAAGCGGTCTGAACCGCCACATTGGCGGGATTGCTGGTAGAGGCATCGAAGCCCTTAAGTCTACCAGCTAGGGCATAAGCAATCAGATGGCCCCGGTCGACTGCGTGGTCGTAAGCTCCTGAGAGGTTGGTCTTTTGATGCCAACCAGCTGGGGTCCAGTCGGTCGAGCCATTGCCAGTCTCCTGACGATTGCGGTACTGGCGGGTAGATTTAGCCAGCAGGGCATTGGCCTGACTAGGAACCGTCTGCCCTTGGACCAGCTTGGTTTGATTGTTAACATAGGGGTTGCTGGCTACCTTGGCATCCAAATCGGTCTTGTTGTTATTGAGAATGTAGGCTCCTGCTCCATTCCAGTCCATCTGTTCCGGAAGCTGATTTTTGACTTCCTGGGTCATAACGCTGTCAGCAAGTGTCTGAGTTGGAGCCTCCTGGCTTGAACTTGAGCGCCTTCTTCCTTGATTTTGTCCAGTCAACTGTTGGGCAACATGCTTGATAGGATTCTGATTAGAAATCTTGTCGTTAGTGGCCACAAAGCCCAGTAACAGAACCAATACCAGTCCGATTAGGGACAAAAGGGCCTTTTGCTCTCGCTTCATGCTTGATTTTGATTTTTTCACCATAATGTTCTCTCTCGAAAAATCCCGATCAGCCTGTTTGCTTATCGGGATCTCAACTTATTTTCCTGTAAATTTATTAATAAGCTCTTGCCACTTATGGGGAGATAAGATAGCTAGAGGATTGTGCCCCTCTCCAAGGACAGCATAACCGACCATGAGGCCGATGGCAAGGAAAACGAGGCAAAGCAGGGCAACCAGTAGAATCAAAGCTAACTGATGTCTAACATAAGCCCAACCAGATTTTGCCATCAATCATTCACCCTTTCAATGTCTGCCCCCAGAGTGGCTAATTTTTCGTGGAATTTGTAATAGCCGCGGTCCAAGTGGATTAATTTCCCAACGGTCGTAGTTCCCTGAGCCACCATGCCAATCAGAATCAGGGCTGCACTAGCGCGTAGGTCCGTTGACATAACTTGAGCCCCTTGGAGTTCCAGACCACCGTGAATAATAGCCGTGTCTCTCATGATTTCTGAATTCAGTCCCATCCGCCGCATTTCTTCCAAGTGTTGGAAACGGTTCTCAAAGACTGTTTCAATCATGGTAGATTCACCCCCAACGACAGCCATAAGAGCCGTGAATTGGGCCTGCATATCCGTTGGAAAGCCTGGATGAGGCAGAGTTTTGACAGTCACCGGTTTTAATTTGCTGACGTCGGACTTGACCCGAATTCCTTCAGCTTCTTCGGTCACTTCTACGCCCATTTCCAAAAGTTTAGAAATCAATGGACGGTTGTGTTCCCAGACAGCAGACTTAACCAAAACATCACCTGAGGTCATGGCCGCAGCTACCATAAAGGTTCCTGCTTCAATCCGGTCTTGAACCACATCATGTTCAGCCCCGTGCAAGTGATCAACACCCTTGATTATCAAAGTTTCTGTTCCAGCTCCACGGACACTAGCTCCCATCTTATTAAGGAGGATAGCTAGGTCAACGATTTCTGGTTCTCGAGCTGCATTTTCAATCACAGTTGTTCCTTGGGCAAGGGTTGCTGCCATCATCAGATTTTGCGTAGCCCCGACAGAAGGGAAGTCCATATAAAGATTGGTCCCTTTGAGTCGTTCAGCAGTTGCTGTGATGTCCCCACCCGATTGGCTAATTTTAGCCCCCATAGCCTCCAAACCTTTGAGGTGGAGGTCGATAGGCCGGCTACCAATGGTACAGCCACCAGGCATAGAAACCTTGGCATGACCGTTGCGAGCTAGGATTGGACCAAGGACAACAATGGATGCCCGCATCTGGCTGACATATTCATAGGGTGCTTCATCTAAAAGCTGCCCCGTCGCATCCACTGTAACTTGATTTTGGTCCTGGTCAAAGTCAACTTGAACATTAAGCCCGCGAACCACATTATTCATGGTGAAAACATCCGATAAAATTGGGACATTGTTGAGAATTGTCTTCCCTTGAGAAGGCAGAATAGTTGCTGCCAAAAGAGGGAGAACGGCATTCTTTGCCCCTTCAATCGTTACGGTACCTTTCAAGCGTGTTTTGCCACCCTTGACAATAATTCTATCCATTTATTTTATTCTCCATTTTTTTAAGCTTTTCCTATTATATCATAAGATTAGAAAAAAGCTGGCTCAGTGAACCGTGGTAAAAATTGTTACGGCCAGATTGATCAGAGTCAAAAAGAATGAACTGACCAGATAACCTAGTCCAATAGACAGAAAACTAACAAAAAGATTGACCTGTCTGAGGTTGTCGGGATTCAGTCGAAGAATCTTTTCCCAGTTGACCAAACGGGTCAACATCTGGTAACTCATAAGGATAAAAAAGAGATGACAAAGGATTGTGATAAATGATTGTGCAACTTCCATAGGACTATTTTAGCATGACTAGAGAGGAAAACTCAAACCAAAGGTAGTCAAACTCCAAAAGTTAAAGGGGAAAACTAAGTTCATAAAGTTCGATAACCATAGCCTTCCACCAACAGAGCAAATCAAGATTTGGAGAATTTTTGTTTGCAATGACTGCCAACAAAAAGTTGCCCTTGTCTCTTTAGATGCTGACTCCTACATTGCTTATTCATTTTTGATTTTCATTGAGTATATTAATCGGACCACTGCTACCGTCACCTAGAGAGTCACTTCGTAATGCCCGTTCTTCACCTCTATTTTCCTCGGCTTTGGACGATTAAAAAATCGATCCCAGCTAGAATCGATTTTTTGCTTATTTGTTACCAACGCTGATGCGGTTGATGGCCCGACGCAGGGCAACTTGAGCACGGCGAACTTCATCAACTTGATGGCTCGCTTCTGCTTCTTGCAGCTTGCGTTCGGCTCTTTGCTTAGCCCGTTCTGCCCGTGAAATATCAATATCACGCGACCGTTCGGCCGAATCCGCTACAATCGTTACGGTATTTTCCTTAATCTCAAGGATACCACCATTGACAGCAACCCAGTCCACATGCTTATCGTCGTCAATACGGCGAATCTTCATCTCATGGACGCTCAAGGGGGCGATAGTATTGACATGGTTAGCCAAAATCCCCATCTCACCATCAATTGTGGTTACTGAAATATAAGTGGCATGGTGATCATAACGAACCCCATCAGGCGTTACAATTTGTACTGCCATATGTTCAGTCATAATATCACCTCATTAAAAGCCCATCTTTTTAGCTTTTTCAACTACATCCTCGATCGGACCAACACTCCGGAAGGCATCTTCTGGTAGGTCATCATACTTACCTTCAAGGATTTCCTTGAAGCCACGAACGGTTTCCGCAACTGGTACATAAGAACCAGGCTGACCGGTAAATTGTTCGGCCACGTTGAAATTTTGTGACAGGAAGAATTGAATCCGACGAGCACGGCCAACCAAGACCTTTTCGTCATCTGACAATTCATCCATACCCAAGATGGCAATGATGTCTTGCAATTCATTATAGCGTTGCAGGACACGTTGGACTTCTGTCGCTACTTGGTAGTGTTCCTCACCAACGATTTCCGGTGCCAGGGCACGAGAAGATGATGCCAGTGGGTCCACAGCTGGATAAATACCAATTTGGGTCAGTTTACGTTCCAAGTTGGTGGTTGAATCCAAGTGGGCGAAGGCTGTCGCTGGGGCAGGGTCAGTATAGTCATCGGCTGGCACGTAGATAGCTTGAATTGAGGTAACAGACCCCTTCTTAGTAGAGGTAATCCGTTCCTGTAATTGTCCCATTTCTGTTGCCAAGGTTGGTTGGTAACCAACGGCTGATGGCATCCGACCCAGCAGGGCAGATACTTCAGAACCAGCTTGGGTAAAGCGGAAGATATTGTCAATAAAGAGCAGCACATCTTGACCCTCAACATCACGGAAATATTCCGCAAGGGTCAAACCTGTCAGGGCAACCCGCATCCGAGCTCCAGGTGGTTCATTCATTTGACCAAAGACCATGGCGGTCTTTTCAATAACTCCGGATTCTTTCATTTCCCAATAAAGGTCATTACCTTCCCGGGTCCGTTCTCCAACACCAGTAAAGACGGAGATACCACCGTGTTCTTGGGCGATATTGTGGATCAATTCCTGAATCAGGACGGTCTTACCAACACCGGCACCGCCGAAGAGACCGACCTTACCACCTTTGAGGTAAGGCGCTAAAAGGTCGATAACCTTGATCCCCGTTTCCAAGATTTCTGATGAAGTAGACAGTTCATCAAAGCTAGGAGCCTTCTTATGAATAGGTTCACGCTCTGCATCTTCTGGGAATGGTTGTTCCAAGTCAATGGTATCACCAAGTACATTGAAGACACGGCCCAGAGTTTCTTTACCGACTGGTACGCTGATTGCACTACCAGTATCTAGAACCTCAAGTCCACGCGTAAGCCCATCAGTAGATTCCATAGCAATGGTACGTACAACACCGTCACCCAATTCTAGGGCAACTTCGAGCACGATTTTTTCTTTTTTATCGTTATCTTTATAAACGACCAATGCATTATTAATCTCAGGAAGCTTATCGCCAGTCGCAAACTTTACGTCAACGACAGGTCCAACAACCTGAGCAATTTTGCCTGAGCTCATGCTATTTTCCTTTCAAATTTGATACTAATTAAAATCCAAAAACTGACTTTTGATATTTTCTTAGCTAGTGCGGACGGAAGCAAACTCCTGGCAAGATACAGAGCCGTCAAGCACCACAAAGGAAAATAGGAAATCTGACGAAGGAGCTAACAGAGCTCCAAGGCAGATTTATCTTTTTCCACAGTGGTGTAGGCGAGTTCAATTACGGAGTTTCATTCCTATTTTTTGAGCCTAATGTCTCAAAAAATCCGTTATTAGTGACACTTTTGCTGTCACTAATAATTCCACTAGGGCGAAAATATCCGGTTTGTCTTACTTTCCCCGCAGACTACCTACAACAATTTTTTATAATATTGCTTCAGGTTTTGTTTTTAACTTAATATAATATGAATTCAACCATTATTCCAGGGCATTAGCACCGGCAACAATTTCGGTAATTTCTTGCGTAATTGCTGCTTGGCGGGCCCGGTTGTATTGGATGGTCAAATCACTAATAAGATTTCTTGAGTTATCTGTTGCTGTCTGCATGGCTGTCATACCAGCTGCATGTTCAGCTGTTTTAGCATCGACAATGGCACCGTAAATCAAGCTTTCTGTGTATTGGGGCAGGAGTTGCTCCAAGATTGCTTCGCGATCAGGTTCCAATTCAAAGGCATTGGATGCCTCACCTTCTGATTCATTGGCGTCAAGGTCAACAATCGGCAACATCTGTTCGACCCGCACCTGGCTGGTCAAACTGTTGATGTGGTGATTATAGCAGACATAGAGTTCATCAAAGAGCTCTTCTTTATACATCTCAACCGACTGAGAGATGATTTGCGATACTTGGTCGAAGGTTGGTTGGTCTTCCAAGCCACGTAGCTCGAAAGCCAAATCAATTCCCCGTGATTTAAAGAAGTCAGATCCAGTCCCTCCAATGGAGATAATGGAATAATCTTGCTTATCACTGTGGTATTCCTCAATCAATTCCATGACGGACTTGAGGATTTTGGAATTGTAACCACCTACCAGACCCTTATCGGAGGTGATAACGATGTAGCCGGTCCGTTTAACAGGACGGGAGGCCAACATGGGATTATCAGAACCATTGGTCAACTCAGCATGAAGGAGGTCGGTTGTGATTTGCCGAATCTTTGAAGCATAGACTTGAAAGTCCTTGGCGGCTTGTTCAGATTTGGTCAATTTAGCGGCAGATACCATTTGCATGGCACTCGTAATCTTACTGGTTTTTTCAGTTGAACTAATTCTTGTTTTGATTTCACTTAGAGAACCTGCCATTGGTCAACCTCCTTATTCAAATGAAGATTGATCTTTAAATTCTTGAATCGCAGCATCCAAGACTGCTTCTTCAGGAAGATCCTTAGTGGTCTTGATGGTATCCAAGACATCGGTATGGTGAACGTCAAAGTAATCATACATAGCTTGTTCGAAGGCCAAGATGTCATTGACAGGAACACTATCCAAGAAGCCATGCGTCAAAGCATAAAGGATCAAGACTTGTTTTTCAACCGGAAGCGGTTGGTGAACCGGTTGCTTGAGGACTTCTACTGTCCGACGACCACGGTTCAACTTAGCCTGGGTGGCTTCATCAAGGTCGGAACCAAATTGAGTGAAGGCTTCCAATTCACGGTAAGAAGCCAGGTCCAAACGCAGGGTACCCGCAACCTTCTTCATGGCCTTGATTTGGGCAGAGCCCCCAACCCGTGATACGGATGAACCAGCGTCAATGGCTGGACGAATACCAGAGTTGAAGAGGTTTTCTTGCAAGAAGATTTGTCCATCAGTGATGGAGATAACGTTGGTCGCAATGTAGGCCGAAATATCACCGGCTTGGGTTTCGATAAATGGCAGAGCTGTAATAGAACCACCACCCAATTCATCAGAAACCTTGGCTGAACGTTCCAAAAGACGGCTGTGCAGGTAGAAGACATCCCCTGGGTAGGCTTCACGTCCTGGTGGACGACGGAGCAAGAGGGAAAGTTCACGGTAGGCAACGGCTTGTTTTGATAGATCATCATAGACAATCAAAACATGTTTGCCGTTATACATGAATTCTTCTGCCATGGCAACACCGGCATAAGGAGCGATATAAACCAAAGGTGAAGGTTGCGAAGCTGAAGCTGTCACAACGATGGTATAATCAAGGGCACCGTATTTGCGTAGGGTCTCAACTTGAGTCCGAACGGTTGATTCCTTTTGACCGATAGCTACATAGATACAAATCATATCTTGATCCTTTTGGTTCAAGATAGCATCAATGGCAACCGAGGTCTTACCAGTTTGGCGGTCACCGATAACCAGTTCCCGTTGGCCACGACCGATTGGAACCAAGGCATCAATGGCCTTGAGTCCAGTTTGTAGGGGTTCAGAAACGCTCTTACGTTGCATGACACCTGGGGCAGGTGTTTCAACAGGGCGAGTTTTGTCTGTCTTAATATCACCAAGTCCATCAACTGGTTGACCAAGGGGGTTGACCACCCGACCAATCAATTCTGGACCAACTGGAACTTCCATGATTTTACCGGTACGTTTGACCGTATCACCTTCAGTGATTTCTGAGAAATCCCCAAGGATAATGATACCAACGTCATTGGACTCAAGGTTTTGAGCCATTCCGTAAGTACCGTTTTGGAATTCGAGCAACTCACCTGCCATGGCATTGTCCAAACCACGGGCCCGGGCGATACCATCACCAATGTAGGTTACTACTCCAGTTTCAGTGACGTCAAAATTTGGCTGGAAGTTTTCAATTTGCTTTTTAATTAAAGCACTAATTTCTTGAGCATTAATTGCCAAAAGTCACACCACTTTCTATTTAAGATTGTTTTTTAGTTGTTGTAATTGACTGCGAATACTTGTGTCAATAATCTTGTTGTTGCCCTGAAGGACGAAGCCTCCAATGATGGATTCATCCAAGTCTTCAACAAGGGTCTGGGCTGAAATTTCAAACTTTTGATTTCCCAGGGCCAAGATGCGTTCCTTCTGGCTTGGGCTTAGAGGAACAGCTGTCTTGACAGACAAGGGAAATTGACGGGTTTCTTGAACGAGCTTGTCCAGAACCGCTTGGAAGATGGGCTCAATCAAGCTTTCTCGCTCATTATAGAGAATGATGGCAAGGAAGTTCTTGACATAGGTTGAGGCCTCTTCTTGTAGGTAAGCAACCAATTTTGCCTTATCTCCTCGGCTCAAAGCCAAGCTAGATAAGTAAGAGCCCAAATCGGTCTCCTTAAAAATGGTTAGGCAAGATGAGAGTTCAGCTTGAATCTCAGACACAAGTCCCTTTTCTAGGGCAACCTGACGAAGGCTGTCAGCATATTGTTCAACAACTGCTTGTGTTTTACGATCCATTAGGCATCTCCTAATTGATCAAGATATTGGTCAATCAACTCGGACTGAGCTGACTTATCCAAATTCTTGGTCATAACTTTTTCAGCCAACAAGACAGTCAGGTCAGCAACATCACCCTTGACACTAGACAGGGCTTCCGCCTTATCTTGAGCAATGTCTTGGTTAGCTTTTTCTTTCAAGCGACTGACTTCATCACGGGTTTCCGCAAGAATCTTGGCCGATTGAGCATTACCAGTCTCCTTAGCAGAATCGATGATTTTCGCTGCATCATCCTTGGCCGAATTCAACTGTTCTTGGCGTTTTTCTGCCAGCTCTTGCGCCTCTTTACGGGCATTTTCAGCGTCATAAATGTCTTGGTTAATCTTATTAGCTCTTTCCTCGAAGATTCCCGTAATTTGCGTCCAAGCAAACTTACGAATCAACCAGTAGAGGATAAGAACCGAACCAGTCGTGATAATAATATCGCCGATTGTTGTACTATTAAATAGTATAGACATGTTTTCTCCTCTCTTTCTCTATTCTTCTTCACTATTGACCTTATCACCAATATAGTTGGAACTAAGGATAATGAAAACGTAAGCTTGAATAAAACCGATAAAGGCTGAAAAAGCTACCCAAACTATGTTAAGTACAACTGCCAGAGTACCCGTAAATATGGAAAGCGTCCCCAACTTCAGAATCATACCAGTTAATGCTTCGCCTGAATAAATATTCCCAAAAAGTCGCAAGGCCAAGGAGACAATATTAGTGAACTGCTCCAGAATATTCATGGGTAACATAGCAGCGTATGGTTCTAGGAAACCTTTGAGGTAACCACCGAAGCCCTTCTTACGAACACCTTCAACATGACAAACCAGAGCTACCAGTAAAGAAAGAGTGATGGTCACACCAAAGTTTGAGGTAGGTGACGTCCAAAAGTTATACTTTTCCGTCCTAATAGCTATAATTAGGCCAATATTATTGGCTGTGAAAACAAAGGTGAAAATGACGAACAGAAGCAGGCTGTAATTTTTCGTATAAGCACCCAAGTTTTGGGAAATTGTATTGTTGACAAATTCATAAAGATACTCAAGGACATTTTGTTTACCCTTTGGCCGAATAGCCATCTTGCGACTAGCCCAGACTACTAAAAGGAAAATTACCAGAACCGTTATAAGAGAGACAGCTAAAATGGCCAAATCAAATTTGATTCCCCAAAAAGTTACACTTGGATTAATTGTTTTTTCCAATCCTTATCCCTCCTTCTTCTCTATAAAATTTACTAGGTTTATCTATACAAGGTAACTAAGTACAAAAAGAACAAAGAAGGTACCTTCAATAAAGGCAACACCAGTAAACATCAGAGTTTGAAGTCTGCTGAACATTTCTGGTTGACGGGCAGCCGCCTTAGCAATATTAGCCACCAAGATACCTTCACCGATCGAAACACCCATAACGGCAAGCCCGAGACCTAAAATCGTTAAATGCATAATAAAATTCTCCTTTAAAGTTTTTTTACTCAATTATTTTAGTCTTATTTCCCACTAAAGTCAATAATTTATTTATTGAAGTAACAGATATTCTTTAATAAAAATAAAAGGTTATCTCTCAAATAAGTGGAATTAAGAACTTAATATTGACTTGGATTTTATTATCTATTCTCAAATCTCGTCTCTCGTCAATAAAGTTTCTCAATCAGATTCATAGAAATTTGAAAAGACAACACTTTTCTGTACACATTTTATAAAGTGTTTTTGTTAAACGGTTAATCTCCTAGCCATGGGTGTTTGGTAGTTGAGACACTGTGAATTCGGCGATGGTTCCACCAGTGAACATAATCTTTAGTTTTCAGTGCTAATTCTTCCAGCGAATGGAGGGTTTCTTGTTAGATAAAAGCACGATAGGTACTCTCAGCTATAGCATTGTCATACGAACAGCCAGCTTGACTCAGCGAACGCGTAATGTCAAATGCCTCTAACATCCCATCAATTAGCTGATTATCAAACTCCTTACCGCGATCAGAATGGAAAATCTTGACTTTTGTAAGAGCGTAAAGGCTACTTTGAATGGCTTTTTTACCAAGTCAGCGGTCTTGTGCCAACCAACTGATACGCCAATGATTTCACGATTAAAAAGGTCGATAATCAAGCAGACATAAGCCCAACGATTGCCAACACGAACATAGATCAAGTCCGTCACAAGGGTTTCCAATGGTTTTTGTTGGTTAAATTGTCTGGCTAAGTGATTTGGAATGGCTGCGTCATTTTTACCTTTAGTAATGAGGTTTGAAGGCAGATTCTGGACTTGCTTTCAAGAAAAATGCGCTTAACCATTTCTTCAAGCTTTGCTTCAGATACTGGCTCTGACTCTGCAGCTTTGTAGTAATAGTTAGAACGAGGCATATCCAAGCAACGGCACATGACTGAAATGCTGTATTTGTCCTTATTAGCAGTGATTATTTTCCTTTTTGTGCCATAATCACTGCTGCTTGCTTTAGGATATCTACCTGCATTTCAAGCTCTTTATTGCGTTTTCTGAGTTTAATCACCTCACGCTGTTCATCAGTAAGGTTGTCAACCGTTTTAGCGGTTTTTTCTAGACATTATTTTCTCCTATTTGCTTTAGTGTAGAACACTTTATAAATTCTGTCTAGTTTAGTGTAACCTTTTTAATTTAATTACAGATATCAAAGGAATAATACTAAATAAGCAGTAAAGAGTATTATTGAAGTGGCTTTCAAATCAGTATTAAAAGTACCTTGATATAATATCCTTACTCTACTTTTAATAGGCTAGAATCTGCCACAAAGTCATAAAGCCATATCTTCGGGAGCAATGAGAAATTTACAAATTTAAAAGCCCTTTAAAAACAAAAATGGCTCTATAATTTCCGTAGTGGGTAAAACCACTGTAGGAATTATGGAGTCTATTTTTTGTAGAAAAAAAGCCCCATAAGACCTATAATGAAAAAGTGACCAAACCCTCATTAGAAAGAATCTTATGGAACAATTAAATGTTATCACAAACAGACTTGGAATGACTGACAAAAATATTATTATCTTAGATTATCTTGATGCTGGAACGCATAAAGAAGTCATTGCTAAGCTCGATTAGCCTGCCTCTAAATGTCACAACTGTCAAGGACAAATGGCTAAATATGACTTTCAAAAAGAATCCAAAATCCCCTACCTCGAATGTGCTGGCTACAAGACTCTCATTCGATTGAGAAAACGCCGTTTTCGCTGTAAAGACTGTGGAAAAATAGCCATCGCAGAGACTTCCTTAGTCAAGAAGAATCACCAGATCGCAACCATCGTCAAACAGAAAATCACTCAAAAATTGATTGAGAAAGTCCCTATGACAGCTATCTCCGAAAGTTTATCTGTCTCCACTTCGACAGTCATTCGTCAGTTACATAAATTCAAATTTAAGACTGAGCTTAACCACCTTCCAGAACACTTGAGTTGGGATGAATATAGCTTCAAGAAAGGAAAGATGA
>ERZ773038.774-NODE-774-length-19855-cov-6.841616_pt1 | contig 19855 bp, 15 predicted proteins | sample MGYA00511665_ERZ773038 | MGnify/ENA primary metagenome ERZ773038 (study PRJEB29015, sample SAMEA2737966) | human oral metagenome | biome: human oral; feature: human-associated habitat; material: dental | place: China | collected 2028 ... | reverse complement strand
TTTTGCGGCAGAGTTTTTTTTGGCGGGTAAGCCAGAATGCAGCGGCATGGCGGCCAAACTTCTAGCCGCCAGCGTGAGCGGCGACCCGCCAGCTGTTCAAGTGGTAGTAGAAGTAAATTAAACCAAAGAAAATAGCCCGCCGAACTGGCTCAAGCTGAACGCTAATTCAGCGAGCTATTTTCGACGGGCTTGTTAGCCCTCCTCGGACACGTAGTCCTCGATCTCGGTGACCTTTTCGCTCATCTTTGCGTCGATTTCCTGGAGCTCGCGCTCCAGATCCACCTTGTGGTGGTCGGCCGACATTTCCGCGATCGCCCTTGATGCGATTTTGCGGTACTCAAAAGCCTGGTCCAGCGTGAAGATCAAGAGATTGAACTGATACAGAACGCCACTCTTGAGATCGTCGAGAGCCAGTTCAATGCTCTCGCCACTCTTGGCCGCCTTTGCGGTGTCGTCGGTCGCGCGAGCGCGGCCGAGAGTGAACCCAGCGATCCCGGCCATGACGGCCAGGATCAGGCTGGTAACGATAATGAGGGTGACCGCGGCTGCGGTTGCGTTCATGATTCCTCCTCAGAATCACGTTTCGCTCGAGTTAAAGGGCACTTCTCGCCCTTTAGACTAAACTCAGGCGAAAAGTTATTATGAATATAGCACATTATCGTATAAATGTCAAGCATTTTAGCGAAAATTATGTCATAATAATTCTGCGGCCTCTGTAAAAGCTGCAGAATTACTTATCTCAAAAAACCGAAATTACTTTGCTAGAGCCGCTATGACTGCCGCTTTGTCGCGGTCGATTAGGTCTAGTTTGCCCTCTAAATCTAGTATTCCCATGTCGATGGCACGGACGAGCGACTGGTCGCGGCGCAGCGGCGTAAAAAATTCGCGGTATTCGGCTAGCTGCTGGCGCGTCATCAGCAGCATGGCGGCGTAGCGCGGGAAATAATCGTGGCTTTTGTCGCTGGCGAAAGTTTGCTCGATCCAATGCCACTGGTCGCGCATCCAGCGCCAGGCGGCTTCGCGGCCGTAGCGATTGCGCAGCAGGTCGACGAACCAGTGAACGGTATCCTGGCTGCGGATGATGTCGGTGTTGGTGAGCAGCCCGATCAAGCGTGCCAGCTGCTCGGCGTCGCGTGTTGCGGTAATCCCCGCGGCGATATCGCTGCGCAGGTCGGCTGATTGCGTGGCTTGGTAGGCTTCTAGCAGCTGGCTGACTATATCTGCCGGTTGATCGCTGTAGCGGACGGCGGCACCGATGATTGATGGGCGCAGGTCAGCGCTGAGCTCGGCTAGAGGCGTGTTTTGGTAGAGCTGGCGCGCGGTGCTGATTGCCGCTGCGTCTTCGCTATATAGCATGCAATCGATGATGGCGGCGCGCAGTTTACTGTCAGATTCTGGCTCGCCGGGGTGTTTGCTCCAACCTAGGCGTTCGAATTGCGGACGAGCTAACTTGCCCGATAGGCGGCGCAGCAGCTTTTCGGCTGCTTCGTCTTGGTCAACGAATTTCTTGAGATCGCTGATGGCTAGCGAGATGATTTCCCAGACGGTCTGATCGCTTTCGTTTTGGAAGGCGGCTAGCGCTTCGACTAGCGTGCTGCTAGCAATTAGACCGCCGCGGGCTAGTAGGATTTGCTCGTTGAGGTACTGCGCCCGCTGCGACGGCGTCAGCCTGCCGCTGGCGATGGCCTGCAAAATGCGCGCCTGTAGGGCGTCGTCATAGCAAGTGATAAAGTGCGAGGCGTTTTGATGATTGAGCAGTAATAGTCCGTCTGGCGCGGGCGAAAGGCGCTGTTCGCGCTCTTTTAGAATTTCGGGTAGGCGCTGGTCGTTGGCGTCGAGCGGAATCGGCCACAAACGATCAGACGGCTGGTGCGGCCCAGTGAAGAATTGTTCCTGGCGGAGCGTCAACTCGCTATTATCAAGCGACGCGTAGACCACTGGGTAGCCTGGTTGTGAAATCCAGGTGTTCATTAGCGCTCCGACGTCTTTGCCACTAGCTTGGCTTAGACATTCCCAGAGGTCATCGCCAGTAGTGTTGCTATACTTGAAGCGGGTGAAATACTGCTTGAGGCCAGCGCGGAACGCTTCATCGCCAATCCATAGTTGCATCATTCGCAGCAGCCGGCCGCCTTTGGCGTAGACAATCGCTCCATCAAACAGCGCGCTGATTTCGGCTGGGCTCGATACGTCGGTTTGAACTGGCTGTACGCCGTCGATGCTATCGCGGCGCAGGGCAGCGACGCCCTCGTTGTTGGCGAACTCGTCCCATTGCCGCCAATCCGGATGCAGCGCGTCAGTTGCTAGGTATTCCATCAGCGTAGCGAAACTCTCGTTTAACCACAGGTTATTCCACCATTTCATAGTCACTAGATTGCCGAACCACTGGTGGCTTAATTCGTGGGCGATAACCGTCGCAATATATTGGCGGGTTGAAACGCTAGCGGTTGCCGGATCGGCCAGCAGGGCGGTTTCGCGGTAGGTCACCAAGCCCCAATTCTCCATAGCGCCGCTAGAAAAATCAGGTAGTGCTACATGGTCAGATTTCGGCAGAGGGTAAGGCACGCCAAAATACTCGTCGAAAAAGTCAATTGTTTGCGCTGCGTGCTGGAGCGCCCAGTTCAAGCTGTCGGCTGATTGCGCTGGCGTGGCGTAGACGTTGACTTCGACGCCGCTCTTGGTGGCAGTAGTCGCGCGCTGTAAATCGCCAGCGACAAAGGCCGCCAGGTAAGTGCTCATGCGCGGTGTTTGCTCGAAGGTAGTCAGCGTTCCCTCGCTACTTTCCCGCTGCGAAATGACTGGCATATTGCTGAGTACTACCGGTTCATTTGATAATATTGAAATCGCAAATGTGGCTTTGGCCTCTGGCTCGTCGACGCATGGGAAGGCTTCGCGGGCATGGTGGCTTTCGAATTGAGTGGCGTATAGCTCGCATTTCTGGCCTTGGTGTTGGTAATAGCAAGGATAAATACCGTGCATGGCGTCGGTTAATGTTAACGAGAATTTGATAGTAATTTGCGCTGGACCGTTGTCGGTATTGTCAAATGTCAAAATGTCGTTGTCGGTTGATATCTTAACTGCTTGGCTGTTGACAGTAGCTTCTTCAATTTGCAAATCTTTGGCGTGCAAGCGAATTGGCTCGGCTGCTAGATGTTGGCCGCGGATAGTTGCCGTGCCGCGGATTAAACGCGCACTCTTTGCTTGACACAAATCCCATTGGATGTCGTAATGTTCTGGTTGAAATTGAGAAAATAATCTGTCCATATGTCCATTATAGCAGGGTGGTATAATATGCTTATGCAGCGGCGACGTAGAATGGTACTAGTAGCGGTGATTTTGATAGGTACTCTCGGGTGGATTGTTGTTAAGGAACGGCCGAATTTACCGCTGATGCCGCCAAATTCGCAGCCTCAGCAGTCGGGGTCGAACTCTGGCTCTGGCGAAGTAGCGCGCGACGCTTTGGCGGCATTGCCAACCAAGGGCCGCGCTCCCAAGACTGGCTACAAGCGCTCGCAGTTCGGCGACGGCTGGGCCAAGGCGGGCGGCTGCGATACGCGCAATGTTATCTTGCGGCGCGACTTGGCAAACACTGTCCTGGGCGATGACAACTGCAAAGTACAGGCTGGCGCTCTTAGCGACCCGTACACTGGGCAGCGGATCGCTTTCAAACGCGGTGCTAATTCTAGTGGCGCTGTACAGATTGACCACGTAGTGGCGCTGAGTAATGCTTGGCAGACTGGCGCTCAGCAGTTGTCTAGCGAACAGCGAATCAGTCTGGCTAACGACCCGCTCGAGCTGTTAGCTGTCGACGGACCAGCCAACCAGCAGAAGGGCGACGGCGATGCGGCGACTTGGCTGCCGTCAAATAAGCCGTTTCGCTGCCAGTACATTGCCCGTCAAATTGCCGTCAAGAAAAAATACTCGCTGTGGGTGACACCGCCGGAACGCACGGCTATGGAGCGGATTTTGGCGAGTTGTCCGGAACAGCGCTTGCCGGCGTGATATAATTCTAAATATGATAAAACAGCAGCAACGGCGATATTCTCTCTATGATATATTTGCGATACTTTTTGTAACGACACTATTGGTTAGCAATATTGTCAGCGTCAAAATTGTATCTGTTGGCTGGCTTACTTTTGATGCTGGCACAGTTTTGTTTCCGCTAGCATATATCGTGGGTGATATAATTACTGAGGTTTACGGTTATCGCCGGATGCGTCGGCTGATTTATAACGGCGTGGCAGCCTTGACGCTGATGACGCTGACTTTTTGGGTGGTGCAATTATTGCCAGCAGATAGCAGCTGGACGGGGCAAGCGGCGTTTGAATCGACGCTGGGTGTGGTCTGGCGGCTGGCTATCGGTTCGGTAGTGGCACTGTTTGTCGGCGAGATCATGAATGCTTACGTAATGGGACGGATGAAGGTTGCTAGCCGCGGCCGCGGTTTGTGGCGGCGGATGGTTAGCAGCTCATTGGCGGGTAACGCGCTAGATACGGTGATCTTCTCGACGATTGCTTTTGTCGGTACTATACCGACGACCAGCTTTTGGCAGCTTATCATCACGGTGTTTTTGATCAAGATGGCGGTAGAGATTATGGTCTCGCCGCTGACTATGCATTTGATTACCCGTGTGAAAAAGCATGAAAAATTGGATACGTTCGAGCAGCCAGCGAAATACCTGGTGAATTAGTTGCTTGGTTTATCCTGGCGGCGTTAGATTTTGACGCGGTTTTATTTTATAATGTGACGCCGATTGGTAAATTATCGCCGTAGTAGCGAGCCAGGAACGACTGCTTGAAATCAAAAAATGTGCCGTCTAGCAGCGAGGCGCGGATCTGGTCGACAGTGCGCACTACGAAGCGTTCATTGTGAATGCTGGCGAGCGTAGCACCGAGAATCTCATCGGCGCGAAACAGATGATTGATGTAAGCGCGCGTATGATGCTGGCAAGTATAACAGTCGCACTCAGGGTCGATCGGCGCGAAGTCCTCGCGAAAGCGAGCATTGCTGATATTGATGCGGCCGTCAAATGTATACAGAGCGCCGTTGCGGGCTTGGCGGGTCGGCGCGACACAATCGAAAGTATCGATGCCATATTCGACGCCGAGAAACAAATCGGCCGGCTGCGAACCTAAGCCTAATAGGTGGCGCGGCTTATCCTCGGGCAAAGTCTCGCAGACCCAACGGACTACGTCGGCGATCTCGCCAGGTTGAAAAACGCCGCCGATACCGTAGCCGTCGAAGTTGCGCTCGCCCAGGAAATTAGCCGACTGGCGGCGCAGCGTTTCGTCGCGGGCGCCCTGGACGACGCCGTAGAGTGCTTGCAGATTTTCGCCGCGCGCTAGATGTTCGGCGTTCAGCTCATCGTGGCGAACTAAGCAGCGCTCCGCCCAAGCATGCGTTCGCTGCATTGCCTTTACAATCGTGCCGCGGGCTGCTAGCGGTGCAGTCAGCTCATCAAAAGCCATATGAATGTCAGCGCCGATAGCGTGCTGTAGTTCCATTGACGATTCTGGCGTCATCATTATATATCTGCCATCCAGATGCGACCGAAATTGCGCGCCTTGGTCGGTGACTTTGGCTAGCTGATTAGCAGACTTGACCGCTTGCGCAGCGTTGCCTTTTTGGGTGTGAGCGACGACATCAATGCCTTTTTTATAAGCAATTCCCAGACTGAAAATCTGAAAGCCGCCGCTGTCAGTGAAAGTCGGCCCATCGTAATCCATAAATTTGCCTAGGCCGCCAGCTTTATGAATGATTTCGGCGCCTGGCTGCTGCATCAAATGATAAGTATTGGCCAAAATTGATTGCCCGCCGCAGGCTTTGACCTGTTCGACAGTCAGCGCCTTGACGGTTGCTTTAGTGCCGCCAACGATGAAAGCTGGCGTTTGAATCGTGCCATGCGGCGTTTCAATCGTACCAGCGCGCGCCAAGGTGCCGAGGAGGCGATGGGTAATACTGAAAACAAGGGGTTGATTCATAAGGTCTAGTATATCATTTACCTCCTGGTGGCAAAGTGTAATTTTTGCCAAAAGCATGAAGTATGTTGAAAAACATTGACGATGCTCAGTAAGTATAGTATAATTATAATTAGCCTTTCAGATAAAGGCTGCCTGATGCGTGCGGAGAGACCGTGTGCGTCCGAGGTAGTGGTCTGGATAGGCCGCACCTCAACTTTCTAGGAGAGGATAAACGTTATGCTCGATATCGTGGCCAGCCTTTCGGCTATGGTTCTGTGTATCTTTCTCACCGCCTCCCTGTGGCGGCAGCGGAGAGTGGGGAGCGCCCACGTATCACTCTTAGGAGTGATGTTTACTATCATTTTCCTGTACTCTGCAGCTACTCATTATGGGAGCGTTTATAAAAACTACGAGGCCGCTGCATGGGCGGCGCTGGCCGCCTACACGGTGGCGGCGATACTCGCCGCCGCAGAGTACAGGCTCAGGGTTCTGGCCTGGATCTCCAGGCTGTGGATTCGTAGGGCGCAGAGCCAGAAAATCTCTGCCCTCGTTAAGATGGCGGAAACACAACTGAGCCTGCCCGAACAAGCCTGGGAATCTCGTGAAGGGTATTCCCCAGAGAGCCCAGACACAGACGCATGAGGTGCGGGGCGGGATGTGCGATTTATTTCGCCGTCCCGCCCCCAACTCAACTCTTTGTGAAATATTTTTTGTATCGCACTGCTAGGCTTGACGATGCCAGCCCTCGCGTGTTACATTAAGTACGTACTCATCCGGCCGGCAGGTCGGTTGTTTTCGTATTGGAACTAAAAGAAAGGAATTATATGGAAGATTTGAATATCAAGCAGTTGACGCTAGCTGTGCGGGCGATTGCTGATGAAAAGGCGTTGCCCGAAGAAACTGTACTAAACGTAATCGAGCAGGCGATCGCTGCTGCCTGGCGCCGCGATAACGGCGAGCGCGAGCAAAATGTGCGCGCCGAACTTAATATTAATGACGGCACCGCCAAGGTGTTTGTCCAGCGCGAAGTCGTCGAGGATGTCGTCAACCCAGCCACCGAAATCAGCTTGGCGGATGCTCAAGCAGAGAAGCCAAACGCTCAGTTAGGGGATACCGTCGAGGAAGCCCATGAAGTTAAGTCCTTTGGCCGAGTGGCCGCTCAGACTGCCAAGCAGGTCGTCATGCAGCGCTTGCGCGAAGCCGAGCGCGAAGTCGTTCTGGCAGAGTTCGAAGACAAAATCGGTACGGTCGTTACCGGTATGGTGCAGCGTGTCGAGCCGCGCGTGGTGCGTGTCGAGTTAGGCAAGGCCACTGGTATTATCCCGCAGAGTGAGCAGATTCAAGGCGAGTTTTACAAAATTGGCTCGCGGATCAAAGTACTAATCAAAGACATCGAACGCGAAGGCCGCGGCCCGCAGCTGATCCTCAGCCGCGGCAGCGAGGACTTTATCGAATATCTCTTCCGTCAAGAAGTGCCCGAGATGGAAACTGGCGCCGTCGAGATCAAAGGTATCGCTCGCGAAGCTGGCCGCCGTACTAAACTAGCGGTTGCTAGCACGGTGCCAGGCGTTGACCCGGTCGGAACGTTCGTCGGCGGTCACGGCGCGCGCGTCAATGCGGTGATGAGCGAAATCGGCGAGCAAGAGAAAATCGATATCGTTACTTATGATGATAATATAGATACGTATATCCGCAATGCTCTTAGTCCAGCTGAGATTGTTAAAGTTGAGATTGATAAGGACAAAAAAACCGCCAATGTTTATGTTACTGAAGACCAGCAATCAATCGCTATCGGCCGCGGCGGGCAAAATGTGCGTTTGGCAAGCCGCCTGACTGGCTACGAATTAAATATCGAGACCACAGCGCCAAAATCAGCCGAGAAAAAACCGCGCAAGAACGTCGAGGAAGATTTGTTTAGCGCTATCGAAAATCAAGATTAAAACCCGCAGCCGCTTTTTTGCAAATTAGCACTCTGCCTTGACGAGTGCTAATTTGTTATGTATAATTGACTGTAATGGGCAATACGCTCAGAACGGAGAACTCATGATGCCAGAAGACTTTGCAGATTTTATTTCGCGATTGACCGACAACGCGCGCGCTAGCGTCCAGCATGCTGACGCGATTGCTCGCGGTAACGGCAGTAATTACATTGGGACGGAGCACTTGCTGCTCGGCGTTTTGGCGCAAGGGTCGAGCTCGGCGGCGCAAGTATTGACTGACGCCGGCGTGACCTTGCAGCAAGCTGAAATGATTCTGGATATCAAACCGTCCCGGGTAGTTACCAGTACCGGCATGGTGGGTCTTAGCGAGACAGCCTTGTTGACATTGCGCATGGCATGGGAAGCAGCGCGCGAGTACGGCCATGATTATCTCGGTACAGAGCACATTCTGTACAGTGTTCTGCGACAAGGTAACGCCCGAGCGACAGCGCTGCTACGTGAAATGGGTATCAACGTCGATATGATAATCAGTGAGCTTGAGAAGTCGTTTGAAGAGAATCGCGGCGAACATGGCGATATTGCTACCGAGCCGCGGCGCCGCGGCAATACGCGCGGCGGAGCACTAAGCGCCTTTGGTGTGGATTTGACAGCACGAGCGGCCAACGGCGAGCTTGACCCGATGATTGGCCGCGACAAAGAGCTGGAGCGAATGATCACTATCCTTAGCCGCCGCACCAAGAATAATCCAGTATTGATTGGCGAGCCAGGCGTTGGCAAAACCGCTATCGTCGAGGGGCTGGCGCAGCGGATCGTCCGCGAGGACGTACCGGGCCATCTATTAGATCGCCGCGTGGTTATGTTAGATATGGCGGCGATGATTGCCGGTACTAAATATCGCGGCGAATTTGAGGATCGGCTGAAAAAGGTAATTGCTGAAGTCAAAAAACAAGGTAACATCATTCTTTTTATTGATGAATTGCACCTGCTGGTTGGCGCTGGCGCCTCGGAAGGTTCGATGGATGCAGCCAATATCCTCAAGCCGGCGTTGGCGCGCGGCGAGCTGCACATGATTGGCGCGACGACTCTCGATGAATATCGCAAGCATATCGAGAAAGACACGGCGCTAGAACGGCGTTTCCAGACGATCGTCGTCAAAGAGCCAACTATGGCGCAGACAATCGCTATTTTGAAAGGTCTTAAAAATTATTATGAAAAGCATCATGGCGTCAAAATTACCGACGAAGTGATTGAGTCAGCAGTATATATGAGCGACCGCTACGTCAGCGACCGTTTCATGCCCGATAAAGCGATTGACGTGCTCGACGAGGCGGCTGCCCGAGTTCGCGTCAAGCGAGGCCACCGCCCGAGCCGCGAGCGTGAATACCTCAAAGAGCTCAAGCACCTCAATGAGCGCATGGAGGACGCTGTCTCGCACGAAGATTATCAGCGAGCCGCTATGTACAAACAGCGTATAAGCCAGATTAGTAAGAAACTCGAGACAGAAGTTGCTGCCCAAAAAGGCCGCCGCGCTATCCAGCTAACTGATGACGATGTGGCGCATGCTATCGCTGTGATGACCAACATTCCAGTCGAAAAAGTCCAGACTAGCGAAGCGAAGTTGCTGCGCCAGCTCGAAAAGCATCTCGGCAAGTACGTCATTGGCCAGCACGAGGCTATCGGTAAGGTAGCGCGGGCAATCCGCCGCAGCCGCAGCGGTGTGGCTAGCAGCCAGCGACCGATTGGCAGTTTCGTCTTCATGGGACCTACTGGTGTCGGCAAAACGCAATTAGCTAAGGTGCTGGCGCGAGAAGTTTTCGGTAGCGAAGAAGCGCTTATCAAAATCGACATGAGCGAATTCGGCGAGAAGCATAATACGTCGCGCCTGCTCGGGGCGCCAGCTGGTTATGTCGGTTACGAGGACGGCGGTAAATTGACTGACAAAGTTCGCCGCCAGCCGTACAGCGTGGTGCTTTTTGACGAAATTGAAAAGGCGCATCCAGACGTATTCAACCTGTTGCTGCAGCTACTGGAAGATGGGACGATGACTGATGCTAAGGGGCGCGAAGTTAGCTTTCGCAATACGATTATCATCTTGACCAGCAATCTCGGCGCCGACAAAATGACCAAAGAGTCGGAACTTGGCTTTCATTCTAACCGCGACAAAAACAGCGAAATTGACGATTTGCACCGCCGCAACGCTAAATTTGCCCGCGATGCTCTCGATAAGTTTATGCGTCCCGAGCTGATTAATCGCTTTGACGGGATTATTACTTTCCGAGCGTTGAATCGCGCCGAGGTCGGCAAGATCTTCGACTTGCTGATCGGTGAGCTGCGCCAGCGTTTGGTGCGCAAAGGTTTAGCCCTTACGATCAAACCTAGTGCCAAAAAATTCCTTATCGACAAGGGTTACAGTATTAAATACGGCGCCCGTCCGCTACGCCGCGTTATTGAGGACGAGATTGAGCACGCTATTGCTGAGCAAGTACTTGACGGCGCCTATGCTAAAGGTGATATCCTAGAAGTAGGAATCAAGAAAGGAGCGATAGCGATTGAACGGCGCAGCGAAACCGACAGCCGGACGTAATATTGTCTCGAAAATCATCGCTTTAATGGCAGCGATAAGTGTTGCTGCTGGCGGTTTTTTCTACGGGCAGACAGCCTTTGATGCTTATCGAGCATCAACTTTCGCGCCGCCTGCAGCTGTTGCCGCGGTTGAAGATTCAATCAAGCTGACTCCGACAGCACAGCGCACCTTCCGAGCAACTCAGCCAGCTATTGAAGCTAGCGACCAGTTCAATGCTCATTGCAAAAGTACCGAACGCACCGCAGCAATTTTGGGTTGCTATTATGGCGATCGGATTTATCTTTTTGACGTCGAAAATGCCGAGCTAGCTGGCGCCAAAGAAGTAACAGCGGCGCACGAATTGTTACACGCCCAGTATGCGCGGCTGAATATCTTCGAGCGGCCTAGGGTTGACGCTATGATTAAAAAGGCTTATCAAAAGGTCAAAAATGAACCAGAAATTGCCAAAGCTATGGAATACTACCGCGAGGCCGAGCCAGGCGCCGAGCTAGATGAGCTACATTCGATTATCGGTACCACGATTGGCGAGCTCGACTCTGACCTTGAACAATATTATGCGCGTTATTTTACCGATCGAGCGTCAATTGTCGCTAAAAACCAAGCTTACACGGCAGTATTTACCCGAGTCAATGCCCGGGCTGAAGCGTTGCAATCTAAGCTGCAATCAGCCGCTAAGCAAATCAAACAAGATGTCGAAGCTTATCAGTCCGATTTATCGCAAATTAACGCTGATATTAACAGTTTTAATGAACGGGCCAGGAGCGGTGAGTTTAGCTCGCAAGCTGATTTCGCGGTGGCGCGGTCGGCGTTGCAGCAGCGAATTAGCGCTATCAATGCTCGGCAGAGTTCGCTTAATTCGCGAATTAAAGCTTACAATGACGATGTGGCAACTCTCAAAAGCTTAGCCGTTAAAGCCGATCAGCTCAATCAAAGCATCAACGGCGTAGCCGCGCCGGCCGGAGTAAATAGTGGCCAAAGCGCGCAGTAATTTCGTCTGCCAAAATTGCGGCGCCAGCTATCCGAAATGGACTGGCAAGTGCGAGAATTGCGGCGAGTGGAACACGCTCGTCGAACAGATAGTCGAAGCCAAGGGCGCTTCGGCGGTAGCGCGCAGCCATTCGCGCGGTAAAATCCTAAAGCCGCAGTCGATGCGTTCAATCGCTGCCGAAGATTCAGTGAAACGCCTGCCGACTGGTATTGCCGACCTCGATATAGTACTGGGCGGCGGTATTCTGCCAGCAGGCGTGATGTTGCTAGCGGGGCAGCCGGGTATCGGTAAATCGACGTTGTTGATGCAGGTAGCAGCGCATGTTGCTGAGCAATCATCGGTCCTATATGTCAGTGGCGAGGAAAGCGCTTCTCAGGTCAAGCTCCGCGCTACGCGCCTCGGTGCGACTTCTGGAGATGATCTGCAATTTGTCGCTAGCACTAGCGCCGACGACATCGCGGCGACAATTCGCAGCGGCCAATATAAATTGGCGATCATCGACAGTATTCAGACGCTTAGCCTCGAGGAAATCTCTAGCGCACCAGGTACCGTCAGCCAGATCACTAATTCTTCGAACGTTATTATCCGTGCTGCCAAGGCGTCGGGCGCGGCAGTGATTTTGGTTGGGCACGTCACCAAGGAGGGCTCAATCGCCGGGCCGAAAGTTCTCGAGCACCTAGTTGATGTGGTCTTGCAATTTGAAGGCGACCGTTACGGCGGCTTCAAAGTGGTGCGCGCCGTCAAGAATCGCTACGGCTCGACTAGCGAAGCGGCAATTTTCGAGATGAACGATAAGGGTTTGCGGGTCGTCGAAAATCCGTCAGCCGCGCTGTTAGCCGAGCGCCAAAACGCCGATGGTTCGGTGGTATTGGCGACGCTTGAAGGCAACCGTCCGATTCTCGTTGAGATCCAAGCTCTTGTCAACTCGACTAATTTCGGGTATCCTAAGAGGACAGCCAGCGGTTTCGATCTCAACCGCCTCAATCTGCTCATCGCGGTGCTAGAGAAGCGCACCAAATTGAATTTATCCGATAAAGATATTTATGTGAATGTAGTTGGCGGTTTGAAGCTCGCCGATCGGGCAGCAGATTTGGCGGTAGCGATGGCGATTGCTAGCGCCGCGGCTGGTCGCAAGCTTGACGACGGCTTGGTGGTGTTCGGCGAAGTAGGCTTAGGCGGCGAAATTCGTTCGGCGCAAGGCACAGACAAGCGTCTAGCGGAAGCTAAAAAACTCGGTTTCACTCAAGCGATCGCACCGGCAACCTCTGGCAAAAAGAATTCATTTGTAAAAGGCGTCAAAGATTTACGCCAAGCTTTGATCGGCTATCTCAAGTAGCTAGTAGCTAATCAAGGCGAAAAGAAAGGAAAATATGCAAACCAAAGACTTAATATTATTGGCGGTAACGCTGCTTATTTTGGGCGAGGTGTCGTACTTATTAGCGCGCCTGCCCAAGAACTCCATCAAATCAAAAGATCGGGCTATCTTGGTAGATACCTCGGTGCTGATGGATGGACGAATTGTACCGGTAGCACAAACTGGCTTCATCGGCGGTACGCTGGTGATTCCACGCTCGGTTATCGGCGAACTGCAGTTTCTAGCTGACCACGCCGATGCTGACAAGCGCGCTCGCGCTCGCTATGGGCTTGATGTGGTCACCGAGCTGCAAGCTATGGAGCGCGTCAACGTCGAATTGCTGCAAGACGGCAGCCACGCCCGCGAAGGTGTCGACGACCGCCTACTCAAGCTAGCTAAGCAGCACGGTGCAGTGATCATGACGCTAGATTACAATCTAAACAAGGTTGCCGCCGTCGAGGGTACCGAAGTACTAAACCTTAACGAATTAGCGCAGAGTATCCGGATGGAGCATCTACCCGGCGAGAAAATCACGTTAGAGCTTATTCAGAAGGGGCAGGACGCGCATCAGGGCGTAGGCTACCTACCAGACGGCACAATGGTTGTCGTCGAGCAGGCGAGCGCTCAGATAGGTCAGACGCTAAATGTCGAAATTATCCGTAATTTGCAGACCGCAGCCGGCCGGATGATCTTTGCCAAGAAAATAGAGACCGTTGGCAAACCTCTTAAATCAACCGCCAAAGCTACGAGTAAAACTCAAAAAACGGCGAAAATCGCAGCCGCAGCAGCATCGAAAACTCCCGCAAAAAGCACTGCTAGCGCCAAGCAGCGTCCTGCCAGTCGCACTCGCGGCCAATCGTCAGCTGGCAGCGCTAGCAACCGTGATTTGGTCAAGGCAAAGGCATCAGGCGAAACTAAAACTCAAGCTAAACCAGCCAGCAAAAAAGCTAATTCGCCGAAAACAAAACCACAGCCGAAGCCAGCTGCTCTAGCGACTCGGCGCCAGAGTACTCGCCGCCGCCCCGACCACGAGAGCGATTTGATCGATCTGGTCAACAACCAATAAATTTACTAGCGCAAGATTATAAAATAGCACGCTGCTAGAAGCGTGCTATTTTGCTGGGTTTTGGCGGCAAACTACTGCGATACGAAGCTGATTTAATCGTCGTCATTGCTACTACTGTTTGGATTGTAGCTGGCGCTACTAGTCGCCGTGTAGTAGCCAATGTCGGTAATTTTGGCGGTTAGCGTGCCGCTACTGGCTGCTGACAGGTTACCTTTATGAATATTCCAGATGCCGCTACTGTCGACTTGCTTACTGGCGACAACGGTACTGCCAGATAATAATTCGATGTTTTGCAGTTTGTAACGGCCGCTGGTATAGACGATGGATACGCCGCCGCTAGTCACCGTTAACGTAACATTTGGCTTCGGATCGTCGCACTTGTGTGCATCGTCGTCTTTCTCGGCGTCGTAGCTAGAGTCGTTAGGCGTGACTATCTCTTTTCTGGTGATTGGATCAGCCATTTTCATGACATCGATTTCAATCTTGGCAGCTTCGGGAGTACAGGATGTAGCTTTCTTTTTCGAGACGCGGTCGAAAGTCATCTTGGCATTAGTAGCAGCGCTGGCCTTGTTGTAATACGACGGATAAATCTCTCCCTTGATTGTCTGGATGCCACTCGGCGCAGTATACCAGTCGCTTAATTTTAGTTTACCTTGGTCGGCATACATCTTGGAGATGTCGGCCATCGTACGGTCGAAGAACATAGCTGGAATCAGTGAGTTGCCATTACGTAGCGGCGAGGTGTCGGAATTGCCTAGCCACACCGCCATCGATAGGTTCGGCGTGTAGCCAGCAGCCCAGATATCTTTAGCGCTAACCTTGCCGTTAATCTCGCTGTTGCTGGTACCAGTCTTGACGGCTGCCTTGACACCGGCGCGACCGAGGTTGACTAGGTAGTCGCGACCCGCCAATCCAGCGCGCGCCTTGCCGTCGCCAAGGATGTCGCTAACGATGTAAGCTGCTTGCTGGTCGATGACTTGCTTACTAGATTCTTTGTATTGTTTGAGCGTTTGGCCGTTACTGTTGGCAACCTTCAGGATAGTCGTCTGCGGTTTATAAGTGCCCATTCGCCCCAGTGTCGCGAAAGCGTTAACGTGGTCAACCAAGCGCGTGCCGCAACCGCCGATAGCGCTCGATAGGCCAGCTTGCGCGTCGGCGCCTTGTGTGCAGTACTGCAAATCGCCGGCGGAGCGGATCAGCGACCAGGTGCTGCCGCTGTTGTTCTTCTCGTTGATGGCCATAGCTTTGATCGCCGGGATATTGCGCGAGCGTGCTAGAGCTTGGCGCAATGTGATATTGCCTTGGAATTTGTTGTCGGCGTTGTTCGGACTATAATTGCCCGGGAAAGTTGTCTTGGAGTCGGCTAGAATCGAACCGCTGCCGTAATTGGCGTTATTGCCGCCTTGGTTGCTAAATAGGCGGGCGTATACGAGCGGCTTAATCGACGAACCCGGTTGGATGAAAGCGGTGGCTGCATTATCTTGTCCAAAGCCAGCATAATTAAAGTCGCGGCTACCGACTAGGGCGATAAGCTGGCCAGTCTTGGTGTCTTCGATAGCGGCTGCGCCGTTTGAGAAACCAGCAAATTGCGAACAGTTGCGATAACCGCAGTTGCCATCGGTAATCTCGCCGTTAAATAATTTGGCTATATTGGTTTCTAGGGTTGTTTGCGCGTCGAGGTCGAGTGTTGTCTTGACTGATAAACCGCCTTCGCCGACGATAGTCTTGCCAAGCTCTTCCTCTAGCTGTTTCTTGACCATTTGGACGAAGTGCGGCGCCTTGACGTTGGCGTATTGGTCGGCTAGCGGTTTGATGGTATCCATAATGTCGACTTTTTTGGCTGCCGCTGCCTCTTGTTTGGATATGTAATTCATCGACACCATGTCGTCGAGTACTTTGTGCTGGCGTTCGACGAGCGCTTTACGGCCGTAAGTATTGTACGGGTTGTAAAGCGACGGGTTGTTCGGGATAGCGGCTAGTAGCGAGCATTCTGGCAAGGTTAAATCTTTGGATGATTTGCCGAAGTAAGTTTGCGCGGCCGATTCGACGCCGTTGCGCCGGCCGCCGTACGGCGATTCATTGAGGTACAAGCCGAGGATTTGGTCTTTGCTGTACATTCGCTCGACCTCGATGGCTAGAATCATCTCTTTGATTTTGCGCGGAATACCCGACAAGCCCCGCTGCATAGCTTCGTCTTTAGTAAAGAACACTTTCTTGACCAGCTGCTGCGTTAGTGTCGAGCCGCCCTGCACGGCGTTGCCCTGCGAGTTGCTGATAAAGGCGCGAACAATACCGTTAGCGCTGATGCCGCTGTGCTTATAAAAATCTTTATCCTCGATAGCTATAGTAGCCTTACCCATGCATGGCGCGATGGTTTTGGCGTCGACCACTAGCGTGTAGTCGCCGGTACCTTTATCCTCCCACAGCAGCTTGTCGTTGCGGTCGTAATATTTGGTGACTGTCGTTTTAACGCGCTGCGCCAATGTGTCGGGGTTGATTTTGTCGAGATCTTTGCGGAAATAGGCGAATAGCGAAGCTATGCCGATGACGATTAGCAGCAAAGTTATGCCGACAACCTTCAGCGCCATAATTGCGCCGTCGCGGCTAAACCAGTATTTGGCTAGGCGTTTCGGATGCAAGCGGTATAGTAAGCGCTTGACCGGATGCTTCGGTAAAGTTGCCAGATATTCGGCTTTTTTGCGCGCTCGCGCGTCTTTCTTGACTCGGCGTTTATTGGCTAAATTAGCATAAGCGCTGACGCCGCCAGCTACTTTTCGTTTCTTGTTTCCCACTTTCACTCTTCCCATAAGCAATATTTCCACCATTATAGCACTGTTCGCATCACGACGGCTAGTGCTTTTGCTGATAATTTGCAAATATGTTACTATCTCACTATTAAATAAAGAAAGGTTTCAGATGACGCTAGCAGAAGAACTAACGTGGCGCGGACTCATCAACCAGACGACGTTCGCTGATGTCAAAGATATAAACGAGCCGCGAACGTTCTATTTTGGCGTTGACCCTAGCGCGCCGAGCATGACTATCGGTAACTTGGCAGCGATGATGTTGTGCCGGCATTTTATCGACCACGGCTACAAGCCGCTGCTGCTAGTCGGCGGCGCCACCGGCATGATTGGCGACCCTGATGGCAAAAAGCAAGAGCGCGACCTGCGCAATGCTGAAACAGTGGCGCGCAATGTTGAAGGTCTGGCGGCGCAATTCCGCCAGATTTTCCGCGGCCAGGATTTTGAAATTGTTGATAATGCCGACTGGTTCTCGCAGATTAATTACATTGATTTCTTGCACAAAATCGGCAAACATATCAGCATGACGCAGCTGCTGGATCGCGAATTTGTACAGCAGCGTATCGGCGAGGGCGGCGCTGGCATCAGTTACGGCGAGTTTAGCTACGGGTTGATTCAAGGGTATGACTTTTTACACTTGTATCGCGAAAAAAGCGCCACCTTGCAGCTAGCTGGCGCCGACCAGTGGGGCAATAGCATCATTGGCGTGTCGCTGATTCGCAAGCTCGAGAGCAGTGAAGCGCACGTTTTGACCGCGCCGCTAGTTATCAACAAGCAAACTGGCGTCAAGTTCGGCAAGTCCGAGGGCGGCGCTATCTGGCTCGACCCCGAGATGACCAGTCCGTACAAGTTCTATCAATTCTGGCTCAACTGCGACGATGAAACTAGCGAAGATCTGATCAAAATCTACACGCTGCTCGACCGCGACACTGTTGAGGCGCTGATTGATAATCATCGCGCTAACCCTGGCGAGCGCGCCTTGCAAAAAACCTTAGCGCGCGAAGTTACTGATTTGGTGCACGGCCGCCAGCGCCGCGAAAGCGTCGAGCGGGTAACGGCTGCGTTGTTTGGCGGCGGCGATATTGCGGCGCTTAACAGCGACGATTTGAACGCTTTGGCAAACGAAATCCCGACGGTTGATCTCGAGACGACGGTCGTGGCGGCGCTGGTCGCTGCTGGCTTATGTGCTAGCAACGGCGAAGCGCGCCGGCTGATTCACAATAACGCGATTAGCGTCAACGGCGCGAAGATTGCCGGCGACATGCCGCTGACCGAGACTAGCTTAATCAAAAAGGGCAAGAATGACTTCTTGCTGGTGAAATAATTGGAATAGGAGGAAATCATGAAGAAAATTATCGGTTTTGATCTGGACGACACGCTGGCGGTTAGCAAATCGGCGATTTCGCCGCGCATGGCAGGTTTGCTCGCTAAATTGCTGGAAAATTATCAAGTTTGCGTCATTTCCGGCGGCAAATTCGAGCAGTTCGAGAAGCAAGTGATCGACAAGATGAACGTTTCGCCGGAATTGCTGGCGCGCTTCCATATGATGCCGACTTGTGGCACGCGTTATTATACGTTTAACGTCGATGCGGACGAGTGGCAAACGCACTATAAAGAAGATTTCACCGACGAACAAAAGCAAAAAATTACCCAAGTCTTGGAAGAATCGGCGCGCAAGTTTGATCTGTGGGAGGAAAATCCGGACGGCGAGATTATCGAAGACCGCTTGAGCCAGGTGACGTATTCGGCGCTAGGCCAGCAAGCCTCGCCCGAGAAAAAATACGCTTGGGCGGAAACCAACAAAGTAGTCCGCAAGCAAATGCGCGACGATGTTGCCGCCAAATTGCCGGAATTTGAAGTGCGCCTGGGCGGCACCACTAGCGTCGATATCACCAAAATTGGTGTCGATAAAGCCTACGGTATGAAAAAGTTGATGGAAGCCACCGGCGTGAGTAAAGAGGAAATTTTGTTCTTCGGCGACAAAATAGAAGAAGACGGCAACGACTTCCCAGTGAAAAATCTCGGCATCGACTGCATCGCGGTGGAGCGCTGGCAGGACACCGCCTACGCGCTAGAGGGCATCATCGCCGTGACCGAGTAGATTTTCGAACGAAATTCGAGCCAGCAAAACACCCGGCTAGCTAACCGGGTGTTTTTAATAAAATCAATCAAGGGAAAGTGATAAGCGAGGCGGGCCGCCCCGGCGCGAGAAATTGGGGAAAATCTCGCGCCGGGACGGCGCTCACTGAGGTAGGTCAGCCCCGAAGGACCAGACTGCACAGGGGGTGGACGCTAGTACCAAACCTCGGCTCGAGACCTCGTGCATGACGCTTAAGGTCCTCAACGGCGGACAATGCCAGGGAGGCGAGGAACGTCGGGTCCTGCCTGTCACCCCAGTCTACCGAGAGATCAATGCACGCGTTGAGTTCACGAAACTCAACGCGGACAACCTCTCCAGGGTTGTCCTGAGCGAGTCGGATACCGCGTTCGAGCAAATCAAGCACGGCCTCCTCGTCGAATTCCTTCATCGTTCCTCCTAAGAACGATCGTTCTCGCAAAAAAGGCGGTCATCTATGCCACCGTGCGAGATGCTTGCTCGCGATTGAATCTCGAACACGCATCTCGCCCGGTGGGCCTCGCTTATCAAAAAACTCTTTTGGACAAGGATTTGCTCGACTCGTCAACAAAAGCTAATATATATATCATACTGGAGCAGCAATGTCAATACTTTTTCGCAATTTCCCGTAAAATCTATAAAATTTCAAAGTAAAATAAATAACTTAACAAAAATCTCACCAAAGAAAATAGCCCGCCGAAATGGCTCAAACCGGAATTGGGTATAATCTCAACCCGGGAAACACTTAATGATTAAGCGTCTCAACCGGTATTGAAAAAAACCAATTCGGCGAGCTATTTTCGACGGGCATTAGCCCTTATCGGCAATCCTTATTCAGGATCGCCTGGGAGGTCTTTCTGGCCTCCTCGGCGGAGACATAGGCCGCCGCGAAACATGGCTTAGCCGCCTCCTCAGCAGCCAGACAAGCGGCGACAAAGTCGCCGCCCGTCTGACGCAGAACCTCATAGAAGGTGTCCTTCCAGAACTTCTCAGCCTGAGCCTTCCTGGCCCAGGCCTGTCCCTGAGGAGAAGTCAGCCAGGAGGCT
>ERZ773038.762-NODE-762-length-20017-cov-12.884831_pt1 | contig 20017 bp, 12 predicted proteins | sample MGYA00511665_ERZ773038 | MGnify/ENA primary metagenome ERZ773038 (study PRJEB29015, sample SAMEA2737966) | human oral metagenome | biome: human oral; feature: human-associated habitat; material: dental | place: China | collected 2028 ... | reverse complement strand
TCTATCCATTGGCTTGGCCAATAAAATCGCCTATAAGTGTGCGACCAAGATGTATGCAACCTTTGAGCAACCTTCCAGTCTGACCAAGATTGAGCATGTGGGAGCTGTAACCAAGGTCGGTAACCAAGAGTCAGTCCTACCGCAGGAACTGGAAGAAATTCGTCAGTATTTTGATAAAGAACTGCCAACCCTGCTTTTTGTCGGTGGTTCTGCTGGTGCCAAGGTCTTTAATGACTTTGTCAGCCAGAATCAAGCTGCGCTGACCGAACGCTACAACGTTATCAATCTGACAGGCGATGCAAGTTTGGATGCTCTGTCTGAACGTCTCTTTCGCAGAGCCTATGTGACTGACCTCTACCAACCTTTGATGGACTTGGCAGATGTGGTGGTGACCCGAGGCGGTTCCAATACAATCTTTGAACTCTTGGCTATGGCTAAGCTTCATATTATCGTTCCTCTGGGACGCGAAGCCAGCCGCGGCGATCAGATTGAAAATGCCGATTATTTTGTGAAAAAGGGATATGCCAAGCAATTGGCAGAGGAACAGCTGGATATGAGCAATTTACAGGCAACACTTGATGACCTTTTGGCGAACCAGGCTTCTTATCATCAAGCTATGAAAAATTCTCAGGAAATCAAGTCTGTAGATGAATTTTATGCTTTATTGAAAGCGGATATTGATAAAGGAAAGAAATGAGCAAGAAAAACCATGATGAGCCAAAGGAAGAGGTAAGTGAGCACCTCTCTGAATGGCAGAAACGAAACAAAGAATATCTTGAAAAGAAGGCTCAGGAAGAGGCCAGCAAACAAAAGGAGCTGGAAGAAGAGGAAGCAAAAGAAGCTGAAGCTGAGGACTCAATCGAAGGCGGAGAAATAGCTGAAGAGACGGAAGAAGATGACTCATTTTATGAAGAGGAAGAAACAGAATATTTGGAAGATGACTCATCTAAACCTGAGCTAGAGACCGAATTGAGCGAGAAAGAGCGCAAAAAACTGGAGAAACTTCAGAAAAAGGCAGAAAAAGAAGCTGCTAAGGTGCATATCTCGAGGGTTCATATTTATCGAGCGCTACCGGTTTTGCTGGGCAGTGGTTTGATTTTTCTCCTGTCAGTTTATTTTTTGACGCCACTGGCGACCATGAAGACAATCGAATTTTCAGGGAATCAAATGGTCAGTCAGGAAGACCTGCTCAAAAGCAGTAAGATTGATGAGAAGGACTATACTTTAACAACCTTTATCAATGGCGGTAATCATATCCGCAATATGAAAGCTTCTAGTCCTTGGATTAACAACCTGGAGATGGCTTATCAGTTTCCGATTACTTTTCAGGTAAAGGTCAAGGAGTACGGAGTTCTGGCCTATCTGCATGAGGGTGGCCAGTATTATCCTATTCTGACAAATGGGGAGATTATTTCGGACCCGACTGCTGCAGATTCTATGCCGGAAACCCATATTTCGATAGAGTTTTCAGATAAAAAATTGATTAAGGAATTTGCCCTTCAAATTGAAAAGGTACCGGCTTCGGTCAAGAAAAATATTAAGACAGTTCAGTTGACTCCAAGCAAGGTGACACCGGACTTGGTTACGCTGACCATGCATGATGGCAATAAAATTTTGGTACCAATTTCACATATTGCCAAAAAACTGCCATATTACAAGGGAATCCAATCGCAGCTGGAAGAGGGTGTACCTAGTGTTGTAGATATGGAAGCAGGGATTTTTAGTTATGTTGAAGGAGCTCAAAACGAGTCGTCTTCTTCTGACGAAGAAAAGCAAAAAACAGAAGAGGAACCGGCGGGACGGCCAACAGAACAAGTGGCTGAGCAGGTGACAGAAAGTCCGGAACAAGAACCTGCAGAGCCGCAAAATTCGACAGAAAACCCGGTAAATAACGAAAATCGCTAAATTATATGTAGAAAAACTGCACATTTTCATTTTCTTTATGTTATAATAAAGCTTGGGTAACTCTAATTTTTAGCGTTATTAGTATAGACCGGAAACATGGAAGATAGAGAGGACTGGTGTAATGGCTAGAGACGGCTTTTTTACTGGATTAGATATAGGAACTAGCTCAATTAAAGTGTTGGTGGCAGAGCACATCAACGATGAAATGAATGTTATTGGAGTCAGCAACGCAAAAAGTGCTGGCGTTAAAGATGGAATTATTGTTGATATTGAGGCTGCTGCTGCTGCCATTAAGACAGCTATTTCTCAAGCAGAAGAAAAGGCAGGCATTTCAATTGGTTTAGTTAATGTCGGACTTCCGGCTAATCTCTTACAGATTGAGCCTACTCAGGGTATGATTCCTGTGACTAGTGATTCTAAGGAAATCACAGATACAGATGTAGAGAATGTTGTTAGATCTGCTCTGACTAAGAGTATGACTCCTGACCGCGAAGTGATTACTTTCATCCCAGAAGAGTTTGTAGTGGATGGTTTCCAAGGGATTCGTGACCCACGTGGTATGATGGGGATTCGCTTAGAAATGCGTGGTCTTCTCTACACTGGACCACGGACTATTCTCCACAACCTCCGCAAGACAGTGGAGCGCGCGGGAGTTCAGCTTGAGAACGTAATTATCTCCCCATTGGCTATGACTAAGTCAATCTTGAACGAAGGGGAACGTGAGTTTGGGGCAACTGTTATTGATATGGGCGGCGGCCAAACTACAGTGGCTTCTGTTAGAGGTCAAGAACTTCAATATACGAATATATACCAAGAAGGCGGCGACTACGTAACCAAGGATATCTCCAAGGTTTTGAAGACTTCACAAAAGTTGGCTGAAAGTCTCAAGTTTAACTATGGTTCTGCTTATGTTCCAGAAGCTGGGACAGAGTCTTTCCAAGTAGAAGTGATTGGAGAGATTGAGCCGGTTGAAGTAACTGAAAAGTATCTGGCTGAAATTATTTCTGCTCGTATCCAACACATTTTTGAGCAAATCAAACGCGATTTGGATAGAAGGCATCTTCTCGAGTTGCCAGGCGGTATTGTGATTATTGGTGGAGCAGCAATTCTTCCAGGAGTGGTTGAGCTGGCTCAGGAAGTGTTTGGCGTGAATGTCAAGCTTTATGTGCCAAATCAAATCGGCATTCGCAATCCAGCCTTTGCACATGTTATCAGCCTGTCAGAGTATGCTGGAAACTTAACAGATGTGGATATGCTGGCTCAGGTTGCTGTTCATGGTGATGAGCAACTGCGCCATCGACCTGTATCCTTTGAGCGTCCTGCTCAGTCAGTACCACGCTTTGAACCTCAACCAGCTGATGAGATTCCTGAGGAACCGGTTCAAGAAGTTCCAGTTGCCAGTGCTGATGTGCCAAACCAAGAACCAAAAACTGGTATTACAGATCGGATGCGCAACCTAATTGGCAAAATGTTTGATTAAGGAGAATACAGAGAATATGACATTTTCATTTGACGCTGCTGCTGCACAAGGCGCAGTAATTAAAGTTATTGGTGTCGGTGGAGGTGGCGGTAACGCCATCAACCGAATGATTGATGAAGGTGTTGCTGGTGTTGAATTCATCGCAGCAAATACAGATGTTCAAGCTCTTAGCAGTGCCAAAGCTGAAACAGTTATTCAGCTCGGTCCTAAGCTGACTCGCGGACTTGGTGCCGGAGGGCAGCCTGAAGTAGGACGTAAGGCAGCTGAAGAAAGCGAAGAAGTCCTGACCGAAGCTCTGCAAGGAGCAGATATGGTCTTCATCACTGCTGGTATGGGTGGTGGATCTGGGACAGGTGCTGCTCCAGTGATTGCTCGTATCGCAAAAAATGTTGGTGCTCTGACTGTTGCGGTAGTTACACGTCCTTTCGGTTTTGAAGGAAGTAAGCGTGGAACCTTTGCAGTAGAAGGAATCAACGAACTTCGCGAACATGTAGATACACTCTTGATTATCTCAAATAACAACTTGCTTGAAATTGTAGACAAGAAGACTCCGCTCCTTGAAGCACTCAGTGAAGCAGATAATGTTCTTCGCCAAGGTGTCCAAGGGATTACTGACTTGATTACCAGCCCAGGACTGATTAACCTTGACTTTGCCGACGTGAAAACAGTTATGGCAGACAAGGGTAATGCTTTGATGGGAATTGGTGTTGGTAGCGGTGAAGAACGCGTCATCGAAGCTGCTCGTAAAGCTATTTACTCACCTCTTTTGGAAACAACCATTGATGGCGCAGAGGACGTAATTGTCAACGTTACTGGTGGCCTAGATATGACTCTGATTGAAGCTGAAGAAGCTTCAGAAATTGTCAACCAAGCAGCAGGTCATGGTGTGAACATCTGGCTCGGTACTGCGATTGATGAGTCCATGAAGGATGAAATCCGCGTGACTGTTGTAGCTACTGGTGTCCGTCAGGACAAGGTTGAAAAGGTCAGCGGCATTCGTCAGACACCACAACCTACTAGTCCAAGCCGTCCGCAGCAAGTTGAGCCAAATCGCGAAGTTCGCTCAGGACAGTTTGAACGAAACTTTGATATGACCGAAACGGTTGATATTCCTGCTCCAAGCCGTCAAAGAACGGATGCGCCTAAAGGTTCAGCCTTTGGTGATTGGGATCTTCGCCGCGAAGCTATTGTTCGTCAGGCTGAACCAAGTTCGTCAGCCCGCGTGGAACGCTATGCAGAAACTAATGAAGATGATGATGAATTGGAAACACCTCCATTCTTCAGAAATCGTTAATCTAAATCATGAATTTGCAGAATAATAAAGAGTTGGTCTTTCAATCCGTCGCTCAAGCGGCGGAGCAAGCCCAGCGTTTGAAAGATTCAGTAAATATCATTGCAGTTACCAAATATGTTGACTGCGAAACAACTCAGGAGCTTGTTCGTACAGGTATTCAGCATATCGGAGAAAATCGGGTAGATAAATTTCTAGATAAATACCATGCTCTGAAAGATGAGAATCTGACCTGGCACCTGATCGGCAGTTTGCAGAGGAGAAAAGTCAAGGATGTGATTAACTATGTTGATTACTTTCACGCTTTAGATTCTGTAAAATTGGCCAAGGAGATTGACAAACGGGCTGAACATGTGATTAAATGTTTCCTGCAGGTGAATATTTCTAAAGAAGAGAGCAAGCATGGCTTTTTGATTGAAGAACTTGAAGTTGTCCTGCCTGAACTTGAAAAATTAGAAAATGTTCAAATTGTGGGATTGATGACTATGGCTCCGTTTGAAGCTAGTCATGAGGAGCTGAACCAAATTTTTGAAAAGGCTCATCAACTACAAAAAGAATTAAAAAAGAAACAGTTAAATAATATGCCCTTTTCTGAATTAAGCATGGGAATGAGCCGTGATTATCCAGAAGCAATTGCCCATGGCTCGACCTATGTCAGAATCGGTACAGCATTTTTTAAATAGGAAAGAAATATGTCATTAAAAGATAGATTTGATAAATTTATAGATTATTTTACAGAAGATGGAGATGAGACTGAGGTTCAGGAGCAGACTGTCAGCAGACCTGCAGCGCCTGTTAAGCAGAAGCCTGAATTGGTTCAGCCTAAGCCAGTCAGAGAGAGCAAGCCAGCTCCTCGTCCGGTTGCTGCGGCGAAGCCACAGCCTAAACCACAGCCACAACAGAAATCTTCGACAGAGAATATTACCAGACTGCATGCACGTCAGCAGGAATTGGCTCAGCACCGTGCAAATGCGGATGAGAAGATTACGATTGATGTCCGTTATCCGAGGAGATATGAGGAAGCGACTGAAATTGTTGACTTGCTTTTGGCCAATGAAAGCATCCTGATTGACTTCCAGTATATGACTGAGGTACAGGCTCGTCGCTGTTTAGACTATCTAGATGGTGCGCGTTATGTCTTGGCTGGAAATTTGAAAAAAGTTGCAAGCACTATGTATTTGCTGACTCCGATTAATGTAGTGGTAAATGTGGAAGATATCCGCTTGCCTAACGATGTTGAAATCAGCGAATTCGACTTTGATATGAAGCGCAGTAGATAAGAGATATGTTATATTTTGTAATTCGTGCCATCTCTAATCTTTTCGATCTTTATAGCATTGCCTTGATTGTCTATGCACTTCTGTCTTGGTTTCCAGGAGCTTATCAAACCAAATTCGGAGAGTTTCTAACACGAATTGTAGAACCGTATTTAAAACTTTTCCGCCGTCTTCCCTTGCAGTTTGCAGGGCTGGACTTTACCGTTTGGGTTGCAATTCTGGCTTTAAACCTTTTAAATCGTGTGGTCTTTTATTTAATAAGCGTCTTACTAATGTTATTATGATGAAAGATTTATATCAACACTTTTCGCAAGAGGATCGAGAGTTTATTGATAGGAGTCTGGAGCTGTTTCAGCGGGTTCAAGATACCTATGCGTTTGAAACAACGTCTTTTCTGAATCCCCATCAGGTCTCAATCCTGAAGAATATTGGCAAGCAATATGATGTGCAAGTCTTTGCTAGTTCGGATTATTTTCCAAGTGAACTGGCAAGAGTTCTTGTGGCACCTTCTTATTACCAACTGAATATGGATGATTTTGAATTGAGCTTGCTGGAAATTTCCTATGCAAGCAAATTTTATAAAATCAGTCATTCGCAGATTATGGGTACTCTTCTCAATCAATTAGGGATTGAAAGACGGACCTTTGGTGATATTCTTGTGGTTGGAGACCGCGCGCAGCTCTTTGTAGATAAAAGACTGACCCAGTATTTTATAGATCATGTCACTAAAGTAGCAAAGATGCCTGTTAGACTAAAGGAAGTTTCCTTTGCAGAGCAGCTGAAAGAGCAGAAGCAGGCTGTCACCAGAGAAATTTTAGCATCTAGCCTTCGCTTGGACAAGTTGGTAGCCAGCACCTTTAAGTTATCAAGAAGCCAGGCTGCTCAGCTGATTTCTGGTAAGCATGTGAAAATGAACTATGCTGTTAATGACAATCCCAGCCAGCAGGTCGGGCTTGAAGACTTGATTAGCGTTAGACGATTTGGAAGATTTAAGGTTTTAAGAGAAAATGGCCTTTCCAAGAATGGAAAACATAAGTTAACTGTTGAATTATTAGCTAGTAAATGAGGAGGAACTATGACACTTACAGCATTAGAAATTAAAGATAAATCCTTTGGAACCAAGTTTAGAGGCTATGATGTTGAAGAGGTAGATGAATTCCTTGACATCGTTGTCCGCGATTATGAGGACTTGGTTCGTGAAAACCACGAAAAAGAAGCAAAAATTCGTAATCTGGAAGAACGTCTGACATATTTTGATGAGATGAAAGACTCTCTCAGCCAGTCTGTTTTGATTGCTCAGGATACGGCTGAGCGTGTTAAAGTTGCTGCCAACGAGCGATCTACAAATATTGTCCGTCAGGCAGAGCAGGATGCGCAGCATTTGTTGGATGGAGCTAAGTACAAGGCTGATGAAATTTTGCGTCAGGCGGCTGACAATGCTAAGAAAGTAGCCATTGAAACAGAAGAACTGAAAAACAAAACACGTGTTTTCCATCAACGTTTGAAGTCAACCATTGAGAGCCAACTCAGCATTGTGGATTCGTCTGAATGGGAAGAAATCCTTCGTCCGACAGCTACTTATCTGCAAACCAGCGATGAGGCCTTCAAAGAAGTTGTATCTGAAGTGCTGGGAGAAGAAGCAGTTGTTCGTGAGGAAGAAGTGGATGTTACTCGTCAATTTTCTCCAGAAGAAATGGCTGAGTTGCAAGAGCGCATTGAAGCTGCAAACCGAGAATTGGCTGCGACACAAGCTTTTTCTCCGCTCAGCGATGAAGATATTGAAACTTACGCAGCTGAGGAAAACTCAGAAGCTGATCATCACGATGATGATACAAATGGGGAACAAAAAGTTCCAGTAAATATTTTATAATTTTTAAAGAAGCTAAGATTGTAAAAACACAGGCCAAGCAAAAATACTTTCAGCGAGCAGATGATGGTGAGAGATCTGCAGTCCATCTTGCTTGGGCTATCATTTTACAGAACTTTCGTCTGAAATCAGTAGGATGAGACGGCAGTCCACGTTACGGACAAAGAGGGGCAAGAGGAGCATCATGCTATTGTCTTGCCTAAACAAAGGTGGTACCGCGAATTTTCGTCCTTTTTGGAGAAGTTTGCGGTTTTTAATTTGTAATTTTAAAAATAAAGAGGAATAGAATGAAACTGAAAGAAACACTCAATCTTGGAAAAACTGCTTTTCCTATGCGTGCTGGTCTTCCAAATAAGGAGCCTCTCTGGCAAAAGGAATGGGATCAAGCTAAGCTGTATCAACGCCGTCAGGAACTGAATGAAGGCAAGCCGCACTTTATCCTGCATGATGGCCCTCCTTATGCTAATGGGAATATTCACGTCGGCCATGCTATGAACAAGATTTCTAAAGATATCATTGTTCGTTCGAAATCGATGGCTGGCTACTATGCACCTTATATTCCGGGTTGGGATACCCATGGTCTGCCAATCGAGCAAGTTTTGGCGAAACAAGGTGTCAAACGTAAAGAAATGGACTTGGTTGAATACTTGAAACTTTGCCGTGACTATGCTCTCTCTCAAGTTGATAAACAACGGGAAGACTTCAAGCGTTTGGGGGTTTCTGGTGACTGGGAAAATCCTTATGTGACCTTGACTCCAGACTATGAGGCAGCTCAAATCCGCGTCTTTGGTGAAATGGCTAAGAAAGGCTACATCTACCGCGGTGCTAAGCCTGTTTACTGGTCTTGGTCTTCTGAATCAGCCCTTGCTGAAGCAGAGATTGAATACCATGACTTGGTTTCAACTTCCCTTTACTATGCTAACCGCGTCAAAGATGGTAAAGGTGTCCTAGATACAGATACCTACATCGTTGTTTGGACAACAACTCCATTCACCATCACGGCTTCTCGTGGTTTGACAGTTGGAGCGGATATTGACTACCTTGTGGTTCAACCTGCTGGTGAAGCTCGTAAATTTGTAGTTGCTGCAGAATTGTTGAACAGCCTGTCTGAGAAATTTGGCTGGACTGATGTTCAAGTTTTGGCAACTTATCGTGGTCAAGAATTGAACCACATTGTGACAAAGCACCCGTGGGATACAGCTATAGATGAGTTGGTAATCCTTGGTGACCACGTTACGACTGACTCAGGTACTGGTATTGTCCATACTGCGCCTGGTTTCGGTGAGGACGACTACAATGTCGGTGTTGCTAACGGTCTTGAAGTTGCAGTAACGGTTAACGAACGCGGAATTATGATGGCCAATGCAGGTGCTGAGTTCGAAGGTCAATTCTATGACAAGGTTGTGCCAACTGTTATTGAAAAACTTGGAAATCTTCTCCTTGCTCAAGAAGAAATTTCTCACTCATATCCATTTGACTGGCGTACCAAGAAACCAATCATCTGGCGTGCTGTTCCACAGTGGTTTGCCTCTGTATCTAAATTCCGCCAAGAAATCTTGGACGAAATTGAAAAAGTGAAATTCCACTCAGAATGGGGTAAAGTACGTCTTTACAACATGATTCGTGACCGTGGCGACTGGGTTATCTCTCGTCAACGGGCTTGGGGAGTTCCACTTCCTATCTTCTATGCTGAAGACGGAACACCAATCATGACAGCTGAAACGATTGAGCACGTGGCTCAACTCTTTGAGGAACACGGTTCTATCATCTGGTGGGAACGTGAGGCCAAAGACCTCTTGCCAGAAGGCTTTACCCATCCAGGTTCACCAAATGGCGAGTTCAAGAAAGAAACGGATATCATGGACGTATGGTTCGACTCAGGTTCTTCATGGAATGGAGTAGTGGTCAACCGTCCAGAACTCAAATACCCAGCAGACCTCTACTTAGAAGGTTCTGACCAATACCGTGGTTGGTTTAATTCTTCGCTTATCACATCTGTTGCTAACCATGGCGTAGCGCCATACAAACAAATCTTGTCACAAGGTTTTGCCCTTGACGGTAAAGGTGAGAAGATGTCTAAATCTCTTGGGAATACCATTGCCCCAAGCGATGTTGAAAAACAATTTGGTGCGGAAATCTTGCGTCTCTGGGTAACAAGTGTTGACTCAAGCAACGACGTGCGTATCTCTATGGATATCTTGAGCCAAGTCTCTGAAACTTACCGTAAGATTCGTAACACTCTTCGTTTCTTGATTGCTAATACATCTGACTTTAACCCAGCTGAGGACGCAGTAGCTTACGATGAGCTCCGTTCAGTTGATAAGTACATGACTGTTCGCTTTAATCAGCTTGTTAAGACTATTCGTGATGCCTATGCAGACTTTGAATTCTTGACAATCTACAAGGCCTTGGTGAACTTTATCAACGTTGACTTGTCAGCCTTCTACCTTGACTTCGCTAAAGACGTTGTTTACATTGAAGGTGCCAAATCACTCGAACGCCGTCAAATGCAGACTGTTTTCTATGATATTCTTGTGAAAATCACCAAACTCTTGACACCAATCCTGCCTCACACAGCGGAAGAAATCTGGTCATATCTTGAGTTTGAAGCAGAAGACTTTGTTCAATTGTCAGAATTGCCAGAAGCGGAAACTTTTGCTAATCAAGAAGAAATCTTGGATACATGGGCAGCTTTCATGGACTTCCGCGGACAAGCTCAAAAAGCCTTGGAAGAAGCGCGTAATGCAAAAGTAATCGGGAAATCACTTGAGGCTCACTTGACAGTTTATCCAAATGAAGTCGTGAAAACTTTGCTTGAAGCAGTAAACAGCAATGTAGCTCAACTTTTGATCGTGTCAGAATTGACCATCGCAGAAGGACCAGCTCCAGAAGGTGCAGTAAGCTTTGAGGATGTCGCCTTTACAGTTGAACGTGCTGCAGGTGAAGTATGTGACCGTTGCCGTCGTATCGATCCAACAACAGCAGAACGTAGCTATCACGCAGTTATCTGTGACCACTGTGCAAGCATCGTAGAAGAAAACTTTGCGGATGCAGTTGAAGAAGGATTTGAAGCCAAATAATCAGATTATAAATATGTCTTCTCATAGTTTAAGATGAGATGAAAAGGAAAAAGAGAGGAAGTCATTTCTCTCTTTTTTGCTGGTAAAAGCTTAGGACAAAGATGTAGAAATTCAACATTTTTAAGGAAAGTTTTAAGTTGATTTTTTGAGATTTTTTAAAAAGAGAGGTCGTTTTTTGGTACTTTTCAAAAGCATGTGTTGCTTCTAAAAATCGCGACAAATAATTTGAATAATCAAGTGAAATCAGGTAGAATAGAAAGGATTGAATAATATATTGAAGAGGAAATCTTTAGAATGAAACATCAGTTTTATGGAGAAAAACGACAGCGCTTTTCTTTCAGAAAGTTGTCTGTCGGGCTCGTTTCGGCGACTATTGGAAGCTTCTTTTTGAATGGGCAAATGGCTGGGGGCTTGACTTCTGTGAAGGCAGCAGAAATTCAAAGTCAGCAGTCTGCTCAGGTAAAATACCACTACGTAGTGGAGTCTGAATTGACGGAGGCAGAGAAGAGTGCCTTGATCAGGGAGATTCCAAAGCATGTTGAGGATGCTTCAGAGACTTATTACTTAGTTTATCGTCCGACTACTCAAGCGGATTCGTCTGGAGTATTACCTAAAACAGGTCATTCCGGTCTTTGGGAATCAACTTTTACAGCGATGGGTCTTGCATTACTAGTGCTTGTAGTTGTTAGAGGCAGAAATGGGAAGAGGTATTTATCTTCGATCTTGTTGGTAACTGGAATGGGATCCATACTGCTATCTCCAACAGTCTTAGCAGTGACGAATATCGAACTTGCGGCATATAATCAAAGTCTTAACTTGGGTCTTGGAGATGCACTTCCAGCGCCATTGAAAATTGACGGTTACGACTATATCGGTTATCTAAAGAATGAAGAACAAAATGATAGTCATTTAGCTCATTCTGCTCTGAAGGAAAATCCGACACTTGACTGGGAGAAAGAGAAGGGAAGTGAACTTAAACCGAGTGAAACAAATCTTGATATGAAAGAGATTGTTTCAGATAAGGAAGACGGTCTGACAGAGCAAGATAGAGAAGCTATCGCTACTAAGGAGAGAGAACTCGCTCGCCTTGGAGCAGTTCATGAATTGCCAGAATTAAAAATTAGTGAACAAAAGTCGGTTCAAGATCTCCCTTATCAGACCCAATACCAGTATTCCGATGAATTGGCTCAAGGTCAATCAAAAGTCATACAATCAGGTGTTCGAGGCCAAAGAACAGTTGTAACTCGTCATTATCGTGAGAATCAAGAAATCGTAAAAAGCGAAATGATTTCTGATCAAGTGACGCTTGAACCTGTTTCTGAAATTATTTTAGTTGGAACAGCTCCAACTAACTCGATACCAAAAGAAACTCCAGTTCACGAAGTTCCGAAATTGTCAGAATATGGCACAACTCCAGAAACAGCGCCTGTTCATGAAATTCCGGAATTGACAGAATATGGTACAAATCCTGAGACATCCCCAGTTCACGAAGCTCCAGAATTGGCAGAATATGGAACTAGTCCTGAAACTGCTCCAGTTCAAGAGATTCCAGAATTGGTAGAGTATGGCACCAGTTCTGAGATGCCTCCAGTTCAAGAGATTCCAGAATTGACGGAATATGGCACAACTCCAGAAACAGCTCCTGTTCACGAAGTTCCGGAATTGGCAGAGTACGGAACCAGTCCCGAGACAGCTCCTATTCATGAGAATTCTGAGTTGGAATTAACTACAAATGATGAGGTTAGAATAGAAAAGATTGATTTTTCTATTGACGAGCAATATACAGATGAGATTCCAGAAGGAAGTCGTCAAATCGTAACTCCGGGAGTCCAAGGTGAGCGGACCATCAAGACTCGTGTCTACAGTTCCAACGGTCAAGAGGTTGACCGCCAAGAATTGTCTAACGAAGAAACTCTGGCTCCCGTAACGCAAATTGTCAAAGTCGGAACAGCTAAACCAAATATGGTACCAAGTGATGCACCGAAAGCAGAGTCTCTGCCAGAGTATCCGTTGACTTATACTGACGAAACGCGCGTTGAAAAAATCAACTTTAGAATTCGTGAAGAAGAAACCGATGAGCTTGTTCAAGATGCTCGTCAGATTGCAACTCCAGGAGTCCAAGGCGAACGAACTATTAAGACTCGCATTTACAGTTCCAATGGTCAAGTTGTTGACCGTCAAGAACTTTCGAATGAAGAAACTTTGGCTCCTGTAACACAAATCGTCAAAGTCGGTACGGCTAAACCAAATATGGTACCAAATGATGCACCGAAAGCAGAGGCTCTGCCAGAGTATCCGTTGACTTATACCGATGAAACTCGCATTGAAAAGATTGCCTTCAAGATTGAAGAGCAAACTACGGATGAATTGGTTCAAGATGCACGCCAGATCGCAACACCGGGTGTTGAGGGTGAGCGTACGATTAAGACTCGCGTCTACAGTTCTAATGGCCAAGTGGTCGACCGCCAAGAGTTATCTAATAAAGAAACTTTGGCGCCCGTAACGCAAGTTGTTAAGGTCGGCACGGCTAAACCAAGCATGGTACCGAACGATCCACCGCAAGCAGATGCTTTACCAGAGTATTCGCTGACATATACAGATGAAACCCGCGTAGAGAAAATAGCCTTCAATATCGAGGAGCAATATACGGATGAATTGGTTCAAGATGCTCGTCAGATCGCAACACCAGGTGTTGAGGGAGAGCGCACGATTAAAACTCGTGTCTACAGTTCCAATGGTCAAGAGATTGATCGCCAAGTGTTGTCTAATGAGGAAACTTTAGCTCCCGTAACGCAAATTGTCAAAGTCGGCACGGCTAAGCCAAATATGGTGCCAAGTGAAGCACCGAAAGCAGATGCTCTGCCAGAATATCCGTTGACTTATACCGACGAAACTCGTGTAGAGAAAATAGCCTTCAATATTGAAGAGCAAACTACGGATGAATTAGTCCAAGATGCCCGCCAGATTGCAACACCAGGTGTTGAGGGAGAGCGCACGATTAAGACTCGCGTCTACAGTTCTAACGGACAGGAAATTGACCGCCAAGAGTTATCTAATGAAGAAACTTTGGCACCCGTAACGCAAATTGTCAAGGTCGGCACGGCTAAACCAAGCATGGTGCCGAACGAAGCACCAAAAGCAGATGCTTTAGAGGAGTTCGATTTAATTTCACTGCATAATCTCTTAGCAGAAGCGGATCAGATTAAAGCTCAGGCCCGTTATTTCAACGATAGTCAGAGTCATCAAGCTAACTATGATGCTGCATTGATAGCAGGGCAGGCGATTCTTAATCAATCCCAAGCCAGCCAAGCAGAAGTCAACCAATTGGTGGAACAAATCAATCAAGCCAAGGCTCAATTAAGTGGACTTGAAGTTGTCAAAACGGCTCTTCAGACTGAGTACGATTTAAATCCAACGGTTAAAACCTCGGTTAAATATAAGAATGCGGATTCAGAAAAGCAGACAGCTTATACTGACGAATTGACTAAGGCTGAAGGAGTTTTGAACAATCAAACTGCTACACAAGTGCAAGTCAATCAAGTTCTTGCTAGCCTGACAGCAACCAAAGAAGCACTGAATGGAGTGCCTAAAGTCAAGCCGACAGTTTCGATTCTAAGTCTGACTGAGAATGCTGATGATAAGTCGGTGACGGTCCAATATAGATTGGAAGACCAGACCAAATCCTTCCTTTCAGCGACTGCAGAATTGTACCAGGGAGATCAGCTGGTTCGCACTCTTCCGATTACTAACTTTGCTGGTAGCTTGAAGATTGGCGACCTAGACTACTACACAGGTTATACTTTGAAAACTAAGTTGACTTATGAACTGGATAATGACAACTTTACTGAGTTTGAAACAGACAGTCGTAACTTTGAGTTAGAATACAAGAAGATTGCCTTCCGTGATATTGATTCTGTTGAGTTTTATCATAAAGAAAACGACCAATACAAGCGCTTTGTATCTATAAGCTCTATGCCTACAGATCTGTCTACCTACTTCGTTAAGATCAAATCAAGCGAATCCAAGGAAATTCTTCTACCAGTTCACAGCATTTCTGAAGCAGAGAAAGATGGCAAGGCAGTCTATAAGGTTAATGTAACCCTTCCTGAGCTCGTCCAAGAAAGTGAAGCGGGCTACAAGTCTGGGCACGACTTCTACATCAGTAAGGCAGTCCCTAGTCAGCAAAATGTCTACACTAGCTTTGCTGGATTGGTAGACGCCATGAAGCGAAATATGGCAGGAAACTATGTGTTGGGTGCTGATTTGGATGCGAGTGAGGTCAACCTAGCTCCTGCGGATTATGTCTATCTCAAAGGGAACTTCACCGGCAGTCTGACAGGTAGTCAAAATGGTAAGCAATACGCCATTTACAATCTAGCCAAGCCTTTATTTGAAAACCTCAAGAGTGGGTCTACCATTTCAAATATCGACTTTAAAGATGTGAATATCGTGGGTACCTATGACTCGGCTGCGCTGGCACGTAATGCGGAGAATGCGCGAATCACAGATGTTTCTGTTCAGGGGAGAGTATCGGTAGTAGGCAACGCCTCTAACGTAGCGGGTCTAGTAGTTAATGGAACCAATACGAAAATTACAAATAGTTCCTTTACGGGGACTATCCTATCTAACAGTCAACACATCAAAGCTTATAATGTAGGTGGTTTGGTTGCAAGCCTTAAAGGAGGAGAATCTCTTCTTAGCCAAAGTAAAGCAGATGTAACGATTATTAGTGGTGCACGATCAAATGAACAACGTATCGGTGGTTTGGTTGGACGTCTAGAAAACAATGCTCGAATCACCAAATCTTATGTGACAGGAAAAGTATATAATGCAACCACTAACGGTCAAATCGGTGGAGTGGTCGGCTCGAACTACTTTAACGGTTTAGTTGATAATGTGATCAGTAATGTTAGCGGTACAAATGTTTACAGTATTTCTGGGGATCAGGGCTACAAAAACGACCGCATTACGCAAGCATATAAAGTTGCCAAGAGTGAGACCTTGAAAAATGATCAGTTTGTTACTTCTACTATTACTCAAGAAGAAATGGAAGAAAAACTGACTGCTATGGACATCACGACTAGCCTAGATGACACGAATCTAAATATGCGTTTTGTCGACTATGGTGAGGTAAACAATGCTCAATTCGACCGTGGATATTCTTATGCAAATATGGAGAAACTGCTTCCTTTCTACAATAAAGAAACCATTGTTTCGTTTGCTAACAAGATCCCGAAAGAGCATAAGTTGAACAAGGAGTACCTACTGGATGTTGTTCCGATGAAGGGTGACCAGATAATCACTGATATCCATAGCAATAAAGCAGCAATCAATCGTTTGATGCTTCACTACATGGACAATACTATTGACTACCTAGAAATATCTTATCAGGGAGATTTCGTCAACCAAGGTATTGCTGAGTATAGGATGAAGGGATTAGACCTTCTTTATACTCCAGAAGCCTTTGTATCAGATTATACTAGCATTCTAAATCAAGTGTTGCCAGAGCTGAACAAGGTCGTTCTTGATTCGCCAGCTATGCGTACAGCTCTCGGAGTAGCAGCAGATACTTCTTTGGATGAACTATACTTAGACACCGCATTTACACAGGTGAAAAGTAAGCTATCAGGTGAGCTTCGCAAAGTGCTGGCTATGGATAAGGCTATCAATACTGAAGGAGAAGTAGTTAAGGATTATCTTGTTAAGAAGATTCTTGCTGATAAAGAAGCTTTCCTATTGGGTCTGACTTACCTTAACCGTTGGTATAATATCAACTATGACAACTTTAATGTTAAGGACTTGTCGGCTTACAAGTTGGATTTCTACGGTAAGAATGACGTTTCGGTTCTTGATACAATCATAGCTTTAGGGAAATCAGGACTTGAGAATCTCAAGGCTAAGAACAACTATACAGCGTATGATAATTCGCTCTCTGAAGCAACTGGTAAACGAGGACTCTTCAATTATCTTGAAGGCTATCGTCAGCTCTTCCTACCTTATAAGACCAATAATGAATGGCTCAAGACCAATACAAAAGCCTACATTGTTGAGGCTAAGTCGGATGTAGCAGAAGCGAGACAGCTTCAGGACGCAGCCGAGGGCAAGAGCAAGTATTCTGTTGGTGTTTATGACAAGATTACTGCAGATAATTGGGAACACAAAGGCATGCTCCTGCCACTCTTGACCATGACTGAGAAAGGTGTCTATGCTATCTCTAATATGTCTACCCTCTCTATGGGAGCTTATGATCGCTACCGTCTGGATGCCAATAACAGAGTGCGCACAGACGCAGAACTAGTTGAATATGTCGAAGACCGAGTGAGAAAAACAGCTGAATACCAGCGCGACCACTATGATTTCTGGTATAAGATTCTGAGTCCGGAGAGCAAGGACAAGCTCTTCCGTTCTGTTCTGGTTTATGATGGATTCTTCTTGACTGACAAAGCAGGACAAAGCTATTGGGCTCCAGCTAATGACAAAAAATCACAGGCTATGCAGGAATTCTTTGGACCAGCCGGCAAGTGGTATCCAAGCAAGGGCTACAATGCCTATGCTACGGGAAGTGTCACCCACTTTGATGCTGCTCGCTTGTTAGAAGACTATGGGAACTCTGTCTACACCCATGAGATGACCCATAATTCCGATGGTTCGATCTACTTTGAAGGTTATGGTCGCCGCGAAGGACTGGGGGCTGAGCTCTATGCGCGTGGTCTCTTGCAGTCCACACCAAGTCCAAATGAACCTACCATTACCCTCAATACCCTCTTCAAGACGGACAAGGACTCTAAGACACGGATGCATACCTATAACTTCAAGGAACGTGTCCAAAATGCGGCAGATTTGCAGCACTATGTCCATGGCATGTTTGACATGATTTACACGTTGGATTACCTAGAGGGGACATCGATGGTCAAGCAGAGCGATGCAGCCAAGCTCCAGTGGTTTAGAAAGATGGAGAATTACTATATCACTGATAAATATGGCAAGCAGACCCATGCTGGTAACCAGACGCGCACTTTCACTGCTGAGGAAATCAAGCAGCTGACCAGCTTTGAATCCCTGATTGACAATGATGTCATCACCCGTCGGGAGAATAAGGATAGCGGACAGTATCCGCGTAATGGCTACCTCAGTCTCAGCCTCTTCTCGCCAATCTACTCAGCCTTGAGCAATCCAAATGGGGCGCCGGGAGACGTTATGTTCCGTCGCACAGCCTATGAATTGCTGGCAGCCAAGGGCTATCATGAAGGATTTGTCCCTTATGTTTCAGGGAAATTCTCTGAAGAGGCTGCTGCAGAAGGCAAGACAACTTGGGATGGCTGGCTCAGGAGAGATGTTGGTCTGGTGACAGATCAGAAGGTCTTGGAAAATGTATTCAAGGGTGAGTATGCTTCATGGGCAGCCTTCAAGAAGGCCATGTACCAAGAGCGGATTGACCAGCTAACCAAGCTCAAACCAATCACCATCGAGTACGAACTCAGAAATCCAAACAGTACCAAGCAAGTAACCATTCGCTCGTATGCAGAGATGCAGAAGCTGATGGATGAAGCAGTCGCAGAGGATGTGCGCAACATTACCAATGCGACAAATCGTGTTGAAGCTAGCTGGGTCAACCTGCTCAAGAAGAAAATTTACAACGCCTATCTTCGTGAGACAGACGACTTCAGACAGTCAATCTTTAGCAAATAAGCCTCAACTTACTTGACGAAAATAGTAAAAAGCTCATGAACCAGCTGAAAAGCTGGCTTCATGAGCTTTTTATCTGTTGAAATTCTAGATGGATGCTTCAATCAATTGCTTAAGATTGTCTAGTAGGCTGTCCAAGGCTAGGACCGCTTTCTGTTGCTGGTCTGGCTGGTAGAGATGTTGGAAGTAGTCTTGGACATTAGTCTCAAAATCCCGAGGCAGGCGGGAGCAATTTTCTTTGGCATACTGGAGCATGCGCTTTTCGCCTGGATGGAGCTGCTCATTGAGGGCAAAGAGGGCATCAAAGTAAGAGGCGAAAAACTCGCTGCTGCGGTGATTGATGCTGAGCAGATCTTGGCGTTTGAGGGCTTTTTTAATCTGCCTTGAAAAAGCTGGCATAGCTTGGTCAAGAAGTAGGAGCTGCTTACTGATGATATTCTTTTTCAGCTCAGCTGGATAGGGCAGGCTGTACTTGCTCTGGAGAGCAGCATAGCGGCCGTCTCGATCGTAGAGAATCTTGCTGTGGATCAGATTGTACCACATACAGGTAGTGTAAGAATTCTGGGCTTGGTGCTCTAAAACGACAGTCCGCAGGTCTTGGTCAAAGTCGTCCAGCGAGCGGTAAATCAGCTCAATCTCGATACCATTATTGAGGACGCAGTCGTCTTCCAGTTCCCAAAATTGATTGCCAATTTCCATATAGGAGCAGTACTTGCTGAGGATTTCCTGGCGGATGGCTGGCTCGAGAGGAGCGCTCAGGTAGACATAGACATCATAGTCTGAGTCTTGGTCAAAATGTTGGCCGGCCCGTGAGCCTCCGAGAGCCAGAGCTTCCACTTGCTCCAGTTGGGCCAATTCTTTAAAGAGATGTTGTGGCATAATTTGTCCTTCTTAATTTTTTGACATCATTCTAGCAAAAAGTGAAAAGGTTTGCAAGGGGGTAAATGGGATCTTTTCTTTCTTTTAAAAAACTTGATGAAGTGGAAGTGCCTAGAGTATTATTTTGATCAGAAAAGCCTTGGTCTTTCTAGGCGGTTTGTGATATGATTTGATTTATTCTTTTCAGTAAGGTAGATAGGATTTTTCCTAAAAAACTCCATAATTCCTGCTAAAACAATTATAGAGCATATGATATCGGATACGAAAAAATAGGAGGTCGGGATGTCCCAGCCTCCTATTCTTCCTTCATCTGTTCAAAGACATAGAGAAAAAATTCTTTTGAAACTTCGAAATGTCCGTATCTTATCTGAGAAGCATATTGGCGCCACTGAGGATGCTGTCGGACTTGGTCAATGGGGCAGTCTTTGGCAGGCTGGTAGTAGCTGACATCTCGCCGAAATGGGACGAAGCCTTCAAACATCTTTACTTGGTAAGCTGTGTCATCTAGAATCTTGCCAACTGCTGTAAAGGCCTGCAGCTTTTCCTGACCAT
>ERZ773038.759-NODE-759-length-20053-cov-5.681968_pt1 | contig 20053 bp, 17 predicted proteins | sample MGYA00511665_ERZ773038 | MGnify/ENA primary metagenome ERZ773038 (study PRJEB29015, sample SAMEA2737966) | human oral metagenome | biome: human oral; feature: human-associated habitat; material: dental | place: China | collected 2028 ... | reverse complement strand
TGGTGCACGTCCACGCCTTCGACCCCTCCGGCATCCGCACCGGCGCCGTCGGCGACCCGCAGGTCAAGGGAGGAAGAGGCTATCCGATCGGGCCGGGGTGGACGGGGCGGATCGGCACCGTGAGCGTGGTGGGCGGAACGCTGGAGCGAACGCTGCTCCTCAACACCGTGGTCTGCGACGGGAAGACAGCCGGCCTCGACGGTGTTGATCCTGCACGCGATCTCGCCCCGTGGGAGCGTGAGGCCGACGGTCCGGCGGGCTCGCCCGCCCTGGAGCCCACGGGGCCCGTGTCCTGCTACACGTGGCAGACGCGCCGCATCCTCCTCCACGGCGACGACGAGCGCGTCACCGGACTGTTCCTCGGCAACGGTGACAAGACGACGCCCCAGAACCGCTATCTGGTGGAGCCCATGACCGCATGGCGCTTCTCCGAGCCCCAGACCAAGAAGCTGAAGTCGCCCGTCTACATGCCGCGCAAGCTGCCGGCGGACCGGGCGTTCTGGCGGGGGCTGTCGACCCTCGTGGCTCAGTTGAGCCCGAAGATCACGGTCAAGAACGCCGGGGATGCGCCCCGATACCGTTCCCCCGGCGTCGTCTCCTTCTACCAGGAACTCATGCGCCGCAGGATCGTGCCCACGGGCGGCCTCATCCCCCTGCACGCCGTCGGCCTCGAATACGGGTCTCAGGAGGCGACAGTCACCGAACTCGTCGACGACGTCCTGACGCTGCCCGCCGGCCTGCTCAATCCTGAGAGCAAGCGCCTGGTCGCCGTCGTCCACGACACAATGGAGCAGACCGAGCAGGTGGCTGCGGCGCTGAGAAGCCTGGCCGGGAATCTGGACCGGGCTCACGGCGGGAGCCCGGAGACCGCCTCGGCCGCGCGCACGCGCGCCGGCGCGGACTTCTACCAGGTCATCGATGAGCGCTTCCCCCGCTGGCTCGCCTCCCTCGACGGAGCAGACCCGCACGTCGCCCGCGACCAGTGGCGCGGCCTCTTGCGCACCGAGGCCTGGAGGCAGCAGGAGGAGCTCGCCTCCGCCGTGCCCGGCACTACCTTCGCCGGACGCGGGGAGGGAAAGGGACGGATGGACGTCGGCAAGGCGCTGTTCTTCTTCCGCCGCGCTCTGAACGCGGCGGTGCCCGCACCCGCCCGGCAGGACGCCCAGTGAGAACAAGTGAGAACAGTAAGAACGCAGAAAGGACACCGGCATGACAGTGTCGGATACCAGCACACCCGCAGAGGTGTCGGGCGGTGCCCCGCCCGATGCCCGACGAGCCCGCCGCCTCGGGAGGATCGGCCTCCTGGTGAACCAGCGCATCGGCGGCGCGCACGGCTTGCAGAAACGCTACCTCGACAACGAGTCACTGGGGCGCGCCGAGGTTGCCGCCCTGCGCAAGGGCGCGAACAGGGCTCCCGGTGAGCTGCCCGAGATCTGGGAGCTCACCCGCGTCGAGGTCCCCGACGGCGCCGGCGACGCTCCGACCCGGGAGGAGATCGCCGTTCACACGGCTATGACGCTCTACGCCGTCCACCAGCAGTCGCGGTCCGAGTGCATGTTCGTGCCCGGAAGAGGCCTCGGACGCGCCGCTCACGAGCTGGTGGGCACGGACGAGGAGAATCCCTCCGCCCGGGCCCGCTTCAACGCCCTGGTCACCTCGACGACCGTGGCGGAGCTGCGCCACCACCTGCGGAACCTCGTCTCGCTGCTGAGATCCCGAGGTATTGCGTTGGACCACGCCATGCTCGCCGACGATATCGTCCGCTTCCAGCGCCCGGGCGGAGCTAAGAGCGTCCGCCTGGCCTGGGCCCGCCAGTACTACTCACTGCCCGCCGACGGCGCCGTCTCGGCCCCCGGCATCGACCACGACACCACCTCCACCAACCACGCATCCACCTTGGAGAACTGATCAATGAGCACCTACGTCGACATCCACATCATCCAGAATCTTCCGCCGTCCTGCGTCAATCGGGACGACTCGGGATCGCCGAAGTCCGCCATCTACGGCGGGGTGAGGCGGCTGCGTGTCTCCAGCCAGTCCTGGAAGCGGGCGGCGCGTCTGTACTTCGACGACCTGCTGGACGCCTCCGACGTCGGTGTGCGCACCAAGCGGGTCGCCGGGGTGCTCGCCGCGAAGATCGCCGAGGACGCACCGGAACTCACGGAGAGCGCCCTCTCCTTGGCGGAGGGGGTTTTCAAGACGGCCAAGATCAAGCTCTCGCCTCCGCGCGGTAAGAAGAATGCGCCTCAGGAATCGGGATACCTGATGTTCCTGTCCGCCGGACAGATCGGACGCCTCGCTGAGCTCGCTATTACCTCGGCCCGCGGTGGCGAGGCGCTCGACGCTCGGACGATCAAGAAGATCTTCAAGGAGGCTCACGCCGTCGATATCGCGCTCTTCGGCCGCATGGTCGCCGATGACACCGATCTCAACGTCGACGCCGCCTGCCAGGTGGCTCACGCCATCTCCACGCACGCCGCGGAGAACGAGTACGACTTCTTCACCGCCGTCGACGATGAGAAGAGCCGTTCGGAAGAGGAGGAGGATGCGGGAGCGGGTATGATGGGGACGGTCGAGTTCTCCTCGGCCACGATGTACCGCTACGCTACCGTCAACCTCGACATGCTGGTTAAGAATCTCGGGGACGGTGAGGCGGCGCTGCGGGCGCTGGAGGTTTTCATCAAGGGATTCTGCCTGTCCATGCCGACCGGCAAGCAGAACACCTTCGCCAACCGGACCGTGCCCGAGACGGTGGTCGTCTCAGTCCGCGAGGACCAGCCGGTCTCCCTCGTGGGAGCGTTCGAGAAGCCGATTCCGCAGGACGCCGATCGCGGCTACGTCGACCGCTCGGTGGAGAGTCTGGTCCGGTACTCCTCGACGATCGAGGAGAACTACGGGCTGCGGCCGCTTGCCAGTCTCGTCGTCGCCCTCCAGGATTCCGAGGCCGTCTCGTCTGTCGGGGAACGCGTGTCCTTCGCGGACCTGCCCGGACGGGTCCGCGACATCGTGGCCCCGCGCGTACCCGGTCAGGAGCGGGCCTGATGACCGTTCTCCTCCTACGACTCGCGGGCCCGTTGCAGGCATGGGGGGTGAAATCCCGCTTCACGATCCGCGCCACGGAGCTCGCCCCGACCAAGAGCGGGATCATCGGCATGCTGGCGGCCGCTGTCGGACGGCGCCGAACGGATCCGATCGAGGACTTTCTCTCGCTGCGTTTCGGCGTGCGCAAAGACCAGCCGGGCACCGTGATCCGCGACTTCCACACGGCGAGACCCCTCGACGGCGGGGACTCCATGCCCCTATCGAACCGCTACTACCTCGCCGACGCCGTCTTCCTGGCGGGCATCGAGGGGGACGGGGCGCTCCTGGAGGGCATTGACGAAGCGCTCGGGCACCCGGTGTTCCCGCTGTACCTCGGGAGGCGATCATGTCCGCCGACGCCCCCGATCTCGTTGGGTCTGCGCGAGGCACCGCTGCTCGACGCTCTCAGAAAGGAGCGATGGCAGGCCTCCGAGTGGTTCCAACAGCGGTTCCGCCGGCGTCGCACCCCCTTCGACGCGGAGCTGCTCGTCGACCAGGAGGCCGTGCCCGCCGTGGAGCGAGGCACTGTCCGAAGCAGCCGCGATGTGCCCATCTCCTTCGATCCGCGGCGTCGCGACTACGGGCTCCGCCAGGTCGAACGACTGCTGGTGACTGTGGAAGCCCCCGCGGTGGACCTGCACGACCCCATGATCGATGTGGAGGAGGCGGGACGGTGTTCCTGACGAAGATCGAGCTGGATCCGACACGACGGCTGGCACGCAAGTACCTGGGCTCGCCGCAGGTCATGCACGCCGTCGTTCTGGGCGCCGCCGGAGACAGTGGCGGGGGCGAGACGGACGACGGATCCGGCCGTGTTCTGTGGCGGGTGGACCGGGGCGCGATGACGACGTTGTACCTGCTCTCGCCCTCGGAGCCCGACTGCTCGCAGATCGTGACCGAAGCAGGGGCGGCAGGCGTGCCGGCCCGGACCCTCGACTACTCCCCGTTCCTGGAGCGCCTCGACGCCGACCAGCTATGGGCCTTCCGTCTGGCGGCGAACCCGTCCTACTCGGCCTCTCGGGGGCCGGGCATGCGCGGGAAGCGGTTCGGGCATGTCACCGTCGAGCAGCAGAGGCAATGGCTCCTCTCACGCGCCCCGGGATACGGTTTCGAACTCGTGCCCGCGGTCGCCGGGAGGGAGAGCGCTGAGCGGGTCGAGGACGCTGACGAATCGGCGAACCTTGTGGTCGTGCGCCGGGAGAGGCCCATTTTCTCACGACGACGGCCGGGCTCAAAGACGCATGACCGCGTCACGATCAACCGGACCGTCTACGAGGGAATTATGCACGTCACCGATCCGCAGGCTCTGCGTCATGTCCTCGTAACAGGGATCGGTCGCTCCAAGGCCTACGGGTGCGGGCTCCTGACTCTCGCACGAGTGAGACGAGGCTGAGGAATGGCCAGGATGCTGCCGGTTCCCGTGACGGCGCTCCCCCGTGTGCAGGATCGGATGTCTTTCCTCTACCTGGAGCACTGCGTCGTGCACCGGCAGGATGGTGCCCTGACCGCCCGTAACGACCAGGGCACCATCCATGTCCCCGCCGCCTCCCTGGTGGCTGTCCTCTTCGGCCCGGGAACGTCGGTCAGTCATCAGGCGATGAGTCTGCTCGGTGAATGCGGAACGACGGCGGTCTGGGTCGGTGAGCGCGGAGTTCGCTATTATGCGCACGGTCGCTCGCTGGCGACGTCCACCCGGCTTCTGATGGAGCAGGCGACCCGCGTTTCCTCGCCTCAAAAACGTCTGCGTGTAGCGCGTGAAATGTACTGCATGCGTTTTCACGGCGAGGACGTCGACGGTCTCACCATGCAGCAACTGCGAGGTCGCGAAGGCGCCCGGATCCGTGAGGTGTATCGGGAGAACTCGCGACGAACCGGTGTGCCATGGACCCGCAGGGAGTATCGGCCCGACGATTTCGAGGCATCGGACCCGATCAATCAGGCCCTCTCAGCGGCGCACGCCGCGCTGTACGGAGTCGTTCACGGCGTCATCGTGTCACTGGGCTGCTCACCGGGGCTCGGTTTTGTCCACACCGGACACGAACGATCCTTCGTGTACGACGTCGCAGACCTGTATAAGGCCGAGACGACGATCCCGATCTCCTTCGACGTGGTCGCCGAGGGAATGGACGACCTCACCGGCACGACTCGACGGCGCGTTCGAGACAGGATCTTCGAGCTGAAGGTCATAGAGCGAACGGTCAGGGACATCTATCAACTGCTCGGAGTCGACGAGCAGGAGGATATGAGCATCAACGTCGTCTCGCTATGGGACTACCAGCGGCGTGCCGTCACCGGTGGATCGAACTACGCCGGAGAGGACGCGGGAGGATGGTAGTGCTGATTCTGTCAGCAGCCCCGGCCTCACTGCGCGGGGCCATGACGCGATGGCTGCTCGAGGTCTCCCCCGGAGTCTTCGTCGGCCACCTCTCGGCTCGCGTCCGCGAGCAACTGTGGGAACTGGTCCGAGCGTACATAGGCGACGGGCGCGCGCTCCTGATCTGGTCGGTGCGCTCCGAGCAGCACTTCACCGTGGCCTCGCTGGGATACGACCGGGAGCCACTGGACGTCGAAGGCTGCCTCGTCATGCGTACCCCCTACCGGCAGATCGAAGGGTCGTCGTCGCAGGCCCTACCCGGCGCCGTTAAACCGGCGAAGGAGTCGTGGTCGATCGCTGCCCGGCGACGACGCTTCCGCAACTCAGCCGAGCGGTCCCTAGGTCACCAGTGAAGGCGAACGCCCCCTGGTAGGGTGGCCCACCGTTGGAATCACGCCGATCGCCAAGTGTAAACCCCGCGCGAGCGGGGATGATCCAGCCCGGCCGAACGTCCCGTACGTGCTCGTGAAGTAACCCCCGCGCGAGCGGGGATGATCCCGCCCCCAAGGAATCCATCTGCAACGCGATCCGGTAAACCCCGCGCGAGCGGGGATGATCCCTGACTTCAGTTTCACGCTGGCCATGTCGGCGAGTAAACCCCGCGCGAGCGGGGATGATCCGGAAGAATCACTTTTACTAGGTGCACATATTCGGTAAACCCCGCGCGAGCGGGGATGATCCCGAGCCGAATTCAACCGGGCTTACCCGGGCACCGTAAACCCCGCGCGAGCGGGGATGATCCTACTGGGGCCTGCGGGAGGGGTTTGTCAGAGGGGTAAACCCCGCGCGAGCGGGGATGATCCCGACATCCGCACTGCCGTGAAGCCCGCCGGCGCGTAAACCCCGCGCGAGCGGGGATGATCCCCGACAGGCGGCCACACGGGCCGGCTGGTGCGCAGTAAACCCCGCGCGAGCGGGGATGATCCTGCCATGGATGACCTGGGCATTCACATCTACGAGTAAACCCCGCGCGAGCGGGGATGATCCCGGTCGGGTTCTTGGGGTCGGCTGCCTTGTGGGGTAAACCCCGCGCGAGCGGGGATGATCCCCTGTCCGCCGACGCGCTCGCCGAAGCTAAGAGGTAAACCCCGCGCGAGCGGGGATGATCCCGTGTTGATCGGCTTGTGGCGGTCGAACGGCCGGTAAACCCCGCGCGAGCGGGGATGATCCGCCTGTCCTCTTCGGGCACGTATTCGCCTGCTCGTAAACCCCGCGCGAGCGGGGATGATCCGGCCGCCGTCCGGGTAGAGGCTGCTGTCGTCCCGTAAACCCCGCGCGAGCGGGGATGATCCCAACGGCGGCGACAAGCTCGGCGAGCTGGACTCGTAAACCCCGCGCGAGCGGGGATGATCCGGTAACTCCCTGCTGTTCCGCCAGTCGCAGCCTGGTAAACCCCGCGCGAGCGGGGATGATCCGGTCCCTGTCTGTGGTGGGTGGTGCGGCGGGGAGTAAACCCCGCGCGAGCGGGGATGATCCCCGATCTCGGCAGACTTCTCAGGGTTCCACCATGTAAACCCCGCGCGAGCGGGGATGATCCCGGAAGCGGGGGTGGGAACCCTGCCCATTGCCCGTAAACCCCGCGCGAGCGGGGATGATCCGAATGGTGCCGACGAGAATGTTGATATGGGAAAGTAAACCCCGCGCGAGCGGGGATGATCCTGCGTCGCATAAGTTTCGGAATAAGCCATTCCGGTAAACCCCGCGCGAGCGGGGATGATCCCAGGCTTATCGGTGGGGAACTTTCGCTCGTTGAGTAAACCCCGCGCGAGCGGGGATGATCCGTGGCCTGAAGCGCCGAAGCCACCGGCCGAAGGGTAAACCCCGCGCGAGCGGGGATGATCCTGGCGAAAACCACTATGCCGGATAATGTTTTGAAGTAAACCCCGCGCGAGCGGGGATGATCCCAGCGACGACAGGAAACAATGGGAAAAAGCCAAGTAAACCCCGCGCGAGCGGGGATGATCCCTTGCCCTTCAAACCCGCAGCGGTCCAGTTCAGGTAAACCCCGCGCGAGCGGGGATGATCCCCGCGTCGGGTAGCGGACAGCGTGGAGGACATGGTAAACCCCGCGCGAGCGGGGATGATCCCGCGAAGCCTCAGCCGGGCGCCAAGCCGGCGAAGTAAACCCCGCGCGAGCGGGGATGATCCGCCAACTGAGGAGCCGGAGCCCGCCGACACCGAGTAAACCCCGCGCGAGCGGGGATGATCCTGGCTGCAGTTCGAGAAAGACGTTCATGACGGCGTAAACCCCGCGCGAGCGGGGATGATCCGTCTTCGCGTTCGGTTAGGTTGATGACCTCGACGTAAACCCCGCGCGAGCGGGGATGATCCCTCCCGGCCCCATCCGCTTGGTGGGCTGTGGGTGTAAACCCCGCGCGAGCGGGGATGATCCCCCGCGCGCCGACGGCAGCGCAACCACATACGCGTAAACCCCGCGCGAGCGGGGATGATCCCGACACATGGGCCAAACCCTCACGACCCTCACAGTAAACCCCGCGCGAGCGGGGATGATCCCCGCCGCGCCACTCAAACGCTCACGGTACCAGGGTAAACCCCGCGCGAGCGGGGATGATCCCTACGAGCGGCTTGACGACTGGATGGGTGGTGGGTAAACCCCGCGCGAGCGGGGATGATCCCGTCCCCACCCAACCAGACCAGCTCCTTAGCCAGTAAACCCCGCGCGAGCGGGGATGATCCCGACTGCGACAGCTTACCCAACGCGTCCGCAGCGTAAACCCCGCGCGAGCGGGGATGATCCGGAAGCCGGCGACGTTCGGGTCCAGGGCGGGCTGTAAACCCCGCGCGAGCGGGGATGATCCCGACGCTTGGAACCTTCTGCGTCAGACTGGCACGTAAACCCCGCGCGAGCGGGGATGATCCGCTGGGGGAGCAGCATCCGCTGATGGTGTTGGCGTAAACCCCGCGCGAGCGGGGATGATCCCCAAATCCGACAAACTGTCCTCAACCAAACCAAGTAAACCCCGCGCGAGCGGGGATGATCCCGACCAGGCCAGCGGTAAGGTGCGCACGGTCAAGTAAACCCCGCGCGAGCGGGGATGATCCCCGCAGGAGGAGCAGTGAAAGTCCGCACCATCAGTAAACCCCGCGCGAGCGGGGATGATCCGCCGCACTCAACTCACGCGGGTCGCGGAAGGGGGTAAACCCCGCGCGAGCGGGGATGATCCCCGGACGCCCCAGCCCGCTGCGGAAACCCATGCGTAAACCCCGCGCGAGCGGGGATGATCCCCGCAATGTAACGGTCCGAAGCGGGAACCTTGTGTAAACCCCGCGCGAGCGGGGATGATCCGACATCCTCGACTGCGTGCACGCGTCCGTGAACGTAAACCCCGCGCGAGCGGGGATGATCCCGTGGATGGCTACTGGAAGGATCCGGGGCCGAAGTAAACCCCGCGCGAGCGGGGATGATCCGTCTGATGGCCTGGAGCGTTTGGAGTTGACGTGGTAAACCCCGCGCGAGCGGGGATGATCCTTCGGACCGCTCCTGGACTTCCCGTGTCTTCTGGTAAACCCCGCGCGAGCGGGGATGATCCGTACCAGCGTCTTGGCCGATCAAGCCGGCGGACGTAAACCCCGCGCGAGCGGGGATGATCCGTCCTGCACCGATCGTGAGGTCCTGACCACCAGGTAAACCCCGCGCGAGCGGGGATGATCCTACCGCGGCAACCTGAAGGTCCTGGCCGCCGCCCGTAAACCCCGCGCGAGCGGGGATGATCCCGACATCATCGGCATGCACCGCGACGGCGGACTGTAAACCCCGCGCGAGCGGGGATGATCCCGACTCACCTACCTGTGGGGCGGCCCCGACCGGGTAAACCCCGCGCGAGCGGGGATGATCCCACCGGCCTGCATCTCCTGCCAACCAGACCCGGGTAAACCCCGCGCGAGCGGGGATGATCCTGGGATCAAGTCTGTCACCTCGTCGATTTGGAAGTAAACCCCGCGCGAGCGGGGATGATCCCGTGCCCGACGCCGCCGCAATCTTCCGAGCCACGTAAACCCCGCGCGAGCGGGGATGATCCGGCAGGGCGCACTGCTCGTAGTCGCCGTTCAGCGTAAACCCCGCGCGAGCGGGGATGATCCCCCTCACCGTCAGAGACGCGGTACGTGCCCCTCGTAAACCCCGCGCGAGCGGGGATGATCCCAGGACGCGCAAACTCGTAAGTCTTCCCCCCGCGTAAACCCCGCGCGAGCGGGGATGATCCCTACCAGCCGCAAACACCCGCCAACACCGACGAGTAAACCCCGCGCGAGCGGGGATGATCCCCCCGCCGACGCGGACCACTACGCCCGCCTCACGTAAACCCCGCGCGAGCGGGGCAATTACTCATCACCCCTCAGCCCTCGCCCGACCATCTCAGCCTCCCCACAATCACACCAGTGATTATTCTTCCCGATCAACGCGAACTACACGAGCACGCCTCTCGCCTCATGATCTCTTCTCGTGCGTGCGCAGGCCCTGCCGGGTCCCGGATACCAGCAGAGTCGGCCCGGCCAACAGACGCCGCGGCGACGAACCGACGCGCGCCGTCGACAACCACGTCACCGCTCGGCTCCCGAGCTCAATGCCCCATGTGCTCCATTTCTTCTCGGGCATCATCCGCAGCAAGAAATACGGGCAAGACGGCAGCCTGCGCCTCCGCGAAGCATCGCTCTTCAGGCGATGCTCCGCCCGAGGCCTTCCCGCCCCTCTTCCACAGCACGACGGCGCAGCCCCCTCGGATCCCGAACCTCACGACCACCTACTGCACGCAGTAGCCTGGCTACCGCCCTCGACGCACCACCAACCGCTATCACCCGACCACAGGAGACCCCATGCGCGTACTCGCGGCACTATCCGGCGGAGTCGACTCCGCTGTGGCCGCTGCCCGCGTTCTGGACGCCGGGCACGACGTCGTCGGAGTGCACATGGCCCTGACCCGCAACCGCGCCGCCACCCGCTCGGGCTCGCGCGGCTGCTGCTCCATCGAGGACGCCTCCGATGCCCGCTGGGCAGCCGAGATCCTCGGCATCCCCTTCTACGTGTGGGACTTGTCCGAGCAGTTCGAGGAGCGGGTCGTCGCCGATTTCCTCGCCGAGTACCGTGCGGGCCGCACTCCCAACCCCTGCGTGCGCTGCAACGAGCGCGTCAAGTTCGACGCCCTGCTCGAACGGGCCCTCGCCCTCGGCTTCGATGCCGTCGCCACCGGCCACTACGCCCGACTGACCGGGGGCGCCGCCACCGGCCACCCCGGCAGGACCGCTGGCCTGGAGCTGCGCCGCGCCGTCGACGCCGCTAAGGACCAGTCCTACGTACTCGCCATCTCCGGACGCGAAGGACTATCCCGCGCTCTCTTCCCCCTCGGCGATGCCCCCTCCAAAGCGGCTGTGCGCGCCGAGGCCGAGCGCCGCGGCCTGCCGGTGGCCGCCAAACCCGACTCCTACGACATCTGCTTCATCGCCGATGGCGACACTCGCGGATTTCTCACCCGCAGCCTCGGCACGAGCAAGGGGGCCCTCGTCTCCCCCGACGGCAAGATTCTGGGTACGCACTCCGGATACTTCGGCTTCACCGTCGGTCAGCGTCGAGGGCTGGGATTGACCCGCCCGGCCCCGGACGGACGCCCCCGCTACGTCATCGAAACTCGACCCGCCACCAACGAGGTGGTCGTCGGTCCTGCAGAACTCCTGCACCGCAGCGCCGTCGACGGCCAGGAGCTCGTCCTGCTGGCTGAGCCGAACCCGCTCGGCGAGGGCGCCGTCGGCTGGCGGGACGTGACCGTGCAGGTGCGCGCTCACGGACGGTCCGTACCGGCCGACGTCGCCGTCGACCCGGTGGCTCGAACCCTGCGGGCGGATCTGCGCCAGCCACTGCGGGGACTGGCGGCGGGGCAGTCCATCGTCATCTACGGCCCCGCGGACGCCGGCTCGGGCGGCGAACGGGCGCTCGCCCAGGCCACCGTCTCCCAATCTCGCTGACACGGCAGACCGGAGGGCGGTCAGCGCAAGGACATGTGCCGCTCGATCGCACGCACCGCCCACCAGACCAGCACCGCGGCGAGTAGCGGGCTCACGATGACACTTCCCGCACCCACGATCGCGGGATCAGTGTCCCCGCCGACCGATTCAAGGAACTCGGGCCACATCATGCGGGTCGTGAGATCTCCGGTGCCCACGTCGATGCTGAGGGGCAGGAAAAGGGTCGACACCAGACCGAGCAGCTGGTTGACCACGTACAGCACGACGAAACCGATCAGCGGCGCCCCGAAACCGGCATGGCTGTAACGCCCCTGGGCACCGATGCTCATAACAGCGGCGACCTCAACGATGAGCGCCGCGAAACCGATCAGAACGGAGACGATGAGGAACGTCGTCAGGCCCGGACCCGCAGCATGGGCAGCCGTGCGCACCGACTCCAGGATCTCGCTAAGACCGACCCCCTTACTGTGCGCCAGCGCGGCGCACCAGCCGACGAGACCGACCAGGGCGAACGCAACCGACATCAGCCCCATGAGGCAGGCGTAGAGGAGCTTGGCGGTCACGTGCACCCGGCCGCGCACCGGTACCGCCTGGGTGAGATAACCGCGCTGACCGTACATGGACTGCCAGTACTCGACCGCGATCTGAACCAGAACGACGACCGGCATCGCCACGAGCACCAGGGAGGCGGCAATCTGCATGAGCGCCGCCAGGCTGTCGACATCGGCCAGCAACCACCACAGCCCGAGGAACCCGAGCAGAACGACGATACAGACCCCGAGCGTGGCCGCATTGCGCCCCACTTGGGTGCGGATCTCCTCGGCGAAGAGCGTGCGAAGCATCAGCGGTACTCCTTCCGGAACAGGGCGTCCAGGCTCATGGAGTGAGCCTGACGCAGGTCATCGGCGTCGCCGGCCAGCAGCAGGTGCCCGTCCTTGAGGAAGACGACCGAGTCGACGATCGGCTCGACGTCGGCGATCAGATGAGTGGAGATGAGCATGAGAGCATGCGGGTCGAAATCACGCAGGACGCCGTCGAGGACGATCTCGCGGGCGGTGGGATCCACACCGGAGATGGGTTCGTCGAGCAGGTAGACGCGGGCACGCCGGCTCATGGCCAGGGCGATGCGCAGCTTCTCCCCCATGCCCTTGCTCATCTCCTTGATGGAACGATCGACGGGCAATGCGAAGAAGTCGACAAGACGATGGGCCTTATCGGCATCGAAGTCGGCGAACAGGCGGGAGAACTGGGCGATCGCCCGCGGCGGCGTCATGCGCGTGGGCAAGAACTCAGCATCAGGCAGGAAGGACACGAAATCCTTGGACTGCGGTCCCGGGGCGTGTCCGCCGAGAAGCACCTCGCCCTCGTAGTCGGCCAGAACCCCGGCGAGGATCTTGAGCAGGGTGGTCTTGCCGCAGCCGTTGGGACCCATGAGACCGACGATGCGTCCGGCAGGCAGGGCCAGGCTCAGATCGTTCAGGGCGGACCGTCCGCGGTAGGTCTTGGTCAGGCGACGCACGGTGACCAGCGGCGGGGCCCCGTCCAAGGAGGCGATGACACCGGGAGGGGCATCGGGGCGCTCGGCATCCAGCGACGCGGCCGTCGGTGACGTACTCATGAGGTCTCTCCTGATTCCTGAATGGGATGATCCGGCCACCGTTCGGTCAGCACCTCGCCCGCCTGAGCGAGATCCATACCGATGGCGGTGACAGCGGTGATGAAGGTGTCCGCGGCGCCGACGGCGAGCTCGCGGCGGGTGGCATCGAGCACCCCGGTATCCGCGGTGACGAAGCGCCCGGCCGTACGCTCGGCCGTCGTCAGGCCGGAGCGGTCGAGCTCGGCCAGGGCTCGCTGGACGGTGTTGGGATTGACTCCGGTATCCGCAGCGAGGTCACGCACACTGGGGATCCGGGTCCCGGGGACCCATGCGCCGGTGACGATTCGCAGGCGGAAGTCGTCGACCAGCTGAATCCAGATCGGACGGGAATCGTCGATCGGCACGGGCCCTCCTCGGGTCGGATGGATAGGACACGGCTCATGAGCACAGCCGGACGGCCTCGTCAGACCATCTGTATGACTGCATTAATATAGTGACACAGACGAGCAGGGCCGTCAACCCGTCCGGCCGCCGCCTGCACCTGCCTGCGAAGTCGCCCCGCTCCGCCCCCGGAACGCCCTGCACCATCGGTTCGACGTGTTCGGACACTCACGTCATCTCCCCCGTCCGCGGAAGAGTCGCGGAGGCCGAAACCAGGAAAGACTCACCTGTTATGCGAATTCCGAACGTGCACAAGAACGCGCCCGGCCCCGCCCGAGCGCCGTACCCGATCACTCGTCGACACCCTTAGTAATCCCCGGGATACCAACGTTCTGAAAAACCGTTCACGGAACGTCCCACGATGACGTTGCCGACCGCCGGACACACCTCTACCTTGAATTACGTCATCAACCGAGCACCACCGATCGCCTCAGGGGAGGACCCATTATGTCGACCGTCACCGCCATCAAGTCCTGCGCCACCACCGCCTGCGCCTACAACCACGGAGGCTGCACCGCCTTCGCCATTACGGTCGGCGGCGACTCCACCGACCCGGCCTGCTCCACCTTCGTCAGCCTCGACGCCCGCGGCCTGCCGGTGGCCGAGGGTCACGTAGGCGCCTGCCAGCGCCTGGAGTGCATCCACAACACCGATCTCATGTGCACCGCCGACGCCATCACCATTGGCGCCGACACCGCCACCTGCCAGTCCTATAAGGCTCGCTGACACCGGATATCCGATTCCCCGGGGCACCCGAGGAGCAATAAGACGACGGTGGGCAGACCGGTGACGGGTCTGCCCACCGTCGTGTCCACCGCCCGGGCTCCGCTACGGGAGCAGACCGCCGACTAGGGCATCTTGAACCAGGCTGCGCAGCCGCCGTCCGGCCTCATGAGCGCAGGTCGTTCCCGGAGGCAGGAGGATCTGGATGGTGTCGGCGCCCTCGCGTTGCAACCGCAGGAGAGTGACGGCATGCGGGGAGACGTCCACGCACAGCACCCGCCCCAGCAGAGCGGTGCACAGTCCCTCGGTCGACCGCCTGGAGCAGACGACACCGGGGATGGTGCCCTGCTCGACCCCCTCGCACAGCACCCCGAGCGCCTCCTCGCCAAGGGCCTTGACCTCGTCCTGGGCACTGAAGGTCTCGAAGGCGGACCACAGCAGGGGGCGAACGCCCTTGGCGTCGGGGTCGAGCACCTCCTCGATCGTGTGACCGCTGATGCCCATGGCGTCATGGACCATGATCCGACCGCTCTCGATGACGCCCAGACGTCCGCCCGGGGCGCTGGCGAGAGCGGCCAGATCCGTCAACGGATCCTCGCCGGTGATCGAGCAGTGGCAGCCGGCCACGGATCCGGACAGGACGGCGTCGCACTGGACATCGTCGAGCCAGGTGAGCATGCCCAGGAGGTGGACGGTCGCAGTGGTGATGCGCAGGCCGGGCTCGGCCGCCTCAAGGGTGACGTCGAGGCGCACCTCCACCGGGGACTCATTCGGCACGGAGACCATCGGATGCCCGACTGCCGGATGGGCGGCCACAATGATGCTGCCGGTCACGTCGAGCGCGTGGAGGACGAGCTGAGAGGGCGCACCGGCGTCGAGCCGGTAGGCGGTCAGAGTGGCGCAGCCCGCTCCGGATAGGAGGCGTCGCGCCATGCGACGCGACGCGATGGTGGTCTGCGGCGTGCGGTCCCCGCTGATGGACGTCACGGTTCCTCAATTCCCGGTCGTTGGGACTGTTGAGGGTAAGGCTAGCCTCGTCAGCCCCTCCAAGCGAACAGTCGGCCGCCCACCGGACGCCGTCCCGTCGCAGGGGCGTATAAGCGGGCCCGGCACGGGTCACGCTCGGTTAAGCGCGCAGCCGCTTCAGCTCATCGACCAGTTGGGGAACGACCTCGACGACATCACCGACGACCCCGAAATCAGCCATCTCGAAGATCGGAGCCTCGGAGTCGTCGCACACGGCCACGACGGTACCGGCGCCCTGGATGCCGCTGGTGTGGTGGACCGCCCCGGACACGCCCAATCCGATGTACAGGCGCGGAGCAATCGAAACACCGGTCTGCCCGATCTGGGCGGACCGTCCGATCCACCCCTCGTCGCAGGCCACTCGCGTGGCGCCCACGGCCGCGCCCAGCGGGTCGGCCAGCGAATGCACCAGCTCGAAGTCGCCGTCCACACCGCGCCCGCCCACTACGACGATGCGCGCCTCGGCCAGATCCGGCCCGGCGGCCGCGGCGGTGCGCTCCCGAGAGACCAGCCGTACGGCGGCCGCCTCCTCGCTCACCGAGACCTCAAGAGTCTCGACCGGCAGGGGTGCGGCGCCTCCGACGGCGACCTCAACGGACCCGGGCCGCACGGCCACGACCGGCGGATGCTCGACGTCCGCGGCCACGCTCACGGTGGTCGACCAGGAGCCGGACAGAACCAGCTTGGAGGCGCGCAGATGGCCGCCCGCCACGTGCAGGTCGGCGACGTCACCGGTGCAGGCCGAGTCCAGAAGAACGGCAGTGCGGGCGGCGACCTCCTTGCCGCGGTAATCGCTGGTCACCAGCACCGCCCCGGGGACGACCAGGGTGACGGCGGCGGCGAGGGCGTCGGCTGCAACGCCGGCCTGCGTACGCTCCCCGCCCAGATCGGCCTCCAGCAGACGAGTGGCTCCGGCGGCGGCCAGGGCGGCGCGGGCGTCGTCGTCCACCGGCCCCGTGGCCAGGGCGACGACGTCGCCGGCGGTCAGAGTGCGGGCGGCGGTGGCGAGCTCGAGGGCGGGGCCGGTGGGGCGCGCGCCGTCGACGTCGACGAGCACGAGGACGGGTGCGTCGAGGGTCTCAGTCATGATCTTCTTGTCTTCCCTGTGTCTTGCCTGCGCGTCTTCGCCCGCGCTTAGACGAGCCTGTTGTCCACGAGCCAGGCGGCGAGCTCGCGCCCGGCCTCCCCGGCGTCGGTGCGGATGATGCCGGCCTGGCGGGCGGGCCTGGCTCTGGCCTCGACCACGTCGACGCCGGACCGGCGCGGCTGGATCCCCAGGTCCGCCAGATCCCAGGTGTCCACGGGCTTCTTCTTGGCGGCGCGCATGGCGGCGAAGTTGGGATAGCGCGGCTCGTTGGCCTGATCGGTCACGGATACGAGTGCGGGCAGCGGGGCGGACAGGACCTCGGTCAACGTGCCGGTGGTGCGGGTGACCGTGATGTCCTCCGTACTCGCCTCGAAGGAGCTCGCCAGGGTCAGGGCGGGCACGTGCAGGGCCGCGGCGAGCGCCCCCGGCAGCATGGAGGTCATGGCGTCCAGGGCGGCCATGCCGGTGACGACCAGGTCGACATCACCCACGCCCGCACCGGACTCCACCCCGCCGATGCGTCCGACTGCGGCCGCGAGCGCATGCGCGGTGACCACGACGTCGGCGCCGGCCAGGTCGTCATCGCTCACCACGACGCCGGAGTCGGCGCCCATCTGCAGGGCGCGGCGGACGGCCTCCTCGGAATCCTCGGGACCCATGGTCAGGGCCACGACCTCGCCCCCCAGCTCCTCGACGAGGCCGACGGCGGCCTCGACCGCATTCTCGTCGAGCTCGTTGAGGACATCGTCCTCGCCGCGGACGAGGCGGGCGTCCTCCAGGCGGCGTTCGGACTGCACGTCAGGGACGTGCTTGATGCAGACCACGATTTTCATGCTCACAAGATTGCCATATCCGGGCGCCCGCGCCGATGAGCGCTGAGTCACGTGACCGTTCCGGCCGGGGGGATCCGGCGGCCCCCCGCCCGGTCCGGTCGACCGTCCTGACCCGAACCGGTCGAGGCGTGTCCCACGCCTCCTCGAGTGGCTGACCCGCACGCGTGCACCGACAATGAGTCTCATGTCCCTCTCGCCAGAGCCACAACCGGCTGCCCTTGCCGCCTCCGACGCGGCGGACCGCACCCGTCTGGGCGTCTGCCTGACCTGGGACGGTGCCGACTTCGTCGTCGTCGCACCGCGCGCCGCCGCCGTCGACCTGTGCCTGATCGACACCGACGACGCCGGGGACGTCATCGCCGAACGCCGGGTGGGCCTGCACGGCCCCAGACTCGGGGTGTGGAGCGCCCACGTTCCCGGCGTGCGCGCGGGCCAGCGCTACGGATACCGGGTCCACGGACCGTGGGACCCCTCCGAGGGCATGCTGTTCAACCCCCGCAAGCTTCTGCTCGACCCCTATGCGCGCGCCATCGACGGCGCGCCGCAGTTGGGCCCCGAACTGTACGCGCATGCCGTCGAGGAGGATCTGTCCCCCACCTTCGTGCCCTTCGTCCCCTCCGAGCTCGACTCAGCCGGGCACGTCGCTCTGGGCGTGGTTACTGGCGAGCAGTTCGCGGTCGTGCCCGGCCCCAAGGTGCCCGACGGGCGCACCGTCGTCTACGAAACGCACGTCAAGGGCTTCACCCGCACCATGCCCGGCGTACCCCCCGAGCTGCGCGGCACTTACGCGGGTCTGGCCCACCCCGCCTCCATCGAGCATCTGCGCTCCCTGGGCGTGACCACCGTCGAGCTGCTGCCCATCCACGCCGCCTTCTCCGAGGCCTTCCTCCTCCAGCGGGGGCGCACCAACTACTGGGGGTACTCGACCCTGTCCTACTTCGCCCCGGAGCCGTCCTACGCCACCGCCACGGCTCAGGCGGCCGGCCCCCAGGCCGTCCTCGACGAACTGCGCGGCATGGTTTCGCTGCTGCACGAGGCGGGCCTCGAAGTGATCATGGACGTGGTCTACAACCACACATGCGAGTCGGGGGCGGACGGGCCGACCCTGTCCCTGCGCGGCCTGGACAACCGGGAGTACTACCTCCACGCCCCGCATCAGCCGGCCCAGTACATCGATGTCACGGGCACCGGCAACACGGTCGACTTCCGCTCCACGCGCGCCGTCCAGCTGGTGCTCGACTCCCTGCGCTACTGGGCCGGGGACGTGGGCGTCGACGGCTTCCGATTCGACCTGGCGGTCACCCTGGGGCGCGACGCCTCGGAGTTCCATCCCCGCCATCCCCTGCTCATCGGCATGTCCACCGACCCGATCCTGCGCGGCGTCAAGCTCATCGCCGAACCGTGGGACATCGGCCCGGGCGGCTGGCGCACCGGCCAGTTCCCTCTGCCCTTCCACGACTGGAACGATCGGTACCGCGGTACGGTGCGCTCCTTCTGGCTGCGCGACGCCTCTGAAATATCCAAGGGGCGTCTGGGCTCCGATCTGCGGGATCTGGCCACGCGCCTGTCGGGCAGCGCCGACATCTTCAGCTACGGGGAGCTGCCCGGCGGGCGCGGCCCTCTGGGCAGCGTCAACTTCGTGACCGCCCACGACGGGTTCACTCTGCGCGACCTGGTCTCCTACGACTACAAGCACAACCTCGCCAACGGCGAGGACAACCGCGACGGCACCGACGACAACCGCTCGTGGAACCACGGCTTCGAGGGGCCGCTGCCCGAGGGCATGGGCGGGGGGCCCATTGAAATGCTGCGGCGCCGCTCGTCCCGCAACGTGCTGGCCACACTGTTCGTCAGCGCCGGTACGCCGATGCTGCTGGGCGGCGACGAAATGGGTCGCACCCAGGACGGCAACAACAACTCCTACTGCCAGGACTCCCCGATCTCCTGGTACGACTGGAAGCTGGCTCCATGGCAGTGCGACCTGCTGGCCACCGCCCGGTTCCTCGTGGGTCTGCGAGAGGCCCACCCCGTGCTGCGCCCCGAGGTCTTCGCCACCGGCGCCGCCCCGGAAGGGGATACGATGCCGGATCTATCCTGGTTCCGCGCCGACGGCGTCCCCATGGGCCCGGAGGCCTGGCACGGACCGTGGACGCGTGTGATCCAGATGCTGCGCAATGGCGGACCTGTGGCGGACAGGGACCTGCTGGTGGTCATCAACGGCTGGCTCGACCAGGTCGACGTCACGCTGCCCGACGGGCACGGCACGGACTGGCATCTGATGTGGGATTCGACGTGGGCGGTGCCGCGCCCGCACACCTCCGCCTTCGCGCTGGCTCACAGGGTCAGACGCGGCGCGGCCCGCACCCGTGTCATCCGGCCCTCCCAGGACAGACCGTGGCGCTCGGCCGACTGCCGGCATGACCGGCCCGGCGACACGACGACCCTGGATGCGCTGAGCATGCGGATCTACCTGTCGGGTGAGGTGCTGGAAGCCCGGAAGTCCTGAAGCCGTCGGTCTGCGGACCCCGCGCACGCGCACTGCGGCGCTCACTCGGAGGCGATCGCCTCCAGGACCGGCAGCCGGACGGCCCGAGCCGCGGGCCACAGGGCGGCCAGAACCCCGACGACGATGGCGCTGGCGAGCATGACCGCCAGCTGGGACCACGGGATGACGAGCCTGGCGAGCCCCTGATCGGCCAGGACCGAACGCAGGGCCCCGGCGAGCAGCACGCCGACGCCGCCGCCCAGCACCGTGCCGTAGACGGCGGTGAGCACGGACTCGCATATGATCTCGCCCGACACCTGCGCCCGTCCCAGGCCGACGGCGCGCATGAGCCCGATCTCGCGGGTCCGCTCCGACACCGACAGGACGAGGGTGTTGACGATGCCGAGGACGGCGATGACCAGGGACAGGC
>ERZ773038.758-NODE-758-length-20063-cov-7.475110_pt1 | contig 20063 bp, 17 predicted proteins | sample MGYA00511665_ERZ773038 | MGnify/ENA primary metagenome ERZ773038 (study PRJEB29015, sample SAMEA2737966) | human oral metagenome | biome: human oral; feature: human-associated habitat; material: dental | place: China | collected 2028 ... | reverse complement strand
GTTGCCGCAGTCGACGATGATGTCGCCCTCGTCCATGAGCGCGGCGAGCTGTTCCGTGACGGCATCCGTCGCGGGACCCGCCTGCACCATGATGATGGCCACGCGGGGTGCGCGCAAGGATGCGACGAAGTCCTCCAGGGTCGAGGAGGGAACGAAGGTCGCCTCCTCGCCGTGCTCGGCCATGAGCTTGTCGGTGCGGGCGGGGGTGCGGTTGAAGACGGCTGTCGCGTAGCCGTTGCGGGCCAGGTTGCGCGCCAGGTTCGCTCCCATCACGCCCAGTCCGTACACGCCGATGTCGGCCGACGCCTTCTCGGGGGTAAACGTGCTCATCGGGAGAGCCTCCTTAGGATTCGTTCGGTTGTCACCAGCCTACGGCGGGGCACCGAGGGGTGCACCGCGCGCAGGCGTGAGGATGGTCGCGCGAATGCGCCGCGAGCGGCCCCTACTGGGCCTCGCGCGCGGCCTTCGCCGCCGCCTTGCGCGCCTTCTTCTGCGCGACCTTCTCCTCCCAGCGAGCCTGCTGCGCCTGGTACTCCTCGGCCAGCGCGCGCACGTCCTCCGACGCCCACCAGTGGAGCAGGGCCTCGCGCGCATCCTCCTCGCCGAGGGGGCCGCGCTCCATGCGTAGCTCCAGCAGGTAGTCGCGGGCGATCTTGACGGCGCGGGAGGGCCGCAGGCCCAGGATCTCCATGATCTGGTCACCGTCGAGGTCGGGGCGGATCGCGTCCAGCTCCTCCTGCTCGCGCAGGGCAGCGATGCGCGCCTCGAGGTCGTCGTAGGCCGCGGACAGGTAGGCGGCCTTGCGGCGGTTACGCGTCGTGCAGTCGGCGCGCGTGAGGCGATGCAGCCTCTCCAAAAGGTCTCCAGCGTCCGCGACGTAGCGCCGCACGGCGGAGTCCGACCAGGCGGCCTCCCCGTAGCCGTGGAAGCGCAGGTGAAGGGCGACCAACGTCGAGACGGCCTCGATGGTCGCCTTGTCGAAGTGCAGGGCCTTCATCCGCTTGCGGGTCATCTTCGCGCCGACGATCTCGTGGTGGTGGAAGGACACCGACCCGTTGGCTTCGAAGCGACGGGTGGCGGGCTTGCCGACGTCGTGCATGAGGGCCGCGAAACGCAGAACGAAGTCCGGGGCGGGGACAGGCCCGTCGGGTCCGGTCTCTAAGTCGATGGCCTGTTCGACGACGGTGAGCGTGTGCTCGTAGACGTCCTTGTGGCGCTTGTGTTCGTCAACCGTGGACACGAGGGTGGCAACCTCGGGCAGGACGATGTCTGCGACGCCCGTGTGGACCATTAGCTCGATGCCGCGACGCGGGTAGGGCGAGATGATGAGGCGTTCGAGCTCGGCGCGGATGCGCTCCGCCGAGACGATCTCCAGGCGCGAGGCCATGGTCTCCATGGCGTTCATGACGTCTTCGTCGACGTCGAGGCCCAGCTGTGCGCTGAACCTGGCCGCCCGCATGATGCGCAGGGGGTCGTCGTCGAAGGACTGCTCGGCGGACACGGGGGTACGCAGGTTTCCGGCGGCCAGGTCGGTCAGGCCGGCGCAGGGGTCGACGAGCGCCATCTGCGGCAGGCGCATCGCCATGGCGTTGACCGTAAAGTCTCGGCGCGTCAGGTCGCCCTCGAGCGTGTCGCCGAAGGTGACCTCGGGCTTACGCGAGCCAATCTCATACTCGTCGGTGCGGTAGGTCGTCACCTCGACGACAACGTCCCCTCGCCGCCCGCCGATCGTGCCGAACTCCTTGCCGATGTCCCAGGTGGCGTTGCCCCACCGGGACAGCAGCTCCTCGGTGCGCTCCGGGCGCGCGGAGGTCGCCATGTCGAAGTCGTGGGGCGTCACCCCCAGGAATGCGTCGCGCACAGGCCCCCCGACGAGCGCCAGCTCCTCCCCGGCGTCGCGAAAAATCGTGCCGAGTTCCATAATCGCGGGCGGGAGCGCGGCGAAGGTCCTCGTGGCGTTCGCCATGAGGGTAGGAATGTCCGTTGTTTCGCCGTTTTGCGTGCTCACGGTGCCGTTTCTGGGGGAGGCTGACTGAGTACTCATCGCTCCTAAGCATGCCAGGAAAGCCCCCTGGTCGACTACCGGGGGCCACCCAACGGCTACAGTGGAGTCATGCCTGCACGTTCAGTTGACCGCCGAGCCGGGGTGCCCAGACCCCCGCGTCGGTCCGCTTCTGTGCGCGTAGGTCGCTCCCACCTGCCGATTTCCGTCGAAACCAGCGCGGGTGGCATTGTCGTTGACGTACGTGACGGAATTCCCTATGCCGCGTTGATCGCCCGGCGCAACCGGGCGGGCCGCGTCGAGTGGTGCCTGCCCAAGGGCCACCTGGAGGGTTCGGAGACCCCGCAGCAGGCGGCGCTGCGCGAGGTCGCCGAAGAGACCGGCATTCACGGTCGCATCATCCGCCACCTTGCCTCGATCGACTACTGGTTTTCTGGCAACGATCGCCGCGTTCACAAGGTCGTTCACCACTACCTCATGGGCTATGAGTCGGGGATCATCTGCGTCGACGGCGATCCGGATCACGAGGCCGAGGAGGCCGCGTGGGTCCCCCTGAGGGACGTGTCACGCCAGCTGGCCTACCCCAACGAGCGCCGCATCGTGCGCATCGCCTTGGACCTGCTGTATCGGGATGGCCGTGACTAGGCGGGCGGCATGGCTTGCCGCCCTGTGCGCGGTCGTTGCCCTTCCCTTCGGTCTCGGTATCGACGAGGCCGGGGCCGCCCCGGTGCCCGCTTCGGCGTCGGGGTCGGGCGAGTCACGTCCGGCCGTCATGGGCCCGGCGTCCACGGAGTCGGGACTATCCGTTTCGATCGACTCTCTCTCTCCGAGAATCATCACGAACGAGAGCGAGCTAGTCGTCTCCGGCACCGTACGCAACGCGTCCCCAACGACGCTCGCGTCCGTGTCCCTCGAGGTCTTTGTGACCAACGAGACGCCCATCTCCGTCGCCGCGCTGACGACCGCGCTGACCGAGGATGAACCCGACGCCACGCACGCGGCCTCGACATCGCTGTCCAACGTGGCCAGGGGCGCCACCGTCGCCTTCGAGATCCGCATACCCACCTCCGCGCTGCCGCTGACCGACACCGAGGAGTGGGGGCCTCGAGTGGCCACCGTGACCGCCACCTCGGGCGAGTACTCGGGCAAGGACCGTTCCATCATCGTGTGGGATTCGGGGACGCAAGTCTCCGCGTCACGCATCACCACGCTCGTCCCGTGGACGTCGGCCAGCGCCTCTCAGGACCAAGCCGAGCGCTCGGCGGTGCTCACTCTTGCCGCAACCGCGGGCGTGACTCTTGCCGTCGATCCGCTCCTGATTCCGCGCGGCCCGCAGCCCACGGCCTCGCCGAGCCCGTCTCCCGCGCCCGAGCCGGGCCAGTCTGGCCAATCGGGGGACGACACGCAGTCCGACTCGCCGACGGCCTCGCCGAGCGCCACGCCCTCCCCCACGCCGACGCCCGCGCCCACCGCGACGGATCCAGCGGTACGCTCACGCGACCTCCAGTCGGAGGCCTTCGTGTCGGCCTTCATGTCGGCCGCGACGGAGGTCGTCGCCTTGCCCGAGGGCGATGCCGACCTCGGCGCCCTCGCCCTGTCGAGCAACTCCGACTTCTGGGCGCGCGCAACTCACTCGATCGGAAGCTTCCCCGCGACGCCTCGCGAGGCCGGCTGGGTGGCCCCCACGCCGACTCCCTCCGCTTCCGCCCCCACGCCCTCCGCTTCCGCCACCCCATCGCCCGACTCGCCGTCGCCGAGTGCGAGTCCCGCCCCTGCGGGGAGCGGTCAGAGCGGAGCAACGACGACGACACCCGACGAAGGGCCGACGATTCTGCGCGACGTTGCCTGGCCGGCGGACGCCACCTTCGGCACCGCGCTGCTGGCCAACTTCGCCTCCGCCGACCAGCTGACGATCGCCCCCGCCTCGGCCCTCGCTCCGGCCGACGAAGTTCCCTTCACCTCCTTCGCGCGCGTCAATGTCGATCCGTCAAGTGGCGAAACAACGACGGACGGCACGGGGGCACGGGTCCTCGCCCAGCAGGGGGACATCGCGTCTATCCTGTCCTGGAACGCCACGGGAGGCGACGAACTGGACGCCGAGCAGGCCCTCACCGCCATCACGGCGATCATCGCGCGCGAGCGGCCCTCCTCCTCGCGCACTGTCTTCGCGGCCGCCGCCCGGGGCACCGCCGTCAACGAGCGGCTGACCCACCGCGTCAACGCGCTCTTCTCCCCGCGCTGGGTGAGCGCTCTGTCCTTCACCGACATGGCATCGAGCGAACCCACCGACGTTGAGCGCGTGACCGTCACGGCGGGCACCCTCGAAGCCGACACGTCCACCGCCATCGACGCGATGGCCTCCTCTCTCGAGCGGCTCGCCCCCCTTGCACGCGCAACCGACGACCCCGATGCCGTCTACGACTCCGTCACGCCGCAGCTCCTGCCGTCCCTGTCGGCCGAGCTCTCCGCCTCCAAGCAGCTGGAAGCGGCTACGGCCTTGACCTCCCAGGTCACGAATCTGCTGTCTTCTGTCACCGTCGAACCCTCCTCGGCCGTCAACCTCATCAACAAGTCGGCCAACTTCCCCGTGCTCGTGCGTAACAAGCTTCCCTGGCCGATCCGCGTCGACGTCACGTTGATCCCCGACGACCCGAGGCTTCGCGCGACGCCGGCCCTCTCCCAGGTTCTCGCCGCCCGAGGCGCCACCACGGTCGAAGTTCCCGTCGGAGCGATCGGCAGTGGCGACATCAAGGTGACCTACAAGGTCACCACACCCGACAACGTCGTCCTTGACGACTCCCAAACCGTCACCGTTCGCATGCGAGCCGGCTGGGAGGATGCGATCACAGCGGTCATCGCCTCGCTCTTCGGCCTTCTCTTCCTCGCGGGAATCACGCGTTCTCTGCGCAACAGGGCGGCGAGGAGGGCGCAGGCGCGTAGCGCCGAGAGCGCACCAACGGCCACGGCCAACGAATCAGCGACCGCCACGGACAAGGAGACACCATGAGCTCGAACACGCCTCGTCGATCGATCCTGAGGGCGTCGGCGCTCATGGCATCGGGCACCATGGTGTCACGCATCCTCGGCTTCGTGCGCAACGCCATGCTCATCGCGGCGGTGGGAGCCACCGCCGGCGGCGTGGGCGCCGCCTTCCAGACCGCCAACACCCTGCCCAACACCGTCTTCAATCTCCTCGCCTCGGGTATCTTCGACGCGGTCCTGGTCCCCCAGATTGTGGGGGCCATCAAGCGTCGCAATGATGGCGACACCTACGTCAATCGCCTGCTGACGCTGGCCGGAACGGTCCTGTTCCTCGTGACCTTCGTGACGATGGTGCTCGCACCCGTTCTGGTCATGATCACAGCGGCGGGATACACCGACGACATCCGTCATCTGGCGATCCTCTTCGCCCTCCTGTGCCTGCCTCAGCTCTTCTTCTACGGGTTGTACAACCTGCTGGGCGAGCTTCTCAACGCCCGGGAGATCTTTGGTCCCTACATGTGGGCACCGGTCGTCAACAACGTCGTGGGCATCGCCGGACTCGGGGTGTTTCTCGCGATCTGGGGAGGAGCCCCGGCGGGTGGCATCCCCGCCGCCGACGTGACGGGCGCGCAGTTCTGGGTCCTCGCCGGTTCGGCGACGCTGGGCGTCATCTGTCAGGCGCTGTGCCTGCTGTGGCCGATGAGGCGCGCGGGCGTGTCTTTCACGCCGGACTTCCACTTCCGCGGCACCTCCTTCGGGTCAATGCCGAAGGTCGCGGGCTGGACGTTCGCCACGCTCGGCGTCTCTCAGGTCGGCGTCCTGTCAACGAACAACCTGGCCGCCATGGCGGACGGCTTCATCGGCCGCAACGGTGCCCAGGGGGGAGTCGTGGGCATCCTCGCCTACTCGACCGCGTTCATGATCTTCATGGTTCCCCAGTCCCTCATCACGGTCTCGCTGACGACGGCGATCTTCACCCGCATGGCCGGTGCCGTCGCCGACGGGGACGACCGCGCGGTGGCCGACAGCTACCACCTGGGCGTGCGCACGATCACCTCCCTGACGCTCGTGGCGGCCGCCATTTTGATGGCCGGTTCGGTGCCGATGATGGAGATCGCAATGGCCGCCAAGGGCGGCGATCCCCAGGCGGTCACGGCCTACGCCCTCGTCCTCGCCTCCCTCATGCCGGGCGTCGCGTCGACCGGCATGGTTCTCATGAGCCAGCGCGTCTTCTTCGCCTACGAGGACGTCAAGCCCGTGTTCCTCATGGGCATCGGGCCGACGATCATCCAGGTCATCGTCGGCTGGTCGCTCTTCGCCCTGACCGGTGAGCGCTGGTGGGTCGTTGCCGCCGCGCTCGGCGAGACCGCCTGCCGACTCACCCAGGGCGTCATCGCCGTCGTGTGGGTCTCGCGCGAGAACCGCTTTGTTGACCGCGCGGGACTCCTGCGCTCCTACGCTTCCTATGTGGGTGCAGCCGTGGCCGCCGGGATCGTCGGCTTCGCTGCGCTGTGGCTTCTCGGGGTTCACACCGGCGTCGACTCGACGCTGGCACGCATGATTCTCGCAGCAATCAAGCTCGCCGTTGTTTCGCTCGTCACCGGCCTCGTGTACCTGCTCGTCCTGCGGTTCGCCGCCCCGCGCGAGTCCGCGACGATGATGCGTCCCCTCCTGGTGCGCCTGCGCGTGCCAGCCGCTGTGGTGAACATCCTGACAGCCTCTTGCGCGCCAGCCCAGGACGCAACTGCGATAATGGCGGCACACACACCCAAGGAGACGGAGGAAACAATGGCCCCCGCGCCCGAACGTACCGGCGACGAGAAGGACCTGCCCTCCTTCGACGAGGTGCTCTCCGCTCAACCCATTCCGCAGCCGTCACCGTCGGAGGCCTCGACGGGTGGGGCATCTGCGCATACTCCCCCGATCCCGGCTCCCGACGAGCCATTCGCTTCCGACGCGCGCGAGGAAGGCGCGGGCGCGCAGATCCCCGCCTCGCTCGCCGAGTACGGCATCGAGCCCATCGAGGCCTCGTCGGACGAAGCGCTCGTTCACGCGACGGCCTTCCCCATCGCTCCCCCTCCGACGCAGCCCGCGGCCAGCGGATACGAGCGCGGCGGCGAGGTCAATCCCGAGGACTATCCTCACCCGACTCCCCGGGAGGACGCCCCCTCGACCCACCAGATCCCGCGCGTGCGTCCGCTGCGCGAGGCTCCCATTCCCGCCCCGCCCAGCGATGGGCCGACCGAGGTCATGGCTCCCGTCGCCCCCGCTGCCAGCGCCGCGGCGGCCACCTCTCCGGAGCCACACCAGGCTCCCCCGACCGGTGCGTCACAGCTCATTGACCCGACGCGACCCGCACTCATTTTCGGTGTCGTCCTGTTCCTGATCGGCGCGATCTGGGGTCCGTGGATGGCCACGCGCCCGGTCACCGACCTGGATCTCACCCAGTCGCTTCTCGCGGGCACCTCCACGCAGCAGTCCGACGACGAACCGGCTCCCAACCTGACGACGACCCCTCCGCCGGAGGCGACCGTCACGCCGGTGATCTCCTCGGTTCAGGTCCTGTCGTGGAACAACGACGACGGCGATCACCCGGATCGGGCCATCAACATGATCGACGCCAACCCGTCGACGTCGTGGAGTTCGCGCTGGTTCGACATGAATCAGTTCCGTGACGAGACCGCGGTGACGATTGTCGTGAAGCTACAGAAGAAGGCGACCGTGTCGTCGGTGACCCTCACCATGGACCCGGCCACGTCCGGCGGCGAGATCGTGGTGCGCAACGTCACGGACCCGTCCAACCCTCGCGGCGGAACAGAAGTGGCGACGTCCGCGTTGTCCCCAACGACGACGATCAAGCTGCCCACGCCGATCGAGACTGACTCGATCGCCCTGCAGTTCCGTTCGATGCCCAAGGGCCAGGACGGGCGCAACTGGGCGTGGATCTCCGAGCTTACAGTTGAGTAACCCTGAAGGAGGGTACGCATGTCTTTTGTGACGATTCCCGGCCTGGTGACGGCCGAGAGCGCCGATTCCACCGCCGAGGCCGCCGCGGTTGAGGTCCCGTCTACCGAGGTTCCCGAGGGCGCGACCGTCCACGAGGTCGTCATCGTCGGGTCGGGTCCCGCCGGTTACACGGCGGCCGTCTACACGGCGCGCGCGGGCCTGGCCCCTCTCGTCTTGGCCGGTCAGCTGGCAGCCGGTGGCGCCCTGATGAACACCACGGAGGTCGAGAACTTCCCGGGCTTCCCCGAGGGCATTCAGGGACCGGAGCTCATGGACAACATGCGTGCGCAGGCGGAGAGGTTTGGGGCCGACATTCGGTACGAGGACGTTCTCGCCGTCAATCTGGAGGGCCCCGTCAAGGCGGTGGCCACCGAGGACGAGGTCTTCTACGCTCGTGCGGTCATCCTGGCGACCGGCTCGGAGTACCGCCACATGAACGTCCCCGGCGAGGAGGAGTTCTCCGGGCGCGGGGTTTCGTACTGCGCGACCTGCGACGGTTTCTTCTTCAAGGACCGGCGACTGGCCGTCATCGGAGGCGGAGACTCGGCGATGGAGGAGGCCACGTTCCTCACGAACTTCGCCTCCGAGGTCGTCGTGGTGCACCGCCGCGATGAGCTGCGTGCCTCCCGCGTCATGGCCGAACGCGCGCTGAATAACCCGAAGATTTCCTTCGAATGGAACGCAACCGTGGCCGAGGTGCTGGGCGAGGAGTCCGTGACGGGCCTGCGGCTGGCTTCGACCGTCGACGGTTCGACGCGCGAGATCGACGTGGATGGCGTGTTTGTGGCTATCGGCCATCTGCCGCGCACGGCCTTCCTGGGCGGCCAGGTGGCCCTCGACGAGGCCGGCTACATCACGGTCGGCGAGCCGTCGACACGCACGTCGGTTGAGGGTGTCTTCGCCTGCGGTGACGCCGTGGACCACACGTATCGTCAGGCCATCACGGCGGCCGGCTCGGGGTGTCGCGCGGCTCTGGACGCCGAACGCTGGCTCGCCTCCGTGGGCGACCGGGCGTGAGCTCCTCCCCCGCTGCCCCCGGCGCTGCGAGCGCTGGCGCGCCCCGGCCTCGTACCTGCCCGTGCGGCTCCGGCCTGCACCTATCGCAGTGCTGCGGACCCTATCTGGACGGCGAGGCCGCCCCTACCGCCGAGGCACTCATGCGTTCGCGCTACACGGCGTTTGCCCTGCGGGACGAAGACTACCTGTTTCGCACGTGGCATCCGCGCACTCGGCCCGCCCCGCCCTATTGGGTGGAGGGCACGCAGTGGACGGGATTGCGCATCCTCGGGGCCGAGGCCGGAGGGATCGACGACGAGGAGGGAACCGTCACGTTCGTGGCCTCCTGGAGGGACCAGCGTACGGGCGAAACCGGGAGCATGCGGGAGCGATCACGGTTTAGCCGTCGCGCGGGCAGGTGGATGTACGAGCACGGCGCGAACGACTGACACTACGGTAGGCTTTTCCTTATGATTGCTCGTCGTTTCTTGTCACCCTCCGCCATTGCAGGGGCCGTCATCGTCGTGGCGGTTGCCGTCTTCGGCGGGTTCTTGCACGGTCCCCTTCCCGTCGATACGGCCGTGTGGTCGGACTTCATCGATGCCCGCACCCCCGCGATGAACTCGATCATGGCGGGCGTGTCGTGGGCGTTTGATCCCAAGCGCGCGGTTGTGCTGGCGCTCGTGATTGCGTTAGTCGTGTGGTGGCTCGTGAAGAAGGTCATGCACGCCCTGTACATCCTGTGCTCGGTGGCCCTGTCGGGCGTGAATGGCTACATCATCAAGCACATCGACGGGCGTGCGCGCCCCGATCAGTCGTTCTGGCTCATTTCGGAAGACTCCTACTCGTTTCCGTCGGGTCACGCAACCGCCGTCACCGCGCTTGTCATCTCGCTGGTCCTGGTTTTGACGATGACGCGCTTCGGGCGCCGTATCCGCCACCTGCTGTGGGTCGCCGCGATCGCTATCATCGCGTTCATTGCGGTGACGCGCCTCTACTTGGGCGTGCACTGGGTGACAGACGTGCTCGGAGGCTTCGGAGTGGGCCTGGGTTCCTCCATGATCCTTGCTCCCTTCATGCTGGGGCGGTCGGCCTTGAGAACGGCCCGTTAGCGCCCCGTGCATCGGTGTGAGGGCGCCCGGAGCCGGTTGGCTCCGGGCGCCTCTCTCTGTCCCCGCGCGGGCGGCAGGGGGCGCCGCGCTGCGGTCGTCGCACCCTCGAGTGTCGGTGGCTCTGTGCCGCACTGTCGGGTCAGTTTCCGTTTCTCTGACCGACCTTCTGGATGGCAGCCGACACAGTTTATTCACAACTGTGGACAAGATTGTGTACAAATGCCGCGGTGTAGGCTCTTCTCCCTCGATCCTGTACGCGCGCCCAGCATCGCGCACGGGTGACCCACAGTGACCGGTCGGTTGGTCATTCGTCGGCTCTTGACACTCACGTCGATATGCGTATAGTTATGTACATGCCTACTCGTAACGTGTACGTATCAGACAGCGACGTGAGCCTCTTTTCTGAGGCGGGAACAATCGCAGGAAGCCTGTCGGCTGCAATCGTTGAGGCTCTTCGCGACTATGTGAACAAGCACCACCGCCTCACCGACGGCTTTCAGGAGATAGAACTCAAGCTGTCGACAGATGGCGTGGATCGCCGCGTCACGTTCACTGGTCGACGCGTGGTGCGCCTGAGGCGACCCGATCCCGAGGGGACGCGCATCGACACCGTCTACCTCACAGCGAAAGGCCAGCTGGCGGTGGCGACGAAGGTTCACAGAACGCTGCCGGAATGGTCCAACCAGGAGGATATGTGGTCCGACCCCAAGACGTGGAGTCGCGACTTCTGGGTTGTCGGAGACAGGACCCTGAGCGTCTATCCCGACGTTGAGGACCTCTCGCAGGCGGATTCCGTCCTCGCCCAGCGAGTGGAAGCCGCCCTGACAACCTCTGCCGTTGAGGTGCTGGACATCTGACCGCTCGGGCGCGGCCGTCCCGTGGGCGCACCGCGATCCTGGTCGCGACATACGACAAGACCCGCAACCGGTTGGTTGGTTGCGGGTCGGCGGTGGCCCTCAGTGAGTTCCATACGAAAGAAGTCGAGCCGCTGCTACAGTTCCTGGCCACCATGGACCGAGGGCTCGACGAGGAACCCATATCTACAGTATCGCACAAATCGCAACGGCAAACTAGGAAACAACACTATAAAACACTGACCAGGGCAGAGCAAGACGAAATATGCCACTTATATTCCACTGGCACGCTAATTACGACAATCTGCTCAAAGTTCAGCATATCAAGGACAACCGTTCATCGAATCTGGCGTTCGCGCGGACTCCCTCCTCGTCAGCGCGGTCTCGACGAGACCCAGAAGGACGAGGCGAAAACCCTCTACCTCGAGGGCAAGTCCCTTGCTGCCCTGGGCAAGCTCTTCGACGTCAGCCCCAGCACCGTACGCGACTGCTTGCTCCGACAGGGAGTAACTTTACGACCAAGAAATTACAAATATAGCTCTACCGAAGGTAGAAAAAGCGACGTTGCGTAAATGTATATTTGATCCCGACGAACTACACCCCATAGGATAGTTATGGATAATGTATTTTTTACCTTATTTTCTATATTGAGATGGATATTCTGGCGTTCCCCAATCATCTCGCCAAGTAGTTTCGAAGCAGTCAATATCCGTTGGTTTTGACCATCCGTCTTGGTCGTCGCCTTCATACGATGCAAAATAACAGTAGGTATGATTTGGCCAAAGACCGTCTATCGCATTATCCACGACTTCTGGCTGACTCCCGTTTCGATGAATCATGCTATACCAATTCCAACACTCTCCCGTAGCTGCCGATGTTTGTTCGGTCGAGATATAATCGTCGCCAGGATTTGGATAGCCATATATTCCGGAAACAGCAATTGAAGCTCGTCTAATCCCAACGGGATTCATCCATCCAAATGTTACTCGAACCCGCCCCGGGAAAGCCTGGCTGGGTGTGATACTGTAGCTAACTTTCGGAGGCGAAGGATCTCTTCCATTCCTGCTCAATATCCCGTGTGCCTCTTCGAGTTCACTAGGGCAGCTAACTGGAGATGGAGCGGGACTATTTGCAGAGAATTCCGGAAAACTCGGATACCTTTCCAAGATCCATCCACCGACTACTTGGACGATCAGCGGAGAAAGAAACAAAGTAAACAGGGCAAGAGCTAATGGTGTCAGCCACCCACGCTTATGAGATGATTCCTCCATTAAATATCTCCTTCGCGTATGGGGATTTAAGAGACTGCTGCGAGCATAATCCATCATATGGTTAACAGTCAAGCCGATACATGTTACAAGTTAGTATATTACGACGGCTTGTCGATGTACGAATACCGCACACGGACAAGCCGTCGTAACCGCGATGGCCAGTTACAGGACGGCCACTGTCATGAGAATCGATAGTCGCAAGAGAGTCATGCTCATTGTTGTCGTTGTACTATGCGCACACCTCGGGCTAAAGATGTCGGTCGAATCTCAAAACTATCTAGCCGCCATAATAGCCGGGAACACCCTGTATATCTGTGGCTTAGTTGTGTCTCGCGAGTAATCTGCCATCGCTCGCCCCCTGAGCCCTAAGCGCTCGGGGGATTTTCATTTACTTTCGAACATTCTCTTGTATGATTACACTGGTCGGTAGTGAACATGTTGACGCACGGAAGGTAATAGACAGACAACCCTAGAGCATCGGAAGACGTCCATCCCGCCTAGTTGGTGTGTCACCAGATATGCAGGACCTGATAGCAAGCAGGATTCCGTGTTGTCGTGGGTCGATCAAGAGAGCGCTCGCCCGGGGTCAGTCAGATATATTATTAGCCTCTGTGTAGTGCATTTCGATGATTTTGGCGAACGTCCACGACTAAACTCAAGACTAAGACGCGAGGGGCACATTTTCCAACCTGAATTCGTAATCCACGAGGAAAGACAGACCAAAACCCCTCACCTCATCAGCTCCTCTACCTCTACACCCATCTGCTCGGCGATGCGCTCCAGGCTGCGTAGGGTGAGGTTGCGTTCCCCTCGTTCCAGTCCTCCCATGTAGGTCCTGTGGATGCCAAGGACCTCGGCGAAGGCCTCCTAGGATAGACCCCTCTTCTGTCGGTAGGAACGGATGTTCCTACCGACCTTCTTCTGGAGGTCTCCTTCTGCCACATCGGCAAGCCTGACGGCTTGCTACATGAAGGTCTACAGACTTATGAGTAGCGTCGTTGGAGGAAAAGTGGATCTTCGCATCCGAGGGTGTAGGGGTGGTGTGAGGGGGTTCGACATGTCGTGGCTGTGTAAGGGTCGAGGTCTTCCGATGAAGAAAATTCCTACGCTTTCCATCTGAATAACCTCGACATGCTCAAGACTATCTTTGATCGTCCTGATCTGAGTGCGTTCACGCGCCTGGACAGTCTTGGGTTGGAGGTGACAGGCCAGCAAATTGAATCAGACTGGACCATGTTAGCTTGCCGGATCGCAAGTGATGACCGCTAGTGCCGATATTGCTGTTGCCAGGGCGTTTTTCGAGACATGGTGATCAGGCGCCCAACTCACGAGCCTTACGGGTGGCGCCCCACTATCGTGCATGTGAGCGTGCGCCGCTACCGGTGCCAAGGGTGTGCTCACGTGTGGCGTCAGGACATGAGTCAAGCTGCCGGCCCGCGAGCCAAGCTCTCGCGGTCGGCGGTGCGCTGGGCGCTGACGGGCGTGGTCGTTCATCATCTGACTGTGGCTCGCATCGCCCAGGCCCTGGGGCGTCTCCTGGAACATGGCTGTCCTGGGTGAAGGAGAACGCTCACCGATCAACGATCCGGCACGGTTTGACGGTGCGAGCTTCATCGGCGCGGATGAACACGTGTGGCGTCACACCCCGTACGGGGACAAGAATCATCACCGTCATCTTAGACGTGACGCCCATCCACGATCGCAGCGGCCCGTCCCGGCTCCTGGACATGGTCCCAGGCCGCTCCAAGCGGGTCTTCAAAACCTGGCTGGCCTCCCAGCCCCGCACCTGGCGTGAGCGCATTGAGATCGTCGCGATCGATGGATTCACCGGTTTCAAGAGCGCCACCGCCGAAGAACTCCCCGGCGCGAGGGCGGTCATGTACCCCTTCCACGCCGTGCACCTGGCCGGGGACGCTCTCGATGAGTGTCTTCGGCGCATCGGGCAACAACTCCACCATCGGCGCGGGCGTGCCACGGATCCCCTGCACAAGGCCTGCAGGATGCTTGCATACCAGATTCTGCCTACTCTCACTTGGCCAACAACACCATGTTTTACGGCGACGAGCATGTCGCACTCGAGGTCACCTGGAGCGCCTACCAAAACAACACCCGTCGCCTACCGCGCGCCCGACACGAACGCGGGCAAAGCCCTGATGCAAGCCGAAACCAACACACCCACCTCCACGCGCGTACCGAGGGGCCTGACCGAGCTCATCACGCTGGGCACGACACTCACACGCCAAGCTGGGGACATTCTGGCCTGCATCAAACCACCCCCACACCTCAAACAAACCCACCGAAGCCATCAACGGCCGCCTCGAACACCTACGCGCATCTACCCCAGGACTTGCAAAACCCCACCCACTGCATCACCCGAGCACTCCTCGAAACCAGCGGATTCAAACACCAACCACACCCCAACTATGAAGAGCCAGTAAACGCCCTGGAAAACGCTGTACAGCGGCACGGGAACGTGGCGGGGTGCATTGTGCACTCCGACCGCTGTTCCCAACTCCGAGCACGCTCCTTCGTGAACACTCTGGATCGTCACCATCTGATCGGATCGATGGGACAGGTCGGAGCAGCCGGAAACAACGCCGCGATGGATCCTGCTTCGTGTTTCAGCAGAAGAACCTGCTGGACCGTAAGCGCTGGCGCTCCCGCGAAAAGCTACGAGCCGCGATCATCACATGGATCTAGAGGACCTATCATCGGCGCCGTCGCCAAGCCCGCCTCGAACGCTTGGCCCCCATCGAATACGAAGCCATCATGAATCCCACCACGACCCTCGCGCCCTGGCACTCCAACTGTCACCTATTCATGCAGCAGTCTCAGCCCTCCCCGATGCCGCCAGGCGTGAAGGGCTTCCAACTAGTCCGAACGTATCAGGAACCAGTAATCGTGTTCAGGCGGCTGGTAATCCCTTTGGTGAGCGCGTCTCGCCCTTCACCGTTGTTCAGGTACTTGAGCGCCCGAATCCCTTGAAGGTCAAAGGGGATATCATCCATGGACTGAGCAACCAGAATTGTGTCACGACCGAGCGTGTGCGCGATGCCGGCTTCGTAGAACACGTTAGGATTCTTGCCGCTGAGGTCGGCGATGACGACTCGGGCGCGCCAGATGAGGCTCAGGACGTCATCGAGAATATGGTCTCGTTCCCAGATGTCGTCGGCCCGCAAACAGCGCATCCCCGCTGCTTCGACACCAGCTTTCATAGACTCGTACACCGGAGTAAAGCCTGCATTGAACGGCATCATCACTGCCACGAGGTCGGATTCGAACGGCTCTGAGATCGGGAACTGGAATACTTTGGGTTTGGCCTTGGCCGCGATCTCCTGACTTAGGACGCGATACAAATCAACGTCCTTCACAGCCCAGTGTGTTCGGTGAAACTCCCAGTCCGCGATGTCCAAAACAGCAGCTGCGGCCTCGATTCTAGGTGAAGGAATCGGTGCAATCGCAGGGTTCGGGACAAAGGTAAACGTGTACCCATACCGGGACTTGTTCACATTCGTGACATGGCCAACGCGCGCAATTTGCGGCTCGTCATCGAACCCAGTTTCCGGCATGAGCAGCGTTGGAAGGTTTAGAAGGCGGTCAACCTTAACCTCGCCCCGAGCCTTCCCAGCGGCCGGAGCGATGTACTGATAGACTTCATCGACCGTGTATTCAAGCAGACGGTCGACTCCGACCTCGCCTCGTGTCAGGCCGATCAGCAGGTTGTACATCGCAGCGTCCTCTCTCGCGCACCGGACCGACCTCGAACTTGTCTCGAAGTCCTAGGCACTCCGTGGCAACCACGAGTGCTCAAGCCAAGTATCGCACACCCCACAGACACCCAGGGTCCACGGTCGATGACGTGTACCTCTTAGGCGTACCGCCGCTACGTGGAGAGGACTGTTGGGATGGCGACGTTTGTTGATCCGGTTGCTGATGCTGCTGAGGCCTATGAAGGGTTGCGCGGGTTGGCGCACGCGACTCGTACCTTCGAGGATCCGGCCGATACGTACCAGGTGTTGGGTGAGGTGTCGGGGTCGGTGCGGTTGTTGTGGCTGGTTCTGGACCAGCTGTCTCGTGCTCATGCTTATCACCGCGACATCGCATTCACCAATGACCCCTTGCCGACGGAGGCGGTGGCATTGGCGGCAGCGGATGAGTTGCATCTAGCCGCCGACGGGTTGGATGAGGTCGGGGATCGGGTGATGCACGCGCACGAGGTGTCGGGCCGAATTGCCTGGTACACCCACACCAGCCCTGAGCGCGTGCCTTCGCGGCAGTGGGTGAATGTGGTGCCCCTCTATGGCTCAGAGGCCGATCAGGTACTGGAGCTGATCGACGTGGAGGGGATGCAGGAGGGGATAGCGCATCTGGCGCAGTGGAACTTCGGCGAGGAAACCACTGGCGCGGAGTTCGTGAACGGTGAGGTGTATGACCAGCTGTCGGCCGGGCAGTGGGATCGCTGCTTCGAAGCCGACGGGTATGTGCTGACCTACAACCCCCAGATGGGGTATGTCGGGCTGGTCCGCGAACACCCCAAGACCATGCCCACACCCAACTAGGACGTCTTCTCTGCGTGGGACGCTTTCAGTGGTATCACTGCGTCTTCGCGTCGGGCAGCCGAGGACATGGATTGGTTCGCACCCAAAAGCGGGTGGCGCCGCAACATCGTCGGCTGTGGAGCGGTCGCTGTGAGTGGCGAGAAGGAACGGCTGCACGCTGCGATGTTGGTGTCCCCGGCTGCTGAGCGGCGGAAGGCCTGCAAGGCTCGTCACCAGGCTGCCGCCCGTTTGCAAGCTGAGCAGGCCAAGGTTGAGCGGGAGGCCGCGAAAGTGCTGGCGGAACGGGAGGAGCGCAAGGCGACGACGTTTCTGCCGGCAGCCGGTGAGGCTGGGCCGGCGGCATTGCGGTCGCCTGGCCGGTTGCGGGTGCCGCAGCATCAGGACACCTCGGCCACGCTGGCCGAAGCGTATCCGTTCATGGCCGAAGGCGACCTGGGGTCGGATGGGGTGTTCATCGGGCAGGACCTATATTCAGGTGACAGTTTCGTTTACGACCCGTGGGTCCTCCACACCCACTTCGGCCAGGAGAACTTCCAACGCGAACAGGACGGCAGCTTCGCCAAGCTGGAGTCGTCTTTCGGCAATCTCGTGCTCTACCGCGCCACTGCCAAACGGGCTTTCGAACGCTTCACCAAAGGCGACCAGTTCGTCGCGGAATACTACGCCCACGACTACACCTACGAGCGCGACGGACAGACCATCGCAGGCGAAAAGTTCTTCGCCAAGAAGATCGGACACGACACCGCCCGCACCCGCTACGACGCTGACCGCACACCCCGTCACGCCATGAACCGCGACACCGCTGGACAGGCCTTCGAACCGCCCCAGCAAAGCGCTCCAGCACCCACCGGCCTGAGCATATGACAGAGGCTTGACGTGAGTGACTTCGTTCCCGAACCCGATTATCCCGGCATCCTCGACGACCAGCCTGACATGTTCGATGCCATTGTCCTGCCCGAGCCACCGCACGATCAACTGGAACCTACTGTCGACGCAGGATCTGGAAGCAGAATTGCTGGAGCTGAACCGGTGGGTCGATTGGCTCCGCCACACCTACGGCCTACCCGCCGCGGTCATCCCACCCTACTGGCACCGCCACCCCGAAATGGTCTGGGAGCTGTCCGCGCTGCACCTGCACTGACTGTGCGTACGACCCCGAACAGAACGGCTCCGCACCCCTGGGCTGGCACTGCGACTTCGCCGACACCCGCCAGCGTCGACGACCGGATCGACCCGGCGACCGATGAGGTTCGCGACGACGTTCCGTATCCTGAGGGTGGTTAAGGATGGTGCGCCATCGCCGCGCCACGGCCCGAGTCGAGGCGGATCGGCCTTTGTGCGTGCAGACTAACCTCGATGCCAACAACGCCCGTGGCGAACGGCCGCAGAAGTGCGACCACTACCTCAATGGCACCCTGTACTGCTCCTGCGGAGCCAAGCTCATGATCGAACGCCCCCGCGACAAGACCGGGGACCACTACGAGTACTTCACCTGCTCCGGACGACGCCGCAAAACCACCAACTGCACCCGCTCCGCGATCCTCGCCGGACGCGCCAAAGCCGAGATCGAATGCACCTACCAGCGCAACTCCCTGAGCCAAACCCAGGCTGAGCACGTCCGGAAATTCCTCAACGACATCTTCGACCAGCTCGAAGGATCCAGCGAGGACGAACGCAAGCGCCTGACCACCCAACGCGACAAGCTCGAAGCTGAACGCCTCTAACTCGTCCAAGCCCACTACACCGACGCGATCCCACTCGACTCTTCAAGAGCGAACAAGACCGCATCCGCGCCAGCCTCGACCAGATCACCACCCGGCTCGACAACCTCACCGACACCTACGACGACGCCCGAACAGGCTTGGACCAGCTCACTGAACTCCTGGTCGACCTTGACGACCTCTAAAACAAATGCGAACCAGCCACAACGCATCCTCAACCGCGCCCTGTTCACCCGTATCACCATCGACGACGAGGAAAACGCCACCTACACACCCGAGCAGACCACCATCAGCGTCCTCGCACACCAACATCAATGCCCCGGCCCACGTCACCGCAGAAACAAAACTGCCCCGCTACCAGGCGGGGCAAGTTTCGTTTCTCTCATCTTACGTGGAGCTAACGGGACTCGAACCCGTAACCCCCTGCTTGCAAAGCAGGTGCGCTACCAATTGCGCCATAGCCCCGTGGGAGTCCTAGTCCTCCACGGCGTCCGTCACGGACATCCACAGGTCGGCGTTATCGGACAGATCAACAAGAATCTGTCGGACGACGACGCCAACGGCCACGACGGATCCGACAGCCACGCAGCAGGTGACCCATTTCTTCACGATGATCCTCCGCTTTCACTCGCCTGCGGATGGTGGGCCTAGGTGGGCTCGAACCACCGACCTCAGTCTTATCAGGACTGCGCTCTAACCTACTGAGCTATAGGCCCAACCGGCACCCTTGCGGGCACTCGGATATAGTACACAGCACAGAGGCATCCGGCAAAATCGAGCGCTGGTGACGTCCAACACGAGGACATCGGGGCGGTTCACGGACGAGGCGAAGGAGCGGCGTGGCAACGATCATCGACTATGTTCGAGGCGCGAGAACCCCGCTTGCCGGCGACCTGACGCCCGCCGACGCGCTCGCCCTGTGCTCGCTGATCTACACGGACTTTCACGCACTCGCCGGTCCCAGATCTGCCACGGGATGCGTTCTTGGCGAGGTTGCCCGCGCCTCGTCGATTCCGGCGCTCTACCGCCACGCCCTGCCCACCCACGCCGACCGGCCACTCTTGGAGGCCGCGGGCACCAGCCCTCGTTTTCGCGAGGTGCGGGTGCGCGACGCCGTCACGCGGCTCGTGCCTCGGCCGCTTGCCCAGTTCGGGGCGGCGACGTTCGTTGACTCCTCCGGGTGCTGTTTCATCGCGTTCCGCGGAACGGATGCGACCTCCATCGGCGTTGCCGAGGACGCGCGCTTCGGGCTCGACTTTCCCACGGAGTCCCAGCGGTGGGCGGCGCGCTACCTCGCGTACGCGTCAAAGCGCGCCGAGGGCCCCGTCGCCGTCATGGGGCACTCGAAGGGCGGCAACTTCGCGCTCTACGCCGCAGCCGTCGCCGCACCCGATGCGCTCGAGCGCGTTTACGCCTTTGATCCGGTGGGCTTTCCCGCCCGTGTCGCTCACTCAGGGTTCTTCACCAGCCTCGAGGGGCGCGTGAGCACCTACGTCACCGCGGGTTCGTGGGTCAGTCCTCTCCTCCCGCTGCCTGCTCCCGTAACACTCGTAGACTCCT
>ERZ773038.754-NODE-754-length-20094-cov-13.098708_pt1 | contig 20094 bp, 16 predicted proteins | sample MGYA00511665_ERZ773038 | MGnify/ENA primary metagenome ERZ773038 (study PRJEB29015, sample SAMEA2737966) | human oral metagenome | biome: human oral; feature: human-associated habitat; material: dental | place: China | collected 2028 ... | reverse complement strand
CGCTACCTACTACTAGAACATCAAACTGTTCCATAATGACCTCCTCATAACTACCATTTAATAAGAAAATTAGTTAGACTATCCAATTTCATAAAGCTCATAAAAAATTTTGATAACCTAATCATTTTTCTTTGCAAGAAAAAACCGTACTTACGCGATTTTTCTTATAGCTTTGTCTTTAATTATAGAGAGCATTTCAGACCATGTCTAAACCCTATTATGCATAATTAATTTTGATGAATTTAATTGATAACTCATATCAATTACTGTTTCTCCAAGCAGTTTAAAGATAATCAAATTATTTAAATGAATATTTTTTATTCAAACTTTAGGATAATACGAAAGTAGTTCGGTTCCGAAATTTCTCTGTATTGTAATTTTCTAACCAATAAGAGCTATCCCCATAAAATCAACATTCATAACATATTCCGTAATTATAAATCGAAACAGACTCCTTAAATTCCTACTAAAAATACCTAGAATTTAGCCCGTAAAAGTACACAAAAAAAGCCAATTATAAACAACGATTATTTCTATGATAATTATTATCATAAGTTTTTCTTGTGATTTTCTTCACAACCCTGAAAATCAGAAAAAACAGGTCTAGCTATGCACATACGGCAATCTTCGATATACTTTCTTCGTCATTCATTAGTAGAATTCATTAAGATTCATGGGTTCCGCTCATTTCGGCGACTTTCATATGAAGAAAAGCCCCATAACCTCGCTATTTCATTCATGTTTTGCTCATTCCTATTGTATAAGGTATGATTATAGATAATAAATTATATAATATTATATATAGGGTCTTATATAAGTCGCTTCTTTTATAAGAAAGCACGTATATAACAACTATATCAATGTAGTCTGAGAGCTAAGAGAGCTATATTTTTTTATCATACATAAGGAGAACTGAGAATGAAAATTTTACTTGTAGAAGACGAAGAAATGCTAAATGGTATTACAGCCAAATATTTACGCGCGGAAAATATGACGGTTGATACATGCTTCAACGGTCAGCAAGCTATTGATTATGTAAATACATCCAGTTACGACGTAATCGTTATGGATATTATGATGCCGGTTCTTGACGGTGTCAGCGCATTGGCGCAGATCCGCAACGACGGCAATACGACACCTGTATTATTGCTTACGGCAAAAGACTCCCTGCAGGATAAGGTAACCGGTCTCAACACGGGTGCTGACGACTACCTTGTAAAACCGTTCGATCTCGAGGAATTGACTGCCCGCATTTACGCTTTGGCTCGACGCAATGCGCGCCACGCACAAAACGACATCCACGTAGGTCCGTTGACGATCAATGTACCTCAACGTACTGTAAAACGCGACGGCGAAACGATTTCATTGACAGCGAAGGAATTCGACCTCTTGTTCTATTTAGCAAGTAATGAAAACATCGTATTATCTCGTCAACAAATTCTCGACCATGTATGGGAATACGATTATGAAAGCTATTCTAATCTAATCGACGTATATATTAAAGATTTGCGCAAAAAAGTCGATACTGATGAAAATGTAAAACTCATTCAGACAGTTCGCGGAGTAGGGTATGTCCTCAAAACAGAAAACTAATGATCCTCACCGAGACTTGGATACCATATCGGGGGCGGCCACTGATTTATTCAACCGCCTCCCCCTTACATTTAAAATCATGTCTTGGTACACCATCTTCCTGCTCATCATTTTGATGGTCGCATCCGCATGGATTTATACATATACTCACGAGTCGGATAATAAAGAAGTACGGGAACGCCTGCAGCAGCAAGCCATGATCATGGCTACGGATATTCGCAAGTTCAAACCGTATCAGGATAATACATTCTTCTTCGTATCCACGCAGGACGGGTATATCATCAAAGGGGCATTGCCTGATGGATTTCCTAATCAGACAGTGCTCTCCTTGGGGCAGGTAGGTGAAATTCAATCCGGTGAAGATACATTCTATTATTACGATACGCCTGTAAATGAACCGAATTACCGTGGTATTCTCAGAGCCGCCACAAAGGTAAAGACGGCGTCGAAAAAAACAGAAAATCTATTGTACAGCCTCTTGCTGGGTAATGTGATCTTCTTACTCATTTCATCACTGGGGGGCTACCTTTTTATCAAAAAAGGCCTCAAACCTGTCCGAACCTTGACAAGAACGGCAAAGTTCATCGGCAAGAACAACGACTTGAGTCGACGCATCGATATTCCGGCGCGAACGGCACGGGATGAGATTTATGAACTGACGGTCACATTTAACCGTATGATTTCAGGCTTGGAGGACTCATCTAACCGCGAAAAGCAGTTCAGTTCGGACGTTTCTCATGAATTGCGCACACCGATTTCCGTCATTCAGGCGGAAAGTGAGTACGCCTTAAAATACGCACGGTCCGAAGACGACCTGCGCGAAGGGCTCACTCATATTCAGGAGCAGGCGAAATTCATGTCAAGTCTCGTTTCCCAGCTATTGGATGTAGCACGCCTGGAGAAGGCTCACGATCTCAATGTGGCACCGCTCGACGTATCACAGATGCTGACGAATATGGTTCACGATTATACGCGATTATCCAGTGAAAGACATATTACCATTACGTCACGCATCGAACCGGGCTTACACATAACGGCTCACGAAGTGTCTTTGCGACGTGCTATCGCCAATCTGGTGGATAATGCGATGAAGTTCACCAAATCAAAAATCGATATTTCCGCCAGACGTATCGGCGACGAACTGGTTATCGAAGTCACGGACAACGGTATCGGCATCGAAAAGGAAAATATCGAGCATATCTGGAACCGCATGTACCAGACGGAACAATCCAGAAACAAGAAATCGAATCACGGTATCGGTCTAGGCCTGTACTTTGTGAACAAGGTTATCACCTTGCATCACGGCACGGTCAATGCGACGAGTACACCGAATGTATTTACGACCTTTACCATCCGCTTGCCATATTCGGAAGCGGAAGAAGAATAATTTCATACAAAAAGGACAGCCACGGTGTGAATGGACCCTCCCTATTAGATGTAATCTCTAATATCGAAGGGCATCACCCGATGGGGCTGTCCTTTTATGTTGTTATGACCCGGCAGTATTATAAACCTACCGTTATAAACTTATCGTTATAAACTTATCGTTAGCTTATCGTCATAATTCATTCGTTATAACCTATTGTTATAATCCTGACTGTTATGATCCTATCAGCTGCGCCCACAGAGGTGTGTACACATATTCCAGGAATATCCATGTCAGCAGCCCCGCCACGGCTCCTACGACGGCACCGTTAATGCGAATCCAGCTGAGATCGTCCTCCACCTTGGATTCGATGAAGTAAATAAACTTATCGGTGCTGAGGCCGCCCAATACCTGACGAATGATGGTCTCGATCAAATCATAGCCCTGCTCCAGCACATATTGAGCGATGTCATGCATGGTTCGTTCAATACGGTTGCGCAGGTCCTCAGACCTGCCATATACATTCCATAATTCAAGAGCGATGTTGACGAGCACCTGAGCCGGCGTTTCGCCGTTCTCATCCCCTACGAGGAGCAGTTCCTCAATATAAGGACACAGATGATTTTCGATAATCGATTCCCAGTCCTGCTCCCGAATCCAGCGTTCCCACGCTTCATCAAGGGCGGCACAGACCTCGCGATTATCCTCGATATTGCGAATCGGCGTCACCCATTGTCTTAACCACGCCGTCCGTTCCGGACTGTTCGGACGTTTCCATGTTTCAAGCATGGCGTAGACTTCCTGAATGATGGCCTCCGCCATTTCCTTATAGTTGATCACATCCGTCGCTTCCGATACGGATATAAAGAAATCCTGAAAGAACCCTTTGCGCTTTTTGCGATGCGCCTCTTCCGCCACAACAGAGGTGAGCCATGTCACCATCGCCGGATGATTCATGCGTTCCTGAACGACGCCGAGAACCTGAACGACCATGCTTTCATAGCGATTATGCTCACATAGATCGAGCAGAACGTGTTTCAAGGCGGGCACGAGGGATTGTTTTCTCAGCAATGTGCGAATGCGATTCGCCCCCCATGTGGCCCATTCCGCGGAAGATTGAGATTTCCACAACAGGTGCAGCCCTTGATGTATGACGAGCCGAGCCGCCCTCTGCCCTTCAGGGGACAGAAGGAATTGCTCAAAGAGCGGTACAAACTGTATATTCCCGACCAGAACAAGGCACCGATCCTTCGTGAGCATCTTCGTTTTCACCAGCTGAATGACACCATTGATAAGGCGTTCCTTGTTGCGCGGGATCAACGCCGTATGGTATGGAAAGCCCAGAGGCTTGCGAAACAGAGCGGTCACCGCAAACCAGTCCGCCACACTGCCGATGAGCGCCGACTGAACCGCCCAATACAGCGGCTGATACCAGCTTTCACCGTCATAGAAAAATTGTCCTACGAAAACGCAGCAATACAGGAGCGCCGTCAGCGCGAAAATGCCGTTAGCACGCTGTTTCAACGTGAGTGACCTGATGTAATGAATCATCCTATCACCCCCTTGAAAAATACCGTAAGGCCGTGGAATACGCCGCCCAGCACGGCCCCCACGAGGGACCCGTTAATACGCACCATCTGAAGATCGTAATACATTTTGCCGCGCACGATATGCGTAATTTCGTCCGGTGAATAACGGGACAGTTCCTGGCCTACGACACGATCGATGAGCGGATGCAGTTTCTGCAGCCACGGAATGCTGCGAAGGAGGAAAAATCGTTCGAAGGGCGCCTGTTTATCGGGATTCAGGAGAATTTCCGTACAGAGGATGTTAAATCGTTCCAGCACCATATCCATGAGGCGATGCCAGTCCAACGTGTCGCCGTCGATGAGCTTTTCCTCCCATTCTTCGAGAATCATGCGCACCCACTGGTCCTTATGTTCTTCGATGAAAGCCTGCCATTCCATGTTCGTTTCCAGATTGTTGAAAAACCTGATGGCCTGGCCCCATACATAGCGTCCCAAGGTGGAGTCGATGGACTCGTTTTCCTTGAGGAATGTGACCGCCTTTTTCTGCAACGTGTCTACCAGTCGCTCCGGTGAAAGCTCATGACCGCCAAAGGCGATGGCCAGCTCGCGGAAAAAGGAATTCTTCGTGTATCGCTTCATGATATCCAGCATGACACGATACAAGTATGGGTATATCTGATTCGAGGAGATAACGCGCTGACAGGTACGATTGAAATAGAGCCAAAACACGCTCGCCGTATGGCGTTCCAACATACATCGGCCGAATAAGATAACGAGCGGCGTCGCCTTCCAGTTGGACACGCCCTTATAAACGGCCTTGTTGATTTCCTGGCGCATCGGCTCGATATCCATGTGCGCCAACACCTGATTGCCTATGCCGTACAGGAGATTGCGGATCTGGTTCTGCCCCTCTTCGCTTACCCCGTATTCGACGATACGCACCATAACGCGTTCCTTCTTGATGGCATAATACATCTGAGGAATCCGCAACAGTTCCTCACTGAGCATAGTGCGACCGATCTGAATCAAACGCTCCTTGCTGCGCGATAAAATAGCCGTTTTAAAAGGAATTCCCAAAGGCTTCGTAAAAAGAGCCGTCACCGCATACCAGTCCGCGAGCCCACCGATCATGGCGGCCCCGGAAACATGCATCACAAAGGCCCAAAATGCATCATGACGTTGAGGATATGAAATTAAAAATATAATCGCCATGACGCTCAACAGTAAGGTCGCCATCGGTTTAGTTTTTATCATCACTTGATCCTAACTTTATAAAGTACGTATACGGACTCTCCCTATATAACGCAACACTCCCTATTGATGGCCCAACCTTCGCCGCCACACACAATACGGTGAAAGTAGTATTTAAGCGATTGTACATTCGTCGCCATCCTTCTGCGGATGCCAAATCGTCACCTCCGGATAGAGGGCTTCAAAATAAATGGACGGGTGCCATTGAGGTCCGTTCAAATGCATAGGAATGAGCATCTTATTGACCGTCACGCGGCGCAGGAACTCGATAACACCCCACTCCTGAGCCGCTTCCAGGCGATTATCCACGGGGAACATGGCCACGTCGACGGAAAGGCCTTCCAGCTCCTTGAACTCACGCCAAGCCATGCGCTTTGCATCCGCATTGTTCTCCGGCGTATCGCCGAGCCAATGCCACCAGTTTAAATCACCTGCATGGAAAATAGAGTCGGAATCGATATTCGCCGTGTTCGTCTTCACGTAAAAGGATCCGCCTTCATCAGTACTACCGTACATATGAATGCCTACATCATCCATTGCCGCATCCTGACCGGGACGCATGGTGATGCATTTCTTAACCTTTCCCTCGAGAGGTACATCCTTATGACAGATATAACGCGTATTCGGTCCATCAAACTCCGTGATGGACGGATTGAAATGATCCTGATGAATATGGCTCACGAAAAACCAAAGCTCACGACCGCGCTTCGCCAGCTGCCATACGGTATTATTCGGATCCTTATAATAATCAAATACATAGCATCGCTTTCCGTCATCCACGAGAAAGCCGCTATGCGATAAAAATGTAATGTTCATCATCTATTATCATTACCTTTCAGTATATGAGAATATATATCAAGTATTTTTTATTATACCATATTTCTGTTTCAGAAATATAAAAAGCCGCAAAATACAAAATGATATTATATAACCGCCTCTGTATTCCTCGTCATTTACATAGCAATTATATACGTCCTGATGCCTTCATATAATCAATATATTGATTGCCCCATGCTTCAAGGGATGCGAGAACAGTTTTAAAACCTGATCCCACCTCGGTGAGGCTGTATTCAACTTTCGGAGGAATGGAGCTGTACACCTCGCGATGTACGAGTCCGTCGTCCTCCATCTGACGCAATGCACGGGTCAAGGTCGCCTGCGTAATGGGATATAAGCGGCGTTCTAATTCGCGAAAACGTACGGGACCTTCAGATAATTCGTGCATGATCAATAGCGCCCATTTGCCACCCAATAACTTTTGACTCGTTGCATACGGACAACGACCCACTAAATCGTGAACATTTACCAAAGCTTCTGCCATAATGAAACTCCTTATTATTAACACACGTGCAATGTTGTCTTCTTGCAAATTAAACAACACATTATATTATTATCGTATCATAGCCAGAAGAAATTTCAAGGATTTTATAGTATCTTTTTTATGGGTACAAGAATTTTTGTAAAATTTTTAATCAGTAATCATCATAATTCTATCACTTTTGATAGTACCTATCCAAAACAATTCTACTATTCAAAATATATGCACTCATCTATAATAAGGTCATCAGCTGAAATCAACAACCACAAATTCGGTCGTCAACGTTTTACCGCAGTGCAAAACTAATATCTCAATACACATTCTCCTGCGTACGATATCATCGTACCGACAAAAATAATCTATACTAAAAACAACAAAGGCTATTGACCGCAGCATTAATACCACAGCCAATGGCCTTCGTTTATAATTAAAATCAAGACTTTAGGTAAAAAATAATCAGCATATTTATAGACAGAAGGTGATACAATGAAACGCATGCCAACTCTATTCGTAGGCCATGGCAGTTCCATGATGGCCTTAGAACATACTGAAACAACAAATACTTTCAAAAGTATAGGACAAAATATTATCAATAATTATGGTAAACCAAAAGCCATACTCGCCGTTTCCGCCCATTGGTACACAGATGGAACCTATATTCAAAGTACCGAAAATCCGAAACAGATTTACGATATGTACGGATTTCCCAAAGAGTTATATGAAGTTGTATATTCCGCAAAGGGCGATAACGAACTGACACAAAAGGTTCAGCAGTTACTGGGTGACGCCGTTTCTATCGATGATACATGGGGCATCGATCACGGCATGTGGACCGTGTTAGTTCACATGTTCCCTGATGCATCCGTTCCCGTTGTGCAACTATCCATAAATAAAAACCTGAACCCTAAAGAGGCTTATCAACTAGGTACAAAGCTCCAGTCATTGCGCGACGAAGGCTATCTCATCATGGGCAGCGGTAATATCGTTCATAATCTCAGACGCCTGGAGTGGGATAGTCCATCCGGCACTCCTGCTACGATTGAATTTGATCGATACATTACCGATGCGGTCCTTGCGAACAATACGGATAAGGTCATCAATTATGAGCAGCATCCTCATGCAGGCTACGCAGCACCTACACCAGATCACTATCTCCCTTTAATCTATATTATGGGCGCCGGTGAAGGTGCGAAACCCACTGTATTTAATCAAACCTATAATTCGGGTTCCCTGTCGATGACGGGATTTATCTTTGAATAAACCTAAAAACTACAATAGAGGTACATAATCATGTACGTCTATTGTAGTTTTTGTCTTATATAGTATCTTTTGTATTGTAATAACCTATAGATACTATATACCTATATATGGTTATGCCTGAATAGGGCTTTCATTCAAAGGTTCATACTCAACCCATTCAAAAAACGCCTTGCGACTATTGATGAGCCATTGGCCACCAACTTTCTTATAATTATCTACATATCGTACGCCTTGAGTCCGTTTAACACGTTTTCCGTTAACCGTATCGATAAGAACGACATAGCAATAGCTGATGCCATCTGCCGTATTATCTCCATTAAGTCGAACTACCTGTTGACCATTAATATGATAGACCACATCTTGGGACTTTAAAAAATCATCATACACCTTAGCAATGTTCGTATTGCCTTCGATATGACCATTATGCTTTCCATTCATGTAATTATCTACTTGTGCATCCTTAGTAAATAATTGTGCTTGTGAAAGTCCATCTTTTTCGTCTGCTAAGATTGAAAATCGATCTACTAATTCTTTAATTTGCTGACGATCCATCAAATCGGACTGTTGCTGAGCAATGGCTTCTAATGTATTTCCTCCAGTACTTGTAGGTCCATTAACAGTACCGGTCACCCCGGATAATGTCGCTACCGGATGTTCTGCTACTGACGCAGTATCAGAAGCCCCTGCCAAAGTACTGAATGTACCGGTTAATAATGTAAGTATTGCAAATGTTAATAGTTTCTTTTTCATAAGTACCTCACTAATTTTCTTTCTATTCAATGAACTCAGTATAGCAAACATAATGATTTCTACCAATGCCATCTGCTAAAAGGTCGGATAAGATAAACTTATCCGACCTTTCGTATTATATTCAGCTTTAATAACCACGGGATTAACAAAGTTAGTTAAATACTCATGAAATTAATTGCTTAAACAGCTCTACAAATGTTGTCTTATACTCTGACTCACGATTGAGTTGACTGAAGAAACAATAATTTCGTTTCAAATGTTGTTTTCGTGTTATATAACAAGGTACCCGTTGTATCATCGGCGGTGCATGATTCATATTGCCAATAGCATCAATCAGTAAAAAACCTTGATTAGAGGCAACCAGCATACGAGCCTGCTCCAACGAATCGGTCCTGATAAATCCACCCGTAAAGCCTAATACTCTTCGATAGTACTCTTCTTCGCCCGGCATATATTGGGGCTTACAGATTAAAATAGCATTTGTTACTTGTAAATCACTTACGGTAACAGTTTTCGGCATGGCGTCCCCACCGGATAATTCCACATATGTATGGGCACTTTCAATCAAATCATTGTCATAAGCATCAGAAAACTGTCGCCACTGATCATTCAAAATAACATCTACCGTTCCGTCTACAAGATGTTGATATAATTCCTCATGACATCCCGTTACAGTACGAATGGCTAAATCGGGATAATGCACCGCTAGTTGTGTTAATGCTGTCGTCAAATCAATGCCACTATATCGATTCAAATACCCCAATACGAATTGTTCCTGCTCCGCATTGCCGATACGTTGTGTTTCAAACTCTACACGTTCAATATGATTCAATATATCCTTACCATGTTGTGCCATATACTGACCGGCCGGACTCAAATTAAATCCGCGATTGCGACGATTAATAAGTTTTACACCAAGATGGGCCTCCAGAGCCTTAACTTGCTGGGATATGGCGGACTGAGATATGTAGTTTTCATATGCGGCCTCGGTAAAACTGTTATGTTTTACAACGGACAAAAAATATTCCAATTGTTTTATATCCATCTCATATCAACCTCTTATATACCGCGCCAAGAATTTCTAGATATAATTATTATACACTAAAATAGCCACGCTAAAGAGGTATCGACGTAGGAGGCTCCGACATTACACAGGAGAAAATTCAACGGCCTAACGTCTCATTGAATTATGCGTGAAAACCTGTACAATAAAGGTAAGAATCATACATATCAAGGAGGGCTTATGGCAAATACAGAAACTACAATCAATGCAGTTGTCAATCCTCACACAAACGATGCGCCTATCGATATCGAAAAAACAATACAGGCCTTGGAGCGCAATAACTTCGTGGTCCGGTATTTCGAAACCGGTCACGAGGCGACCGCGTATCTAAAATCCCGCATTCAACACAAGCGCGTGGCTCTCGGCGATTCGCACACCTTATTGGAACTCGGTGTCTATGATGCGCTCTGCGAGGTCAACGAGGATGTAACCGATATTCATCGACCTCTCCCCGGTGAAAGCTTCCGCGAAACGGCACTCCGCACGATGGGACGCGACGTATTCCTCACCTCCGTTAATGCCTTGGCGCAAACAGGTGAAATGGTCAATATTGACGGCACAGGTAATCGTATTGCCGCCTCGCTGTTCGGCTCTGAGGAAGTGTTTTTCGTACTTGGCCGCAACAAGATTACACCGGATTTAGCATCCGCCATCTACCGCGCCCGTAACACGGCGGCACCACTCAACAGCAAGAAAAACAAGAAAAGTTCGATTAATCCATGCGCAAAACTGGAAGAAAAATGCTACGACTGCAGTTCTCCCGACCGCATCTGCAATGCATTGACCATCTACTATAAAAAGATGCGCAACATGCAAACAATGGAAGTCATCATAATCAATGAGGATTTGGGTTTCTAATATTATAACTACACCGACAGAACCGGTGAATTTAATCCACACCACACACCGGCAAACATAATCTGAAACTGACAAAAGGGTCGCTTTATGCGACTCTTTTTATATTTCCACCAGGCTTTTTACATCATATCCAAAGCCTGCCGTCTTTTCAGCAGCAGTTTTTTGCCATTCTGTAGGTGCTATACCATCTTGCGCAAGGAAATAGCCCGAATCAAGATAGCGGATGATAATATACTCTGAATTCTTTTGATCAAAGCCGTTACCACGAGTAAAATCGATACCGTGGCCTGTATTGCGCGTTACGATGGCTTCTAATAATGGCAATGTAATAGCGTTCAACGTGATTTTCATATCAGGAGAATCAAAAATCTTTTTAAGGAAAGAGCTGGGCTTTTCTTCCTTATATACTAAAAGCTTGCTAATCGTACCATTAGAGGCACATACTACGCGACGGATTTCATTGATAGGGATATCTACCTTACCATTTGAGATAATACCGTTTTTAATAATAATTTCTCGTTTACCCATAATTGAATAATCCAACGGTAATTGAAGGATATCCAAGTTTGCAGGGAAGTCCGCCGTCAATTTATGACGGGCAAAAGCGGCAATAATCCCTTTTGTTTCGCGAATATTATGACCGGTATTATAATTTTTACGATCAGTATCTAGATCTTGGCCTTCCATATTTTTCCAATTGTGATCTCGAAACATAATCGTATAATTACAGTTTGAGTTTAAATATCTTGTAAGATACAGCTCATTTACATCATCAAAATCAATGTCAGTTATAACTGTACCATTTGCTTCTTTGCAGAGCACACCATTATAACTAATTGTTAAAGTACGATCAGTATCTTCAAAAACAACAGGATTCGTGTCGAATACAGAAATCATAGCTCTCTCCTTTTACGACTTCAAACATAACTACATTTACACATATCAAGTACATTCCATGCACATAGTAAGCCCATACAACAACTATATGTATGCATGGATATATTAATGATATAAGTGTTAAGTACTCACATTAATTATATATATCCAATACAAGCATTGATTAAATACATTAATTAAATATACTTAACTTAATAATACACCTTCTATATTGATTTACACAAATGCTATATTTCATTGACAATCAATTTTCTAAATCGATTTTCCAAACGCTCCATATGCGTTCAACAACGTGTTGATAGTAATAAAGATATTTACATAAACAAAAAAGCTGATTCCGAAGAATCAGCTTTCAGTATTTCGTTGAAAGTATTGAACTCATTGAAAGATATGAACTCATTAAAAACTTTGAACTAATTGAAATCTTTCAAATGAAGTTATCCTTGAAATCAGATGCTTTCAACAGCAGCGATAGCCGCAACGTCCACCACGTCCTGAGCGGAGCAGCCGCGGGAAAGGTCATGAACCGGTTTAGCCAAGCCTTGAATCAATGGTCCAAGAGCATCAGCGCCGGCAAAGCGTTGTACCAATTTGTAACCGATGTTAGCAGCTTGAAGATCAGGGAAAATCAAGATGTTAGCTTTACCTGCTACATGAGAACCGGGTGCTTTCTTTTCTGCTACGGAAGGAACGATGGAAGCGTCCAACTGTAATTCACCGTCGAATTTAAAGTCAACATTGCGTTCTTTCAAAATATTAACGGCTTCAACCACCTTGTCTACTTCCGGAGTGGATGCGGAACCTTTAGTGGAGAAGGACAACATGGATACGCGAGGGTCAGCCATACCGACAACTTTGCGGGCTTTTTCTACAGTGGATTCCGCGATATCGGCCAATTGTTCGCTAGTCGGATTAGGCAACACGCCGCAATCGGAGAATACGAGCATACCGTCATCGCCATATTCTTTTTTGCTTGTAAACATGAACATGGAAGAAGATACAGTTTTAAGACCCGGTTTAGTGCCCACAACCTGCAATGCAGCACGCAATACGTTTGCAGTCGGAGATGCGGAACCGGCCACCATGCCGTCAACAACACCGAGACGAACGAGCATAGCCCCGAAGAACAGGCAGTCGCCTTTTAAAGTTGCGTCAGCTTTTTCAGGTGTCATACCTTTTTTAGCGCGCAATTCTACGAATGTATCAACCATTTCCTGGTAACGATCGTAGCCTGCAGGATCGATGATTTCAGCACCTTCGATGGATGCGCCTACGGCTTTAGCAGCTGCAGCGATCTCAGCAGGATTACCTACGAGCACCGGTGTGCAGAAACCTTCCTTCAAGATGATTTCAGTCGCTTTCAATACGCGTTCATCCTTGTATTCCGGCAAGACGATTTTTTTACCTAACGGTTTAACTTTGTTTTTCAAATTTTGAATCAAATCCACGATTTTGCCTCCTTAACATTGGCTATTTGTGCCATATCAATACTATTATTATAGCAATTTACGGTTCCTCTAACAACCATTCTAATACATTTCGTTGTTGAATTCCGTCATAATTAGCATTTTTATTCAATTCGTCTAAGGTCAGCAAAAATTTAGGATATTGATCCTGCACGGCTTTGAGGGATGCCAATTCACGATGCAACGTATTCGGATCAAGTACGGTCTCACAGACTTGATAATATTCGGTGATTCCCGGTTTCTGTGCCACAAAATCGATTTCCCCCTTCGCCAGCTGTCCTACATACACGGTATAGCCCCGACGAAGAAGTTCAAGGAATACAATATTTTCAAGAATATATCCCGTATCACGACCCGTCTGCCCAACCAGCAAATTCCGCAACGCCACGTCGACACTGTAATACTTCGCATTGATGCGCAGTAACTCCTTGCCTCGCACATCGTATCGATTGACCTTGTATAGCAGCAAGCTATCCTGTAGACCCTGTAGATACCGTTCCACCGTTTTATTATCGATCTTCCGCCCCGCGCTGACGAGAGAATTCGCAATTTTGTTTGGTGAAAGCAGGCTTCCCACATTCGCCATCATATATCGAACGATATCCTGAAGTATAGTTACATCATTTATCTTAAGGCGGGCCACCACATCATATAGCAGCAACGTATTATAAAGTCCGCGTAAATATTCCTGCACATCAAAGTCCTCACCGCCCAGCTGTTGCGCATAAGGAAAGGAGCTTTCACGAACATATGCCTCATAAGCGGGAATCAGCGAGTACTGAGGGCTGTCATATTTACTGTCATAAAATTCTCTGAAAGATAGCGGCAACATCTGAATTTCCACATAGCGCCCCGTCAGTAATGTGGCGATATCCGATGACATAAAGTATGCATTGGAGCCCGTAATATAAAGGTCCGTGTTATTTTTTACAAACAAACTGTCAACGACGCGATGAAACTGATCGACATGCTGAATCTCATCAAGGAAAATATAGTTCATCTGATTCGGCTGCATACGTTCCAAAATGTAATTGTACAGCGCACGATAATCACATAGGTGTTCGTATTCCAGTTCCTCAAAATTAATGGAGATAATCTGCTCCGGTGCAATGCCTTCCGTCAATAACTCATCTCTAAAAAGGCGAAACAAGGTCGACTTGCCACAACGGCGAATCCCCCCTCCTCTAATGCAGCCCTTGTTTCCTATCCGCATCGGCAACACCGCACGAATACAGCTCACAAGGTCCATTTAGAAATTCCTGTATTGTCAGATTTCCTAAACCGTATACGATTTTATAGATGGTTGACCATCTAGGGTCAATGGATCCGCTTTCAAGGTCGCTGATATAGGACTGAGCGACCCCGGACTGATATGCCAGCCGGTATTGAGTCATACCCAGTCGCCTACGCCACAACAGTATTAACATACCGAGTCTATGTGCTTCTTGCCGGGCCCGAACGTCCCGAGAACATATGATAGGATCCATACCAGCCTCTCTCTACTCTCATTCACAACACATGCCCGTATGCCTCCACAATACATCTACCGAAAAACCACGCCCAGCATGTATTGAATGGCAATGGCAGAAAAAGCCCCTATACCATCGCGGATAAATCCGATAGATATAGGGACTTTTATAATTTTAAACGTTATATGCTCACATTTTCATCATTTTGTGAAAGTTTGCATATATTTCACTATATTATTATGATTATGCATCAAAGAGACTCTGTAAATGCAGATATTATATGCACATATAAACATATATACATCGCGATAAGCCATTGAATCGCAATATTAATTACTCCGCACCTACCTGAACGCTTAGTATTAATCACGCCATGCTCTTGAGGATCCACGATTAAGTATTCCTCACGATCTTACATCTTTAATAGCAATTACTCCGCGCTTTCTTGAGCCTTTTTGATTTCCATGTATTTTACCATGCCGTCAACGGCGCGTTTTGCTTCGCGCATGGCGAGTACTACGGTGGCCGGCTTATGTACAACGTCGCCACCCGCAAATACGCCTTCGCGGCTCGTCATGCCGTATGGATCTTGAGAGGTGATGATATAGCCTTTTTCATCGACTTTAAGGTTGTTCCCTTCACCGACGAGGCGTGCATTCGGTTTATGACCCGCAGCGATGATAATTTTATCCACAGGCATCACCTGATACGTGCCTGTGCCGTGAATACCGGCGCCGTCTTCATTGAGCGCCATCACTTCGTACTTAAAGCCTTCCACCTTATCTTTGCCTTCTACGCCCACGGGGGATGCGAACCATTGGAACTGAACGCCTTCGGCGCGTGCTTCTTCATATTCCGAAAGCAAGGCCGGCATCTGTTCCTGACTGCGGCGGTATGCTACGGTAACCGCTTCACAGCCGAGGCGCACGCACGTACGGGCCGCATCCATCGCTACGTTGCCGCCGCCGATGATAACGACGCGGTCCCCCTTCTTAACGGGGATCTGTGCTTCGTCAAGCTCGCCATTGTCTACTAATTGTACGTTAGTCAACAGATACATGGCCTGGAATACGCCGGTAATCTCATCGTTTTCCATGCGCACTTCCTGCGGAATATGCGTACCGGTACCGATGAAGATGGAATCAAAGCCTTCCGCAAAAAGCTGATCCAATGTTTTATCCTGACCGATGAATGTGTTGCATACAAATTTAACGCCTAAACCTTCCAAACGTGCGATTTCACGGCGCACAACGGATTTGGACAGGCGGAACTCGGGGATACCGAATAACAGTACGCCGCCCGGTTCGGACTGACCTTCAAATACGGTCACTTCATAGCCTAATTTTGCAATGTCACCCGCTACGGACAAGCCTGCAGGGCCGGAGCCGACAACAGCCACGCGACCGTGGTCCTGTTTGATCTTTTTAGGTTTCCGCAATTCATTGATGCTTTCAAAATCGGCCGCAAAGCGTTCCAATTTACCGATGTTAATAGGCGGTTTCTTAGCCTTATTCATGATACAGTTGCCTTCGCATTGATTTTCACGAGGACAGACACGGCCGCAAATGGCCGGCAAATTCGTCCGTTCCGCCAGAATATCGTTCGCTTCGCCGAAATTGCCGCGTGCGATAGCCTGAATGAAGCGGGGAATCTCGTTCTCAATGGGACAACCCATGCGACACAACGGCTTAGGACAATTCAAACAACGCTTCGCCTCCGCAAGCGCCTCCTCCATCGTGTAATCCGCATCAAAATGTAATGGTTTTAATTCGTTACTCATGGCACATGCCTCCTAACAAGGATCCAGTACTGTACTTATATTAACAATTCTATATAGACGCGCAGCTCGATGAACCACTTTCACATATGAACGTATTGCCCCCATATAACGTTAAGAATTTATCAGTTGTAATTATTCGATATGCGTGTGCCACTGGTCATGCACACACTATTCTATAGTATATTTTAAATTGTGAAAGTCATTACCGTCAAGCAAATAGGCTACGATTTGATTATGTTATTATAATAATACGTAACACTCTAAATAGGAGGATTTCTATGAACACAGCAGAATTCACTCAAAAATACTATGCCGAACGCCGAGGTTCCCATTCCCGCAAATGGGACGGCCAGCATCTTAAATTCAGCCGCACCGACCTGTTGCCGCTCTGGGTGGCGGACATGGACTTCATGCCCCCTCAATGCATTCAAAATGCGATTTGTAACTATGTGAAAGCGGCGCCTCTCGGCTATACGATGACAAATCCCTCCTACATAGAGGCCGTGATAAGCTGGTATAAACGCCGTCACAGCTGTACGCTTTCAGCGGACTGGCTCACCGGCGCGCCGAATGTGATTACGGGCCTCATGTGGTGTATCGGGGCTTTCACAGAACCAAACGATGCCGTCATCGTCCTGACCCCCGTATACGGCGCATTCGATACGAGCGCAAACGATGCTCAGCGGCATATCATTTCGGTCCCGATGCATCGCACCGCGGACAATCGTTATACCGTCGATTACGACGCTTTCGAATCGGCCATCGTCAAAAACGATGTGAAGCTGTTCATTCACTGCAATCCGCACAATCCGGTGGGTCATGTATGGACCGGCGAAGAGATGGAGCAGCTGTTCAGCATCTGTAAACGTCATCATGTGCTCATCATCAGCGACGAAATCCATCAGGATCTCATTACGGGACCGACGCCGTTTACACCGGCGCTGTCGGTATCGGGCGGGGCCTATGCGGACAATATGGTCGCCATGTCCTCCGTATCTAAATCGTTTAACATGGCAAGTCTTCACCAGGCCGAGGTCATCATCCCTGATGAAAGCTTACACAGCCGCTACAATGCGTACAGATCGCACGTGTACCATACGGACTCGGACGTCATCGCCGAGGCGGCCATCACGGCGGCTTACACACATCCGAATGCCGAAGCATGGCTCAATGATCTGCTCGCCGTCGTCAGAGAAAACTACGATTATATGTATAAAGAACTGTATGCAGCCCTTCCTGAGCTGCGCATCAGCCCCATGGACGGCACCTATTTAGCGTGGATCGATTTCAGCGCTTATATCAAACCTGAAAGTATGCGCGATGTCTTTGAAAATCAGTGCCGCATCGCCCCAAGTTTCGGCGAATGGTTCGGCGGCGAAAACTATGCCACCTTTGTACGATTAAACTTAGCTACCAGCCTAGAAAACATAAAAACCGCTACCCACAGCATTATTAGAAATATTTAAAATATCAGTCATATTAAGCATAATAATCGTATCCAATCATACTATCCCCTACACAACCTTAGTACATACAGGGATATATGTGCGGTAAACTATAAGGCATACAAAAAGGCTGCTCTACCATCAAACGGTGTTAGAGCAGCCTCTTTTTCATATATGTCTTATATATGTTACCTATTCAGGTTACCACATATATAGGGTCTTATTTAGTTCTAGCAAAATGATCTTTTGCAAATTGCATGTCTTGTACGAGTTCCAATGTACCAATATAGTTATTGTTTTGGTCACGAACAGCCATGTAATTAACATAGAACGGACGACCTTGTTTTTCAAGCCATACAGCTACATTGTCGCGATCACCTTTACGGAAGGAATCAATGATACCACGTACGATTGGTTCTACCTTTGGTGGATGGCAGGAATACACATCGCGACCAATAGCTGTCGTAGGGCGTTTGAAGACCTTTTCACCATCGTTGAAGTAACGGTTAATGTCTTCGTGATCAACGAAGGTTACTTCCATTGGCATTGTATTAAGCATGGCATTTAATTGATCCACAGTCAAGCTACCACCGATTAGAGCAATGGTATTATCATCGCCACTTGCTTTTGTTGTTTGTGTTGCTAATGCGGTTTCAGCCTCTGGCCAAGCAGTGCGTTTTACCCCAAAAATTTCTTCATACTGTGCTGTATCTTTGTAGATTTGGTACCACTCTTCAGTGCTGAAGTTTTCTGCACAGATTGGGAACAAAATATTTTGTTCTTTATAGATCATTTCTTGTGCACGTGTAAGAAGCTCATCAAAACGTCTATACCAATCATCTACACTTTGGCTAGACTTAGCTAAATCACCTAGTTGGTCCCGAATATCACCATCAACAGTCCACATGACCATAGATGGACCAGAAATATCATAGGCTACTTTCAAATGCGGATACAAAAGGTCACCCTTCTTAGCATAGTGAACAGATACTTGACGCACTGCATTTACATCATCAACGGTTGCCGTTTTATCTGCCACCTTAGGTCGAATGGATTCAATTAACGCATCAAGAGCCTTGTTTTCTTCTGTTAATTGATGGAGTGGATGTCCTACAGTTTCAATCAAGGACACCACACTTTTGCTCTTTTCTTGAGCCTCTAGCACAGCCTCAACCTTAGCATGTTCTGACTCCATTTGTTCATGAATGGTAGAACCGTGGAACAAGGCGGAGTGAAGGTCACATAATTGTTGAACCTCAGCTAACGGTGTACCTTCACGCATAAGACCTTGTTCAGCTTTCATAATTTCACTAGCCTCAACATGGGCGAATTGACTAGCAAAATCTTCACGAACGACACCAAGCTCTTCGCCCGTACCTAACCGTTTCAGGAATCCTTTAAGTTGCTCTACACGTTCACTATCTTGAACAGCATCTTCAGCCTTAGCTTCGGAATTTTCTTCCGTGTTAGCTTTCGCTGTAGTAGATGCTGCTGCATTTATTTCTACTGCGTCTGCTGCAACTGTACTAGAAGCTACCTTAGCAGATGCATCCGTAACATTAGACTTTGTAACCGCTGCAGTAGGTGCCACGCCAGGATGACCCGTAGATTCCGCATCATCACCCGATAGGTTTGGCATGTCACCTTCTAAGGTAAAACCAGCTTTCATAAAAGCACCCACGATATCAATCATGGATACACCTTTCATCTTAGCCCCTTTTGGGATAGTCATGATTTTGCCAACAGAATTCAACATCACCTTATTTGTGATTTCGCTGAATCCTAATTCCTTCATAATATCTGTTACTTCAGGATATTCTTTTACCAAATCATATACAGATTTGGATAAATCTAATTTCTTTTCCATTTTGTTCCCCTCGTGTCAAAAATTTCTATACTATACTTATAAAATAGTATCATCCCTCTATATATGTATATCACACATATGAGGCTATTTATTTACGGTAAAAGGTCTATATGTAATGACCTATGGTTCTATGATAAACGATATCGATTAGAAAATCTGTATCCATGGCTATACTTTTGAAA
>ERZ773038.752-NODE-752-length-20099-cov-6.375225_pt1 | contig 20099 bp, 19 predicted proteins | sample MGYA00511665_ERZ773038 | MGnify/ENA primary metagenome ERZ773038 (study PRJEB29015, sample SAMEA2737966) | human oral metagenome | biome: human oral; feature: human-associated habitat; material: dental | place: China | collected 2028 ... | reverse complement strand
AAATTTATCCTAACGCATCTATTGGGTTGGAACCGCAAGATTTAAAATTTAAAGGTGAAAAAAGCTTTTGTAATATCGGCGATGAGACGGTTATTCGCGAGTTTGTTACCATCAGTCGGGCTACTGGCGAAGGTGAAGAAACTCGCGTCGGAAATAACTGTTTGCTTCAAGCTTGTACTCATGTAGCTCATAATTGTATTGTAGGCAATAATGTGATCATGAGTAACTGTGCCGGTCTTGCAGGTCACGCTATTGTTGAGGACCGCGTAGTAATCGGTGGACTTGCCGGTATCCATCAATTTGTGAAAATAGGTCGTAATGCCATGGTCGGCGGTATGGCTAAAGTGGTACAGGATATTCCTCCGTATGTTATTGCAGATGGTCAACCGGCACGCGTTATCGGACTTAATTCGGTAGGCTTATCTCGCGCAGGTATTTCCGAAGATGTACGACGTGATTTGAAACAGGCATTTCGCATTATTTATCGTTCCGGATTCAGTTTATCCAAGGCGATTGAAGAAATGGAAATGCAGCTTGATTCTTCTGTAGAAATAGAAAATTTATTACGATTTTTGCGCAATGCCGATCGTGGTATTATGCGTACTCGTCGCGATTAATAATAAGGGATCTCGTAGTATTACGGGGTCCCTTTCTATTGTGGTAAAAGCTGTGTTTTAATGGTAAAAAATGGTCATTTATAGTACAATATACTGTATATGAGTACGTCATCGGACGGTAATTCTTGTATTGTTAAATTGTATACAACCAGTATGTAAATATAAGCTTGGACCGACAGGTCATATAGGAGGTATAGTTTTGGCAAAGGTAGGATTGATTGCGGGCATCGGTATATTGCCTGTAGAATTCATGCGTGCCTCACACCTATTAGGGCACGAAGTGGTTGTTATAGGTGTGGTACCTGATATAGATCCGGCCCTTGAACGTGAAGCCGATGCTTTTTACAGCATAGGTGTCGCAAAATTGGGAAAAATTTTCAAGACCTTAAAGAAGGAAGGCGTCGTTGAACTGACCATGTTGGGAAAAGTGACTAAGGAAATCCTCTTTAACGGTTTATCGTTCCCCGATCTAAAGACACTGGGGGTCTTACGCCGTCTTAAAAATCGCAAAGACGATACGATTATGCTTGCCATTGTCGATGAAATTGAGCGGGAAGGATTTAAAGTTCTGGATCAGACCGTATATTTAAAGCCTTTTATGCCTAAAGTAGGGGTGCTTTCACAAACATCACCCACCGATGAACAATGGGAAGATATCTGTTTCGGATTTGAATTGGCGAAACAAATGGGTGCTCTTGATATTGGACAGACTGTTGTCGTAAAACATAAGGCGGCCATGGCTATTGAAGCCATTGAAGGCACAGATAAGTGCATTTTACGCGGCGGTGAATTAGGCAGAGGCGATGCTGTTGTCGTGAAGACGGAGAAGCCGAATCAGGATGTGCGTTTTGACGTACCTGCGGTAGGCATTAAAACGTTGATGTCCATGATAGATAGCGGATGCAAGGTATTGGCTGTAGAAGCGGAAAAAACTATTTTCGTACAGCAGCAGGAAGTGCTTGATATGGCAAATCGCCATAATATTGTCATATGCGCCGTAAACGAGGATTTTGTGAATGCCAGAAAGGATGCACGATGAAAATCATGTTTTCTGCCGGAGAAGCATCCGGTGATACTCATGCTGCCAGTGTTGCTGCGGCATTGCGCGAACTGGATCCTACGGTAGAATTGTTCGGAATGGGCGGCACCTTGATGGAACGGGCCGGTGTTCGCATTGTATATGACATCAAAAATCTTGGTGTCATAGGCATTGTAGAGATTATTAAATCGTTGCCGAAATTCTTTAAATTGCGCACGTATTTAAAACGGGTCATGATGAAAGAAAAACCGGATATTCTTGTCTGTGTAGATTATCCGGGGTTTAATATGAAACTTGCCGCAGTAGCGCATGAACTCGGTATTCCGGTGGTATATTATATTGCACCGACCATATGGGCATGGCACAGTAGCCGTGGCGATACCATTCGAAAATATGTGACGAAGGTAGCTTCGATTTTTCCGTTTGAGGCGGAGGCATATCGAAAATATAAATGTGATGTTGAATTTGTAGGACATCCGTTATTGGATATTGTTCATCCTACGATGAACAGAGCTGAAGCTTTAGTATATTTTGATGCCCGAAAAGAGGCTAAAAAAATATTACTTATGCCCGGCAGCCGTAAACAGGAAGTCATGTCATTACTTGATACAATGCTGAAGAGCGCCGAGATATTGATGGAAACCCATGATGATATGCAGTTCTTTTTGCCCCGTGCGCATACTATTGACCGCAGTGAACTGGAATTGTTTATTGAGTCCCATAATGTGCCGGTAACGATCACGGAGGATCATACATACGATTTGATGCAGATCTGTGATGCCTGCCTTGCCGCTTCAGGGACCGCGACACTTGAAACGGCTATGATGGAATTGCCTACCGTCTTACTGTATCGCGTATCACCGATTACGTATGGTATCGGTAAAATGGTGGTTAACGTATCTCACGTGGGCTTGCCGAATATTATCGCCGGCAAAGAAGTGATACCGGAACTTTTACAAGATGAGGTAAATCCGAAACGCATCGTAGCGGCCGTAGCGCCGTTAATCGATGATGAGTCGGCAAATGCGGCTATGCGCACGGAGTTGCGCGAAGTACGACATGCATTAGGTGAACCGGGGGCGGTAAAACGCGTAGCGCACCTCGTATATGACCTAGCTAAGGAGAAGTGTAATGAATAGTTATTCCAGGCTCTTATATTTTGTAAAGCCTTATTATAAGCGCATGATATTTGCCGTATTCTGTATGATTGTTGCGGCAGCCGCGTATCTGGTCGTGCCATGGCTCATCAAAAATGTGGTGGATCAGGTTTTACAAGATAAAAATATGTTTATGCTGAATCTGATTGTAGGGGCGATTATTCTTATCTTCTTAATTCGAGGCTTCGCTACGTATGGTCAGACCTATAATATGTCCTATATCGGTCAACGCGTTATCATCGATGTGCGTGAAGCGATTTTTAATCATCTTCAACGCTTGAGTTTATCTTATTTTGATCGCCGTAAGACGGGCGTTATCATGAGTAATCTCACCAACGACGTGGCGGCCTTACAGACGGCGGTGGTGGATAATCTCATATCCTTCATAACCGAGTCCGTAACGCTTATCGGTTCTCTCGTATCGATGCTGCTTATTGACTGGAAGTTGACGTTAGTTACCTTTATCACTGTACCCGTTGTATTATTGATTATCAACGTATTCGGTAAGAAATTACGCCTTGCCGGTCATGATGTGCAGGGGCGTATCGCTGATATTACGGCGCTTTTACAAGAGGTTATCAGCGCGGTGCGGGTCGTTAAATCCTTTGCGCGCGAAGATTTTGAGCGAAACCGTTTTGAAACGGAAAATGCCCGTAACTTCAAGGCTGTTATTAAGGCTACAAAACTAACCAGCTTATTGAGCCCTATGGTCGAGTTTTCCGCTGCCATTGCCGTGGCGGTTATCCTCTGGTATGGCGGCTATTCCGTTGTAACCGGTACGATTACGGCAGGGTCGCTTATCGCATTTTTGATTTATGCTATCAATCTGTCGAATCCGGTAAAGCGTTTGAGTCAAGTTTACGGTAATATTCAAAAAGCTTTGGCTGCAGCGGATCGCGTTTTTGAAATTTTGGATACTAAAACTGATGTTATCGAGAAACCCGATGCAGTTGTATTACCGGCTATTACGGGCGATGTGGAATTTAATGATGTATCCTTTTCCTATGATGGTGAAAAAACGGCATTGGAACATTTTACTCTATCTGTTAAGGCCGGTGAAAGTGTGGCGCTCGTTGGTCCGTCCGGTGCGGGGAAGACGACATTGGCAAATTTACTGCCTCGTTTTTATGATGTCACCGACGGTTCCATCACTATCGACGGATATAATGTAAAGGATGTAACCTTTAAGTCTTTGCGCGAACAAATCGGTTTAGTTCCGCAGGAAACCGTATTATTCAATGCTACGATTCGTGAAAATATTCTCTACGGTCGCCTTGATGCGACGGATGAAGAAATATACGAAGCGGCAAAGGCCGCCAATGTATTGGAATTTGTCGATAAATTGCCGGACGGACTCGATACCGTCGTAGGTGAGCGCGGCAGTTCCCTATCAGGCGGTCAACGTCAACGGGTGGCTATCGCTCGTGCGATTTTAAAGGATCCACGCATTTTGATCCTCGATGAAGCTACGTCTGCTTTGGATACGGAAAGTGAAAAACTCGTTCAGGAGGCGCTCGATCGTCTCATGAAGGGGCGTACCGCATTTGTCATCGCTCATCGATTGAGCACCGTTCAGAATGCGAATCAAATTGTTGTACTTAACCATGGTCGCCTGGTAGAGCAGGGGACTCACCAGGAGCTGCTAGCTATTGAAGACGGGTTGTACAATCATCTTTACTCTGTTCAATTCTCCAATAAAGGATAACCATGTACTGGATATACAACGTATTGCTCATATTCTATTGGATAGGCCTGATACCGGTCATTTTGTACCGGCTTGCTTTTGAAGACGGATTTTATGAGCGTATTAAACAGAGTGCGGGCTATATGCCTGCATCGTTATTAAAAAAAATAGAAGGACGCCGTGCGATTTGGATTCACGCCGCATCTGTCGGTGAAATCGTGGCTACCAGTCCGCTGGTAAAAGAAGTGAAAAAAGAGTTCCCTGAGGCCGTCGTTGTTGTATCCGTAGTTACCGCTACAGGCCATGCAATGGCACACCGCATTATTCCGGAAGCGGAAGGGATTATCTTTTTCCCCCTTGATCTGCCATATTTGACCCGTAAGATTTTACATATTATCAAACCTATTACGATTTTATTGGTGGAAACTGAAATTTGGCCGAACTTTTTACGAATCGCTCAATCTGAAAATATACCTGTTATGATGGTAAACGGTCGTATCTCGGATCGCAGCATGAAGCGATATCGCTATATCAGTGCTTTCACACGGGAAATGTTGCGGTCTATCGAACGATTCTGCATGCAATCTAAATTTGATGCAGCGTATATCGCGCGACTTGGCGCTAATAAAGCGGATATTACCGTGACGGGCAATATGAAATATGATCAGACATATGCCACCGTGTCCAGTGAAGAGAAGCAGCAACTGCTCGATGAATTCGGATTTGGAAATAATCATCCGATTATCGTCGCGGGTAGTACCCATAAGGGCGAGGAGGAGGCTATTTTTGAAACCTTTACACAGGTCTTGCAGGAGTACCCTCAAGCCCGTTTATTGATTGCACCGCGTGAAATTTATCGTGGCCATGATGTACAAAGCCTTGCGAAACGCTATAAACTGAATGCCATTTGTCGCAGTGATATGACTGAGCCCGTACATGAAGGTATTCCCGTGGTTGTTCTCGACACGATCGGTGAACTCGGGCGTCTTTACAGTTTAGGGGATATTATATTTGTGGGTGGTTCGCTGGTGCGAACCGGCGGACATAATATATTGGAACCGGCTGCTCACGGTAAGCCTATTCTGGTAGGCCCTCATATGTTCAACTTTAAAGAAATCTTTTCGCTCCTTAATTCGCGAGGGGCTTGTGAACAGGTAAAAAACGGTAAAGAATTGACCGAGATGGTCTTGCGCCTTTGCAACGACAAAGCCTTGGCTGAAGAGATGAGTGAACATTGTCTGGAAATTATTAGAGAAAATCGCGGAGCTACACGACGTAATACTCAAGAGTTGCGCCAGTTATTTGAAGCACATCATATCATTCCGTAATAGGAAGGAGAGACTCTTATGAGTGGGGAAGAATTATTCAAATCCATTGTCAGTGGTGAAAATAAGTCCATATTGGGCGATATGGCTCGATCCGGCCTTGCGTTTCTCAGCAAGGGATATGAAAAGGCCGTATCAATCCGCAATGCCCGTTTCGATGAAGGAAAGGGCGTTAATAAGGTGACTGTGCCTGTCATCAGCGTCGGTAATATCACGGCCGGAGGTACCGGCAAGACGCCGATGGTGCGATTTATTTGTGATGTACTCACTCAGAAAGGGTTTCATCCTACTGTGTTGAGCCGCGGTTATCGGGCGGAGGATAATAAAAAGAATATTATTATTTCCCGAGACGGTACCATGCTGGTGGAGCCGACCATAAGCGGTGATGAAGCCTGGTTATTGGCAAAGGTGTTATCGAAATCTAATGTTATTATCGGTCGGGATCGTACTCAATCGGCGATTATCGCCATTGATAAGCTCGGTGCGGATTGTCTGGTTATGGACGACGGCTTTCAGCATAGGGGGCTGGCTCGAGACATCGATATTGTTCTTGTTGATGCATCCAATCCGTTCGGCTATGAGCATGTACTGCCGCGAGGTTTATTACGTGAATCGTTAAGCGGGTTACAGCGGGCCGATATCATTGTCCTCACGAAGGTCGATCAGGTGGCACCGGGAATCGTATCGAGCATACGGAAACGATTGGCTCAAATGCTACCGCAGACACCGATTTATGAAACGACCCATAAACCGCAGGCCTTATATACTTTAGATGAATGGGCCGCCGGTGCAAAGGGGTCTCCCGTGGGAACTCATAAAGAAAAGAGGATTATGGCTGTCAGCGGCATCGGAAATCCGCAGTCTTTTACCCGAACCTTAGTCGATGTGGGCTATAATGTGGTTCATACGTTGGCGTTTGGGGATCATCATGAGTTTACCAATGACGATGTCGTGGAGATTTGGAAACAGGCATTTGCACATCAGGTGGACATGATCTGTATTACGGAAAAGGATGCGGTGAAGTTAAGTCAGTTGCATGCAATTGAAGACTTGAAAATACCGATTCTGGTGCTATCTATCGGTATTGAATTTGTAGCCGGAAAACAGGAATTCATAGAAAATTTAGAGATTTAGTGTATAATAATAAGATGTATAAATGACAAAAAGGGGGGCTTATTGTGCAATTTGGATGTATAATTCCGGCCCGTTACGGGTCTACACGATTGCCTGGTAAACCTTTGGCCGATATTGCCGGTAAACCGATGATTCAAAGGGTTTATGAACGCGTGTCACAAGCGACAAAAACAATGTATACTATTGTGGCTACCGATGATGAACGGGTATTCAAGACCGTCCAAGATTTTGGCGGTACCGTGATGATGACAAATCCGAATCATCCGACGGGGACAGACCGCCTTGCAGAGGTAGCGGCTCAATATGCTGATTTAGACGTGATAATCAATGTACAAGGTGATGAGCCGATGATTGACTTCACGCTGATCGATGATTTGGCGCGACTTTTTGAGGATGATCCGAATTTGCAGATGGCCACCGTTGCAACGCCTCTTTTAGAGGAGGAATATGATGAGCCGTCCGCAGTAAAGGTTATCCTTAATAACCGAAATGATGCGATGTACTTTTCCAGATCCCTGATTCCATATCCTCGACAGGATTTTGTGAAAGCACCGCTTAAACATATCGGCATTTATGCATATCGCAGGGATTTTCTGTTAAATTACGCTAATATGGAGCCGACAGCGGCGGAACAGACCGAGTCGCTGGAGCAATTACGGGCTCTTGAAAATGGATATACTATTCGCGTTATTCTTACGGATAAGCGATTTATCGGTGTAGACACACCGGAAGACTTGGCTCGCGTAAATGCCATTTACGCACAAGAGGAGAGATAAATGAAAACAGTTCAGATTAATAATATTACCGTCGGGGGTGGCAAGGGGCTATTTGTTCTTGCCGGACCTTGTGTGATTGAGGATTATGATCGCACATTGGCTATCGGTAAACGGGCTAAAGAAATTTGTGAACGCGTAGGTGTTCCTTACATATTTAAGGCCTCCTTTGATAAGGCTAACCGCTCCAGCTTCAACTCCTTCCGCGGGCCCGGCTTGGAGGAAGGCCTCAAGATATTGGCTTCTATAAAAAAAGAACTCAACGTGCCTGTAGTCAGTGATATTCACTCTATTGAGCAAATCGAACCGGCTGCTGAAGTATTGGATATTTTGCAAATTCCTGCATTCCTGTGCCGCCAGACGGATCTCGTATATGGTGCGGCAAAAACAGGTAAATGCGTGAATGTAAAAAAAGGGCAGTTTATGGCTCCTAAGGATATGGAGAATGTCCTTAATAAGATGAAAGAAACAGGAAACGAAAATCTAATGCTGACGGAACGGGGATTCAGTTTTGGGTATAATAATCTCGTCGTAGATATGCGTTCGTTTCCAATCATGCGTTCGTTTGGCTATCCTGTAATCTTTGATGCAACACATAGTGTGCAGTTGCCGGGAGGTGCGGGTACGAAATCCAGCGGAAATCGTGAATTTGTGCCTAACTTGGCACGTGCTGCCGTAGCTAGCGGTGTGGACGGGCTTTTCTTTGAGGTACATGATAATCCTGAAGAAGCATTGTCCGATGGACCTAATATGTTGTATTTAGACCAATTTGAAGCATTGCTTCGCGATTTAGTAGCTATTGATAAAATCGTTAAAGGTTAGGGGCGGTATTGGTGACTATTTTAGAACAAGCGGCACAGGTACTTCACGAAGAGGCTCGTGCTATTGAACAACTGAGTTCTCGTTTGGATCATAATTTTGTTAATGCTGTAAATATGATTTTGGCTTGTAAGGGGCGTGTTGTGTGCACCGGGATGGGTAAATCCGGTCACATAGGGCGTAAAATAGCAGCCACCTTGGCGAGTACAGGGACTCCGGCGCTCTTTATGCATCCCGGCGAAGGTGTACATGGAGACCTCGGTATGATTACTGAGAATGACGTAGTATTGGCTTTTTCTAATAGCGGGGAAACGGGTGAAATTATCAGTATTTTACCGTCCTTACGTCGCATCGGTGCCAAGTTGATCTGTGTGGTAGGCAATCCGAACTCCACATTAGCTAAGAATTCCGATATCGTTTTATTGGCTGAAGTGGAACGTGAAGCCTGCCCGTTAGGGTTGGCACCTACCACGAGTACAACGGTGGCGCTTGCTTTAGGCGATGCACTGGCCGTGTGTCTGTTGGAACGTCATCATTTTACACCGGAAAATTTCGCCATATTCCATCCGGGCGGTTCTTTAGGTCGTAAATTATTGTTGACCGTGGAGAACATTATGCATGGCGGCGCGGACAATCCGATTGTTCACAAAGGCGCCTCTGTTCGAGATGCATTGTTTGTAATGACTGAAAAGGGATTAGGCGCTACAAATATCGTGGATGAAGAAGGCTATCTCATCGGTCTTGTTACAGATGGCGATGTACGTCGTGGCCTTGACTCGGGCAGTAATTTCCTCGAGTGGCCGGTGGAAGATATGATGACGACGATGCCTCGCACGATTACAAAGGATAAATTAGCCGCCGAGGCGCTCCATTTAATGGAAAAGAATCAACCTCGACCTATTACGGTGTTACCGGTAGTAGATGCGGATAATAAATGTCTCGGCATTGTTCATATTACGGATTTGTTGCGCAGAGGCATTGTATAATAATGGATATTCGATGGATTGTACTTGATGTAGACGGTGTTTTATCCGACGGCTCGCTGATTTATACATCCGGCGGTGAAGAAATGAAGGCTTTTTCCGTAAAGGATGGCTTAGGTCTCACGGCTGCCCGTAAGGTCGGTATTAAACTGGCCATCATTACGGCTCGTAGATCGCCGATGGTTGAACGTCGTGCCAAAGAGCTTCATTTTGACGCATTAATCATGGGCCATGCAAATAAAACAGAGGCATTGCGTACTCTTTGTATGGAACATGGCATCGATGCGGAAAATATCGCTTACATGGGTGATGACCTTAATGATTTAGGGGCACTACAGATCGTAGGTTTACCGATGGCACCTCAAAATGCGGTACCCGAGGTAAAGGATATAGCTAAATTTATTTCTCACGCTGCGGGCGGTCATGGTGCCGTGCGGGAAGCCGTGGAATATATTTTGAAGAATCAAGGCTTATGGGACTCTGTCATAGCAGACTATGCTCGGGAGGCACATGCTTATGGACAATAAAGGAGGTGAGCAGAATGAACAATGAATGGCAATACCATTTAGTTAAAGCTATTAGTTGGCTTGTATGTCGACTGCCATATAAACTCATTTTGCTCATAGGTGCTAGTTTAGGCCCTATATATGGCCTTATAGCGAAGAAGCAAAAGCTTAGAGGCATTAAAAATATAAAGATAGGCATGAATATGAATGACCAGCAGGCTGAAGAGCTCATTAATCGTTTATTTAAGAATCTGGGCCGCAGCGTTATGGAAGTCCTATACATGCCGAATTTAACAAAATCTTTTATTAATAAACACATTGAACTGCGCGGTATTGAACATTTGGAGTCAGCCATTGCGGAGGATAAAGGTGTCATCGTTCTCACCGGTCATGTAGGCAACTGGGAATGGATGGGGGCGGCTATGGCGGCACACGGATATCCATCTACGACTATTGTAAAAAAACAGCCGAATGCTCAATTCACACGTCTGATGAATGAATATCGTGAGATGGTGGGACTTGATGTGTTTGCCAGCGGCGGTAACGAAATCGTATTGGCTGCAAAGGCTTTAAAGAAGAAAAAACTGCTTGGTTTCCTTGCTGACCAAGATGGATATATACATGGTTTACCTGTTCCGTTTTTAGGGCAGGAATCTTCGGCCGTGATGGGACCGACTACATTTGCAAAAAAATTCGGGTCTCCGGTGGTGCCGATTTTTACTTCTCGTAAACCTGAAGGTGGACATATCGTTCATATTCTACCTGCATTGCACTATGTGGATACCGGTGATGAAGAAGTGGATATGTATCGCCTGACAGAGGAATGTGTTCGTGTAACCGAGGACTTTATTCGTCAACATCCGGATGAGTGGCTTTGGTTCCAACATCGTTGGATGACCAAGATGAACGAAATTGTCGATTACGATAAGAAAATGGCTATTCGGGAGAGGGCACATGAAAAATAATAAAAAGTTAATTGCTATTGTGGTCGCTGTAGTATTTGTCCTGGTAGGGCTTATCGTATATATTATGAAAGATTCCGGCGAATCCACAACGACTCAGACAGGTGCCGGGCAACTAGTTAATTTCCAAGGTGCAGATTTGCAGGAGGAAAAGGACGGTAAATTGGTGTGGGCCTTATCGGCAGAAAAAATTGAATATGACCCGCGAACGAAAGCTATCGTTTTGACAAATTTAAAGGGTCAATTCTATCAGAATGATGTGACCACAACAATTACGGCTCCTCATGCAGTCCTGACAGGAGACAGAAATTCTCTTGATATCGATCAGGGGGTAACTGCAACAAATACGGAAGGGGCAACCTTTAAAACAGAGGCTTTACATTTCGATAATAAAACAAAACAGCTTACATCTCAGTCGGCTTTCACCTATACCAGTAATGACGTGACATTAGTGGGTGATAAGCTGGAAGGCAATATGTCGTTACAACAGATTAAAGCCATAGGTAATGCGAAATTAACAAAGAAGTAATAGTGAGGAAATATGATGAATAAGAAGAAACAGATCGGTATGGCCGTATTGGCGGCACTCATGACCGCATCCATTACGGCATGGGCGGCCAATGATCCGTTGACCATCAGTGCGGATACATTATCATATGATGGTACTACAGGTCGTGCAGATGCGAAGGGAAATGTCGTGATTACCCAACTTGATAAAACCATGACCGGTGCAAACGGCTGGTATAATACGAAGACACAAGAGGCTAATCTTGACGGCGGCGTATCCATGATCGGTACCGATATGTCTATGTCGGCTCAATCCGTTCATAGCTTTAACAATAATAAATTCACTGCCATGGGTGATGTGCATTTACAACGGGCGGATCGTCAAATCTTTGGTAATTCCGTTGAATATAATACAGATACGGAATATGGTTTAGTATCCGGAAATGCACGATTGATTGCGGAAGGGACGACCCTGACCGGCGATCAGGTTGAAGGCTGGTTGAAGGAGATCAGAGCCGTTGCTAAGGGTAATGTAACCTTTGCTAATCCGGAACGTAATGTATCCGGTTCGGCTGACCGTGCTACGTATACACAAACGCCAAATCAAAATGACGGGGTTGTGTTGTTATCCGGCTCTGCGCATGCCGTACAAAACGGTAATGTGCTGAATGCACCGGAGCTTAAGATTCGCCTTGCTGATGATTCCGCAGAAACATTAGGGGGCCGTAGCACATTAGTCATTGTTCCAAATCAGTAAGGATCGTATATGTATATAGAAACCAAAAACTTAGTCAAAACCTTTAGCGGTCGCAATGTCGTGGATGGGGTGAGTCTGCGCGTTGATAAGGGGCAGGTTGTAGGCCTCTTAGGTCCTAACGGGGCAGGGAAAACCACATCATTTTACATGATTGTGGGGATAGAACGACCTAGTTCTGGTGTCATTACCGTAGATGGAAAAGACATTACGAATATTCCCATGTATAAGCGGGCCGCTGAGGGTATCGGATATCTGCCGCAGGAGGCTTCCATATTTCGCTCTATGTCCGTTGAGGACAATATTCGTGCCATGCTGCAGATTACATCAAAATCCGCTGATGAAATTGAATCCATCGTGGAATCCCTTATTGAGGAATTTCATATCGAGCATGTGCGCGACCGCATGGGGATGCAGTTGTCCGGCGGTGAGCGACGTCGTGTTGAAATCGCACGCTGTTTAGCCTTGGAACCGAACTTCATTTTGCTTGATGAACCGTTTGCCGGGGTTGACCCGATTGCGGTGGCGGACATACAGCAAATCATATTACATGTTAAAAATCGAGGTATCGGTATTTTGATTACGGACCATAATGTGCGGGAAACATTGGGGATCGTTGATAAGGCGTATATCTTGAGTAGTGGTAAAATCCTCTTGGAAGGAACCCCTGATGAGATTGCGAATAATCCGATTGCGCGAGAACATTATTTGGGGGATAACTTTAAATTATAGGAGGGGACCATGCGATTATTAGACAAATATATTTTGAAAGCCTTTGTAGGTCCTTTTCTATTTGGCGTTTTCGCCTTTACCAGTATATTTATAGGTACGGGCACATTATTTAGGATTGCTCAATACATTACCGAATACGGGGCGCCTTTATTGCTGGTTATGAAAGCCTTCGTACTGGCATTGCCGAGTATTGTCATCTTAACATTCCCCATGTCTGTACTGTTGGCATCGCTCATGACGTTCAGTCGATTGAGCAGTACCAGTGAGATTGTCGTGATGCGGGCCGGTGGTCTTAGCTTTTTACGGCTGGCCATGCCCGTGTATATCATCGCACTCATCATATCCATCGGGGCCGTAGCGTTTAACGAATTCGTTGTCCCTCGTACAAATCATATGTATCAGAGTATTGTGCGCGAAGAAATCATGAAAAATGCATCGCCTCAGACGCAGGACCATATTGTATTGAAAACGATGAATGGTGATGACTTGGGTACGTTGATGTATGCAAAGCATTACAATAGTGAGACGAAAGAGTTGAGCATGATTACGGTGCAGCAATTCGGCGAAGGCGGTAAATTGCAGCAGGTGGAAAATGCGGATTCCGCTGTTTGGAATGGACAGTACTGGGTAATGCATAACGGGATTATTTATGATATTTCCGCCGGTAACGGTGTAGAGCGCACTATGCGCTTTAAGGAGCAATCGCTACCGATTAAGTCTGCACCGAAGGATATCCAACAGGATCAACGTAAACCTGAGGAGTTGACGATCAAGGAATTACGTCATCAAATCAGTGCTTATAAGGCGGCTTATACAAACGCCAATAAATTAGAAATGGAAATGTATCAACGTTTTACCATTCCGTTGGCAAGTTTCGTATTTGCTTTGGTGGGGGCTCCGTTGGGATTACAGAAACAGAGATCCAGTTCATCGATCGGTTTCGGTATCAGTATCTTGATTATTTTCATCTACTATGGTGTCATGACGTTCGCCGGTGCGCTGGGAAAAGGCGGTGCGTTGCCGACAGTGCTCGCTGCATTAATTCCGGATACATTGGGGATTATTGCGGGATTGTATTTGAATTGGCGCGTATCTAAGTGACGATGTCATCTAGGTAATGACTTAAAGAGATATTTACAGGTATTACCTAGTGACGGTATACTATGAATATAAATATAAGTTATAAATAGATTGATATAATGTATGGTAATAGGATGAAAGGAGGGCTGCGATGTGCTGGTAGGGCTTAAAATTTTGATCATTATCGCCTTGATGGGCGGGATTATCGCCTATATGGGTGATAAATTAGGCACGAAAATAGGTAAACGTCGTATGTCCCTCTTTGGTTTACGACCTAAGCATACATCTATTATCGTTACGATTGTGACCGGCTTGCTCGTTGCAGCTGCAACCGTGGGGGTTCTGACATTTACATCTCAAAGTGTACGAACCGCTCTTTTCGGGATGGATAAATTGCGCTCGGATATGAAGCAGCTCAATGAAGAGGTGGCGGCTAAGACGCAGGAACTCATTCGAGGAAAGGCTTTATTGGAGCAGAATAAGCAGGAACTGCAGGAGCGCATGAATGAAATAGAACAGATTCGACGCGAAGTAGAAACGACTCGGGCCGAACTGGAAAGTGCTCAGGCCGCAAAGGATGCTACAGAGGCTGAACTGGCTACGTTACAGTCCTCCTATGCACAGGTTTCTCAGAAGCTGACCGATTTGGAAGCGACTCGTGCTAAGATGGAAGCCCATATTGCAGAACTGCAGAATACGCAGGAACAATTGCAAAATGGCATCATTCATCTCCGTGAAGGGACGATTTTATTCCAAGTGGATCAGCTGTTGGCACAAGCCGTGGTTCGTCCGGGACTAAGTGAAGAAGATAGTCATAATGCTATCAAAAACATCATTGACGATACCAATCAACTGGTTATGCGCCGTCTGGGTATAACCGATATTGGTCAATATGTAGTATATGTGGACCGTCAAAATGTGGAAATTGCTACACAGAAATTAATCGGTGCCAAGACGCCGATGGTGGTACAAGTTGTGGCGGCGGGAAATATCATCGCCGGTGAACCCGCGGTGGCCACTATTCAGGTATATCCTCAACAATTTATCTTTAAAAATGGTGAAGTTATTCATTCCACTGTGATGGACGGCGGTAGTAATGCTCAGTCGGCTATGTTGCAATTCTTGAAACAGGTCAACGAAAATGCGAAGGCAAAGGGCGTTATTCCGGATTCATTGACCGGCGATATCGGTACGATACCGGGGGATGATTTATTTGCCGCTATACGTCGTATCGGTATGATGCATGGCAAAGTTTACGTAGAGGCTTATGTCGATGGAGACACGTATTCCTCCGGTCCGGTACATATTAAATTACGTATAACACAAATGCCGGATATCGATAGAAAATCCAGGATGCAATAAGTGATACACATCAGAGTTATATCGACATCATAATTCACGGGAAGCGTACCGTGCTTCATAGAATAAAATCGGGAAGGTCTTATATGTTTTTTTTACATAAGGCCTTCTTTTTATGTTAAAATATAACTATTGTATTCGTTAGTGAGGACATTAACATGACTGATAGTACTTATATTTTGGCGGTGGATCCGGGCAATGAAAAGACCGGTGTCGCTATTGTAACGCCGACGGGGGCATTAGTATATCGCGATATTATTGCCAGTAAAACTTTCAATAATGATATAGAACGAATTTTGACAACCTATTACGGTGTCAATCATATTGTATGCGGTAACGGAACCAATCATAAATACTTATATCCATCATTACAGCAGATTGGACGCAATCACAAGATTACGACGAGTCTCATTGACGAGTCCCGCAGTACGGAGGAGGCCCGTAAATTATATTGGCAATACAATCTGCCGAAGGGCTGGAGAAAGATTTTACCTACATCGATGCAATTTCCTCCGGAACCGGTGGATGATTTAACGGCCTATGTAATCGCATTGCGCTATACGAAGCAATTAATTCAAAGTGCTCTGGCCGCAAAAGAGGATGATATTGATTCCGGCGAGCTGCAAGAAAAACGCTTGCATGCGATGGAGCAGTTATACGGAAAAGGAGATAGGCATGAGTAACGATATGACAGCGCGCAGCTGGACACATTTGATTATGCGTTGCCTGATGATGATATTGGGGGCTCTTATCTATACGGTAGGTCTTGATTTATTTTTAGTGCCGAATAATATCATCGACGGTGGCGTAGTCGGTATTTCGTTGATGGCATCCGAGTTGTCGGGGATCTCATTCAGTATTTTCGTAGTCCTCATCAACTTGCCGTTTTTGTATATAGGGTATCGAGTTATCGGTAAAACCTTTACATTTTCCACATTGTTTTCCATTGTGTGGATGGCTATATTTTCAAATTTTGCCCATGATTTTGAGCCTGTTACGACGGATCCCTTCTTGGGGGCCATATTCGGGGGGATTATCCTCGGTATCGGGGTAGGGCTCATTATTCGAAACGGCGGTTCTTTGGACGGTTCAGAAATCGTGGCGATTATCTTTGATAAACGGTCCACATTCTCCGTCGGGGAAATCGTCATGGCTATGAACCTTATCATTCTGGGGGCTGCAGGTTTTGTATATAGCTGGAACAGCGCGATGTACTCTCTTATAGCTTATTTTATCGCCTATAAGATGATTGATATAACGATTACGGGTCTTGAAGAGTCCAAAGGCGTTATGATTATTACGGATGCGGCAAATTCTGAAAATATTGCGGATGCGTTGAATGAGAACCTCAATAGAGGTGTTACAATTATGTATGGCGAAGGCGGCTACTTAAAGCAACCTAAACATGTATTATATTCTGTAGTGACAAGACTCGAGATTACGCGCCTTAAGGATACCGTATATGAGGTGGATCCAACCGCATTCATTACAATTCAGGATGTGCACGATGTATTTGGCGGACGATTTAACACAGGTGGTCATTAAAGGGGGTCCTTATGAGTAATAAAGTAGGAACAACAATTGTAAAAGAAATTTTGGACTGGATATACGCTATCGCACTGGCACTTGTTATTGCCATGGTCATTCATATCTTTTTGATTCAGCCCACTCGCGTATCCGGCGAATCGATGGAGGATACATTACATAATGGACAATATCTGATCGTTACAAAATGGCATCATATTATGAATGAGATGCCGGATTACGGTCAAATCGTTATCATCGACAGTCGTGTCAATCGGGAACGCACATGGGTGGATGATGTGAAAGAACCGTTGATGAATTATGCGTCCGTGTTCAGCAAATCTGCACAGACTAATGATGTATGGGTTAAGCGTGTTATCGGCCGTCCCGGCGATGTGTTGGAATTTAAGGACGGTCATGTGTGGCGTAATGGACAGGAATTGCAGGAGCCTTATATTAAGGAACATAATATAAACTATACGCGTTCCACCCCGGTGACTGTACCGGAAGGTCATGTGTTTGTTATGGGGGATAATCGTAATCATTCCAGCGACAGCCGCTTTATCGGTCCTGTACCGATAGATCATGTGTTAGGATTCGTATCCTATGCAATTTAACATAATAATATAATAGTGAAAGCCTATTTATGGCGCATAATAGTAAAAATTTCCATTGTTGAGCATAACAGATTTCGTTGTAGGGAATATGGAAAATTTACTTATAAAAGCGCTTATAAATAGGCTTTTTGTTTTTCTGGAAATGATTGAATCATGTTTAAATCGTCTATAAAAGTGTCTGTAAGTAATCGATATATAATGAAAATTAATTTATGGCATGTAGTAAGATTAGGCAGATTTACTAAAAATTAGATTAAAAGGGATAAATTTTGGTGCTATTTTTACGAAAATAAAATGAAATTGTATGAAATTTAATTTTAAGAATACAGTAAAAATAAGGGTTTGTACATTGGAAATTATTCATGAAGAAAAATTCATCAAATTTAATTGCATGAAATACTTTACAAGAAAAATGACTGGTGCTATAGTCACAGTACAGAAAGACATAACCACATAGAAGTAGAACAAAGAAAGACCTATTTAGATGAGGAAACGTGGACACTCCTAAAGAATTCTTTCAGAGTTAAGCGGACATGTGATGACTGTCTTCTGATTATATATTTCTTTATATAAGAAGGAAGGTTTTCATTATGAAAAAACAATTCGCAGCAGTATTTGCAGCAACAGCAGTATTGGGTGTAACAACAGCTTTCGCAGCTAACCCATTCTCCGATGTAACTCCTGATAGTTGGGCATACCAAGCAGTATCCCAATTAGCACAATCCGGTATCGTTAACGGTTATCCGGACGGCACTTTCAAAGGCCAAAACAATATTACACGTTACGAAATGGCTCAAATGGTAGCTAAAGCAATGGCTAACCAGGATCGTGCAAATGCGGAACAACAAGCTATGATTAACCGCTTGGCTGATGAATTCTCCAACGAATTGAACAGCTTGGGCGTTCGCGTATCCCGCTTGGAAGACCGCGTAGGTAATGTAAAAGTGACTGGTGATGCTCGTATCCGTTATCAAGGTTCCGAAGATAAGGGCGTTTATAAAAAAGACAGTAAATCCTTAACTGACGGTCGTGCACGTGTACAGTTCAATGCTAATGTAAATGATAAAACTCAAGCAGTTGTTCGTGTAAAAGGTAATTACGAATTCGGTGATTCCAGTAAGGATTCCCAAGCAAAAATCGATCGCGCTTATGTAGATCATAAATTCGGCAGCAACGTATCCGCTAAAGCCGGTCGTTTCCAACAGACAATTGGTGGCGGTTTGATGTACGATGATACATTCGACGGTGCTCAATTGAACCTAGGCAATGACAAAGTTCAATTGCAAGGTGCTTATGGTTACATGATTGACGGCGCTGCTGATGGCAACTCCAAATCCGATAACCCATCCGTATCCTATGTCGGCTTGAAGGGTAAAGTTGGTAAAGAATCCTCCGTTGGCGGTTTCTACTCCAGATTATCCAGCGGCGACTTGAACCACAATGGTGTAACAGTTAACTCCGATAAACAAAATGTTTACGGCTTCAATGCTGACTTACGTAAGAATAAATTATGGGCCGGCGGCGAATGGTTGAAAGCTTCTAACGTAGATAACTCTCAAGCTTGGACAGCAGGTCTTGGCTACGGTAACTACGACATCGCTAAGAAAGGTACATGGGATGTGAAAGGTCAATACTTCAACCAAAAAGCTAATGCACCTATCGTAAGCTCCACATGGGATCAAGCATATGACTTGACTAATACATCTAACGGTTACAAAGGCTACATGGCTTCCGTAGATTATGCGGTACAGGATAATGTAGGTTTGAGTGCTGGCTATGGTTTCAACTCTAAAGACCAAGACGGTAACGACTTATCCGACTTCTACCGTGCAGAATTGAATTACAAATTCTAATTTAGTTAGAATTACAAAAAAAGACTTCTTCGGAAGTCTTTTTTTGTATGAAATCTTTTGTATATAATAGTATATATAAAGGAGAAATTTTTTGTATTTATTGGCGTTGTGAGTAAGTATTGTCTAGTATTTAACTGTAAACAAGACACTATATATTGTATGAAATCCTTATGAAGTATATTGTATAAAATAAGATATAGTTAATTAATGAACGTATTATTGATTAGTAATACTTAATAATATTTATGAGAATTAATATTGAAAAAGAAGATGAAATACAAAGATTGAATTTTTTTCAAAATTTATTAAAGCTTCATGAAGATAGAATATAACTGGCTTCATCGAATTTTCAAAAAAGAAAATTTGCTTGTTGAGAACAAAAATAAGAAAAAGGGGTTTACACTAAAAATAGGTTGTGCTAATATCACCGTACAAGAAGTGACAAACACATGAAACGAGGAACTTCGATATAGAATGTGGTGAGGAAACGTGGACACTCCCAAGAATTCTTAATCTGAAGGACTGAGTAAAATGTGAATGTTATGACTTGTAACATTTTTATTTTTTTAGTTTTTCAGAAAGAAGGAATTCAACTATGAAAAAACAATTCGCAGCTCTTTTTGCAGCAACAGCAGTTTTGGGTGTAACTACTGCATTCGCAGCTAACCCATTCT
>ERZ773038.744-NODE-744-length-20231-cov-8.512441_pt1 | contig 20231 bp, 16 predicted proteins | sample MGYA00511665_ERZ773038 | MGnify/ENA primary metagenome ERZ773038 (study PRJEB29015, sample SAMEA2737966) | human oral metagenome | biome: human oral; feature: human-associated habitat; material: dental | place: China | collected 2028 ... | reverse complement strand
TCTAGGCCAAGATGAGCCTTGGCGCGCACTGCTGCCGCAGCCGTGATGCTCATAACCTTGGTGTATGGTTGGCGGGCAAATACCCCGTGCTGACGCAATGCTTGCAACAGTTTGACCAATGTGACGCAATTATTTTCTACCAAATCAGGGATAGCCGCCGCCTCCATATCCCAGGTATGGGCAAGGAGACTATCGTGTGGCAATGCCGCCTTGGTATCTGATGCCCCGCCATAGTGTACAACATAGAGTGGTACACCTAGCTCTAGCTGCTGCCTGGCTCGCGGCCCGCTCGATGTCAGCTGCGCGGCGCAGGTCAGCTGGGATAAAGCGGTCGGTTGGTACGCCGCACGTCTCGGCAAAGAGTGCCGCATCATCTGGCTGGTATCCTACAACCAAGAGCTCATACTGTCCAGCGAGCTGCTTCACAACGCCAGCGGCAGCGTTCATTTTATAGTGCTGCCCTTGATAGGTCAGATACTCGATTTGTCCAAACTGCGAGGTAAAGTGCCGTTTGGCTGGCGTCACTTTTGCGCCAGTGATCATAATAAGTGGTTGCTGTGTCATGGGTCGTATGATACGAGAGGCATGTAAGTTATTGCAAATTTGTTGCAATAAGTGCTATACTATTGCTCATATGGATGATTCGCTCGAGCTATTTGCCACTATCTTGCGCCAGCGTCATTACCGCGTAACTGCTGTGCGGCGGGCAGTATTTTGTGCTCTCTGCCAGCACGGGCCATGCACGATGCGCCAGCTTGCCGAGTACACTGCCGTGGCCGATCGCGTAAGTGTGTACCGCTGCGTGGAGTTGTTTGAGCAGCTTGGCATTGCCCAGAGACTACCGATTGGCTGGAAGTACCAGCTCGAGCTGACCGATGTCTTCATTCGTCATCATCACCACGCAACGTGCCGCCGCTGTGGGCGGGTGATTGATATTGCCGAGAATGAGGAGATCGAGCGGTTAATCGCGGCAATCGCTCAGGCTCACCACCTCGCCGAGCCCTCGCACACGCTCGAAATTCAAGGGATTTGCCCACGCTGCCAGCGCCTTCGACAGGCTAGCTGATATCTATGCTCTCGTAATTAAGCGTCTTAAAATTTATCGTTATATAACGCTTCTTCTATTCAATCCACAAAGAGCTGCCTACCAATTTTCGTGGCTCTTCCCCGCCGCTTTTTCCTCAAGAATATTACAAGAGTCGGCATTCACTGACGAATGACTTCAGGTTCAAAGCTGATTAGACAACCAGCTTCTTACTCTTGCTCAAATGAAATAGTAGAGAATCAATAGAGAAAGTGGAGGTTTTGGATGCTCAAGGCCTCTTCTAGCCATCCACCGGTACCACAGCCTCGAGCCACAGCTGCAGCTCCTGCATGATAAATTCATCTGCTGTGCCTGCCTTAGCCAGACGCTGCAATGATGCCATAAAGCTCGGCAGCTGGGCCTGTAGGTGGGTGCTCCGCCATTGCTCCCACTGGGCTTGCTCATCATCACTGAGGCTCTGCGGGAAGCTACGCGCCTTGTAGTGGAGTAGCAGCTCGGGCAAGCGCTCATCACGAAAGGCCGGGTGGAAGTCTGCCAGTGCCTTGGCATCGGCACTGCGCACTGCAGCAATGTGCATCTTGTCTGCGTCCGAGACGAAGCTGTCGTAGAGCTGCCCTTCGGGGTCGGTTGATTTTTTGTACTCACGCTTTTTTTCGTAGAGTGTGCGGAGCTTCTCAGCAAAGTCGGGATGGTGAAGAAGGATATCGCGGTGGCGCGTCACAGTGGCCGCCTCGAGATGGATCTTACTCCAGCCATCGCCCTGCTCTAGCACACCAAGTGGTGCAACGGCTGGGCAACGATTGTATTGCAATGGCTTGACAGGTAGCGCCACAAAGCCATCGGCTTGGCGCTCTTCCCAGGTAGCAAAGATTTTCTTGGCAAGTTCCTGCTGGCTTAGGTTCACAAACGGCGTTGGGTCGTAGCGCAGGTCATAGACCAAGACATTGCTATTGGGTGCTGGCGCTAGCGGAAAAGCGACGGTCGTCTTGGCATGTTGTTTGTCGTAGCGGCCACTGGTATAGACGAAGGGCTGCTTGGTCTCGAGATTGATGAGCCGCTGCACCGCCCTCTTGTCGCGCATGGTAAGGAGGTAGTCAAAAAGCTGAGGCTGAGCGCGCTTCACCAGCTTCGTTACTTCTATCAGAGCTGCCACATCAGCGAAGGCATCATGCGCATTGTCGTGTGCAATGCCGTTAGCTTTAGTAATGAGCTCTAGGCGGTTGGTGGGCTGGCCATTTGCATCCATCGGCCACTCAATGCCATCTGGCCGCAGCGCCCGCGTCAGTCGCACAACATCGAGCATATCCCAGCGGCTCCGCTCATCCTTCCAGCTCCACTCGTATGGATCATAAAAGTTCCGCCACAGCAAATGGCGGATAAACTCATCGTCAAAGCGCACATTGTTGAACCCCACAGCGATCGTCCCTGGTGTGAAGATCTCCTCGCTCACCATCCGCGCACATTCTGCCTCGCTATAGCCCTCCTCTAGCGTCTTCTGCGGCGTGATACCAGTCACCATCAGGGCATCAGGACTTGGCAGAGTATCGTCGCTGAGCGTCACGAGAAAGTTATATGGCTCGCCAATTGGTTGCAAATCCATATCTGTCCGCTGCCCGGCAAACTGCATGATCCGATCCGTCTGCGCCCGGAAGCCACTCGTCTCAAGGTCGTAGAAAAAGAATGTTTGTGCCATAGGTATAGTATAGCAAATTACACTCATTGTGCGCGATTATGGTCTTATATAGTTCATCTTCGCACTGTTGCTCTATTTATTACCATATTTTGCCACTATGTGCTACAGTAAGGGCATGAGCAACAACAACCACCCTCCCCAAGGCAATAGTAACCCACACGACCTACCACGCGACGAGCCGTCGCATGAGGGTCAACTGCCTGAACGACTCATTACGAGTATTACCAAGCTGGTCGACCACGCACCGGTTATCACTGAGCATCGTGAGAAGCTCAGCAAGACAACGCCCGATGTCACCAACCATCTGAAGATTAGGGTCAAAGAAATGATTGCTTACTCACACGACTCAAATAATATAAACGATTTGGTTGCACGCGTTGTCTCTAATGTAAATACTTTCGAGGACGGCATTTGTCGTCTTGAAGATATCAGCAAAAAGAGCAAAGATCCGTATGTTGAGCTCATAGAACGACTCCAGACCGTTCGTGACTATATTAATGCACTTGCGCAGGAATACACCAATACAGATAATGAAGCTTACGAAGCAGACCCACTGACAACTGACGATGAGACAATAACGGCTAGTCTTCATCAGCAAGCTGAGCCAGATTACGACAACATTACAAGCGAAGTACCAGATGATACTGACGAAACAAAGCTTGTTGAGTTCCTCACAGTTGCTGACATGTGCTGCAACAGCGCACATAAGTATCTCGACGAGTTTCTCGCACGCGCTACACGGCACGATAGTGTCGATACGCTTGGCTATCATACTAATGCATTGCATGGTCTTATGAACGACCTGAAATCTTATGCAAACCAATGGCATCCTCGACGCAAGGGCAGTGCCCGCTCCAACGAAGCTCATGCTCAGCAACTCCAACACAAGATGCAGCAGGTTCTTAGTAGTATAGCACATTCTCTACGCAAGATAGATAAGATATCTGGTGCCACATGCCACAACGCGGATAGCGCAAAGCAGTCGATTGATAGCCTCGGTGATGAACTAGAAAAATTCTATCTCCTCACTAACAGTGAAGCAGCCACAACTAATACTGACGCAGCTTAATGGTCGCACAGTAAATACTATATACCACCTCAGACAGAGGTGGTATATAGTATAATTGATTAATGTATTTTATTGCTCCACCAGCGGGAATGGCTGGCTATCGCCAATCTGCACAATACTGTCGCCCTCCGCTCCTTGACGGATGAGCTCGTGTGTGACACCAAGGCGCTTCATGATATCACGTAGGCGATTGACTGCCTCGAACTGGGTAAAGTTCGTGCGACGAGCGAATTTCTCGAGCTTTTGGCCAGACACGGCAAAGACGCGGGGCATCTCTCCATCCTCTCGCGGGCTCGTCAGGCCGGTCTCTATTGCCGCCTCAGCACATTGCTGCGCTGCATAGCCCTGCAGTTGCTGCACCGCCCAGGCATCGGCCTCAGCTTGGCTACCGAGCGTAATGGTTGCAAGCTCCTCGCCATCAGCAAAATCATCGTCATCCTCAGCTGCTGCTTCAGCCACCCGCGTTGCTATTACTATTTGGCGCAAAGCTCGCAGTACATCAACGACCCCCTGATGGGCAACCGAGGAAATCGCAAAAATCGGCGTTGCTTCGCCAACCACCTGACGCAAGCTATCTATCTGCATCTGGATAATATCGTCATCGAGCCCATCACACTTCGTCAGTACCACGACCTCTGGCCGCTGAGCGAGCTCTGTGCTGTATTGCTGCAGCTCGTGGCGAATTGCTTGATAGCGCTCGGCTACATCATTGCTATACACATCAACGAGATGGAGGAGCACAGCCGTCCGCTCGACGTGCCGCAAGAAGGCATCGCCCAGGCCTTTACCTTCGCTTGCCCCCTCAATCAGGCCAGGAATGTCGGCAATTAGGACCGAACCATCATCAATATCGGCTACACCAAGGTTAGGCGTGAGTGTGGTAAATTCGTAATTCGCAATCTCTGGGCGAGCATTACTCACTACGCTCAGGAAGGTTGATTTACCAGCATTAGGAAAGCCCACCAGGCCAACGTCGGCCAGCAACTTTAACTCCAGCTCCACCTCAAAGCTCTCCCCTGCCTCGCCCAGCTCGGCCATGCGCGGCGTTTGGCGCACACTAGATTTAAAGTGCGCATTACCGAAGCCACCATCGCCACCCTTGGCAATGACGGCCTCTTGCCCTGCCTCAGCGAGGTCGGCAATTACTACATCACCTCGCTTCACTAATGTCCCTACCGGCACTTTGACGACGAGTGGCTTGCCAGATCGGCCTGCCATCTTTTTCTTACCACCCGCAACGCCGGGTTCTGCCTTGAGCTCTGGCTTATAGCGAAACTTGAGCAAGGTATTGAGCTGCTCTGTTGCAACAAATACAACATCACCACCGCGGCCTCCATCACCACCATCAGGCCCACCTTTATCCACATATATTTCGTGCCGAAAGCTCACCGCGCCGTCGCCACCGCGACCCGCTACTACTGTTACCTTTGCTGTATCTACAAACATATACTATTAAGTATATCAAAAACACCTCTGCAGCAACAGAGGTGTTTGATAGGCTTATTGCGTGGTATTAGTAGATGTACTGGTAGCGACCACCGACTGCTTCGTTCCATGGGATGTTACCAAAGCCAACGCGGTTGAATCCACCACCCCAGCGGAAGCCGTTCATCTCGCTAACGGTGACCGAAACACCAGGGTTAACACTCTCGACGATGGCAACGTGGCCATACCCACCACCATTTTGCATCACTGCACCAACGGCTGGCGTTGTGCCGACACCGTAGCCAGATGCACGAGCAAAGCTAGCCCAGGTAGCAGCATTACCCCACTGGCGGCCGATTGGCCGGCCGAGCTCAAGACGGCGCTCGTAGGCATAGAAAGTACAGTTACCCCAGGCGTAGCCACCACCGTCACCACCACCCGTCCAGGCGTGGGCTGTGCCGGCAGCACCGCCGTAGGCACCAGTGCCGTTGTAGCTATTTGTGCCAGTTGTTGCGCTGGTTGCGCGCGCAGCAGCACCAGAGCGTGGCGCAACGTAGCCCGGCTGCTCTTCTGTTGGTAGTGAGCCATCAGGAATGATCAGTTGTGAGCCCTTAGCGGGAGTAGAGGTCAGCTCAAGGTCGTTGTAGAGAGTCAGCTGATTCTTATCTGCTTTGTATTTAGCAGCGATACTGTCGAGCGTATCACCGTCTTTGACGGTGTAGAGAATACCATTGACTGGCAATATAGTGAGCTCCTTGCCCGGCTCAAGCGCATCACTGGTGAGCTTGTTAACCCACTTGATGGTCTGCGTGCTAATCTTGAACTTATCGGCAAGGCTTGGCACGCTATCGCCAGCAACTGTGGTGTATTTCTTGATGGTACGGTTGTCGGCTGTTGGCTGGACAATCTGCGGCTTGTTGATCGTTGTGGCGCTCGTTTGGGTAAACGAGTTTTCTGCTGCAATCGACTGCGAAAGGTTGGCGACGTTGTTGGCAACAGGCAGGCTAGTGCTCTCAGCGATTGACGTCGCAACATTGGTTGCAACAAGCTGATCCACCCCATCTGCTGATGGCGTTGCTGCTGTTTGGCGCGTTGCACTAACGGGCGCAGCGCTGGCTAAGGCGGTATTTTCGGCCAAAATTGGCTGGTAGCTCATGGCAACGAGCGAAAGAATCAGGACAAAAACCCCGACATAGGCCGATGTCCGTACCGGCGATAATGACTTATATAGTGGTCGCGGGCGCCGACTCCGCACGGTAATAGGCGAAAGTTCGAGTTGTGAAGCCTGCTCGGCTGCTTGTTGTTGACGAATGATCATTCTCCTGCGCATCTATTGCTAGCGCGCTACTACCTCACTCTGTCTTTCTTCTCTTATACAAGAGAACGGAGCACACATGTCGACCGATTTTATTAATATTAAAAAAGTTGATTTCGGTGCTCGTACGACATTTAAAGGCAGGCCATTAGTAGAGTAATTTCCCTCTCTTGCATCCCCAGTATCCTCACTCCCCGACTGGCTACCATCCATTCTACTACGCGGTTGTAGTTTAGTCAATGGTTTACAACAGTGGTGGGAGATGATATTTTGTGAAAATTGCAACAGTTTTACCCTGATATTGTCACACGATTGACAATATGTTTTGCACACCCTTGGCAGGTACCAAGCTTAGCTTCAATAGTATTTACTTTTTCGTGGGGTCTTAATACCTCAGCGCGCCGTTCCATACAATACACGCAATTTTTATAACATATTATTAGATTGCAAGATAAACACCTCTACGATACTTGGTTTGGTTTTTATCCACACTAGAAAGAAACATTTGAAAGCGCATGAAGCCACAGCCCAGGCTTTACAACTCCGAGCAAAGCTTCTTGCAGTGCTGCTTGATGTTGGCCTGATGCTCGGCATCAGTATTGGCAAAGTAGACATTACCATCATCACCAGCGAGGAAGAACTCATAGCTGCCAGGAGCTGGATCGGCCACTGCTTTGAGTGCACCGAGGCCAGGGGTGGCAATCGGCCCAGGTGGCAAGCCTGGCTTGATGCGTGTGTTGTACGGCGAATCGAGGTTGACATTGGGGCTTACGCCAGCAACATCTGCTCCATAAATAAATGTTACGTCCGAGCCAAGTACTTTATTCTCGCGCAACCGCTTGTAAAAGACCTGGGCAATCTGCCGCTGGATCTGATAACAATCTTGGCTCGCGCCGCCACAACCCATCTCACGCTGAATGATGGAGGCAAGAGTGATAGCTTGGTAAAGATTGAGCTTTTGAGCTGCGAATTTGTCGATCAAACCATTGTTCTGAATCTGCTCATACATATGAGCGAAGGCTGCCTTGAGAGCTGCCTCTGGGCCTTGATTGGCCGGCACAGAGTATGTATCACCAAAGATATACCCCTCAAGTGAGGTACCAGCTGGCTTGTTGGCAAAGAGTGGACTGTCGTACGTCTTAGCGAGTGCAGCTTTGATCGACTCCTCGCTGTAGCCAGCCCGCTTGAGCGCCGTGGTGGCATCTTGGCCTTGTGGCTTGTAGCGCGAATCCACCACAGTACCGCCCGGCAAGAATGTGACAACGCGATTATCATGGCAGCCCTGCGAGAGCTTGGTTGCGATCTCAGGTAGCGACTGCGAAGGGCTAAACTGACATACGCCAGTGTGCAATTGGTTGCGCGAACCGGACAGGCGGGTGTAGATATCAAAGGCCCGAACGTCACGAATCAATCCCTGCTCCTTTAGTGTAGCGGCGACAATCTTGAGTGTATCGCCCTCACCGATTGTTATCGCCTTGGTGGTGGTGTCGGTCCGATCGACTGGCTGCAGATTTTGATGATACCACCAATACCCCGCTGCAAGGATGAGTAAGATAAACAACCCAATGCCGCCCAGCCACCATAGCCAGCGGCGGCGACCGCGCTGTGGCCGCTCAGTGTTGTAGCGTGGAGATTTTTTCTGAGAGCCAATCGTCCGGCCTTTTGGTGCATCATCTGCAAAAAGTGGCGAAACACTATCATTACCAAGCAAACTTCCCTGCTGCGGCTCCGGCGTGGGCTGCTGCGGCGGCTGGTCATCATCAAAGCCGTAGAAGCTATCGTCATCAAGCCCAGACGGCAGCGCATCATCTGTAAAATCATCAACCGGAATGGTAGCTGGTTGAGGCTGAGCTTGTGGCTGCGGTGTGGGTTGCTGAACCGGCACCGTATAGGTGTCACGAGATGGAGCGCGGTGAGGTTGCGGCTGAGATGCTGGTTGGGGCTGAGGCCTGCTTACCCGCATGTAGGGGTCATATGCCTGCTGTGGTGCAGGCGATGGTGCTGGCTGAGGCTGGATAGGCTGTGGTTGTTGCCCCGCTCCTGGGCGATGTAGCTCCGAGCGGTGCATATACGGTGACGTAGCTCGCCCCGAAGCCCCCACTGCAGCTGAGCGCCCCGACCGCGGCGTGATGCGTTCTGCTGGTGGTGGCGACAGTGGTGGGTTTGAGCTTCCCACCTGGAATCCTCGGCCTGGCTGGCGGCGAAAATCAGTCATAGTGCGTCTCCAAATAGTCTTGCAAAATAATACTGGCAGCGACAGCATCAATAGCACCCTTGCTATACGGCTTTCCTTGAGCACGAAGATACTCCTCAGCCTGCACGCTGGTGAGCGACTCATCTTGAAATGCCAAGCGCGGCGCAATATCCGTCAATTGGGTTGCAAACCGCTCAACATAAGCAGTCTGAGCCGTTGGCTCGCCCGATTGATTGCGCGGGTAGCCGACGACGACCACCCCAACACGCTCACTCGTAATCAGCTGAGTGATCTGCTCAAGTTCACTACCATCCACTTCAATCGTATCATATGCGACAGCAATTCGCACAGATGGATCAGCAATTGCAACACCAATCCGCCGTTCGCCGACATCAAGTGCTAAGTATGTTCGTTTATTGTTCATTGAGGTCAAATACCACCTTTATACGATTCGTGTCATTTGGTGCTGATTGCACCCAGAATGGTGAGAACGATACATCGGCCGAACTTACCCCCTCGATCTTCTCAACATGCGAGCGAATCTCAGCATAGCGCTTACCCTTGGCATAGTCTTTGAGCTCCGACTCGTCCACCTTGGGACCGATTTTGCCATTGGTCGTGATAGTCGCATTGTAGGCATTGCCATTGGCCGAAACATTGGTCACCGAGAGCTTATTGACGCCGTTGCTGTGAACCTGCTGATTGGCTTTGCCATCGATCTGCTGCTTGAAGTACGCATCGAGGAAGATGCTCGCCTCGCGCTTCTCTATCGCCGAGAGGGAGTACTCCACCGCACCAGTCAGCTGGGCTTTGCCATCGGTTGCTTCGCCGCCCACCTTGACGTTGGGTTGGATGTCGCTGTCGTTTTGCTTGAAGGTGTCACTCAGAATGATATAGCTGTCACCATTAAACTGCGAGGCAAGCTCGCGCTTAGCACCATTGCTATCAAGTGAACTATTGAGTCTATTCCTGGCTTGCTCGATGTCACTGCGCTGCACGGTGGTAATCGTCTTGTCTGTGCCACCAGAAGTATCACGCGTAAAGGAGACGGAGAAGCCTGAGGGGCCCTTGGCCGAGCCCGACGCACCGTTGTACTTCGTGCCACTCTCTACCGCGGTGACCTCTGTTGTGCGCCCCCGCATCAGGTCGCCACCCGACGCGTTAGAGTCGAATACCACCGACGATGTCGTCTTATACTGCATACCATTCTCGGATGTGATGGTCGTCCCGGCGTCGATCGTCGCTCCATTGCGTAAAACGTCAAACGAAGCCGGCGTAAAGCGTACCGTCCCCGTTGCCTTTGCACCAACATCTTCTTTGCCAGTGGCAGTGAAGTCGATCGAGATGGTTTTGCGCGTTGTCTTGGTTGTTGTCTTGATTGTCCCTTCTTGCAGGTTTGAGCCAAGCGAATCGCCAATCGTGACGCGGGTACTGAGCGGCAGATCAGAAGTACGCGCCTTGATAGTGATGGTCGCATGTGGTGCGAAGAAAATCGCCCACACCAAGAAAACAATCAGGACAACGAGTGCCGCACCGCCGATCAAGAGCTTCTTACGCATCTTGTTGAAGTCTGGTACCTTCACCTTGTTCTTGAGATCTGAGGCAGCCGAAGCATCTGCCGCTTTGTCGTCATCTGATGCAGTACGAGCAGCTGGGCGTGTAGTAGGACGAGCCGGTACAGAAGTATCAGGCGTTACTGGCTCAGGATCTTCTGGTTCGAGCTCACTACCATCAATGACATCTTCGTCATCGACCTCGAGCGCTGGGATCTCAGCCATTTCCGGCCGGCTTTGCAATGTCCGCGCCGTGGGGATACTTGCTGAAGCTGCCAAAGTCGAGAGTGCTTGGTTGCCAGTGATAATGACGAGCCGTTTACCTGCTTGCTCGGCAGCGCGCTGGACGAGCTTGAGGTTGACAGCGCTCTGCATGGCACCAATCCGCTTGGGCGGCACGAGTGCGACGATTTTTTGCGAGGAATCCTTCACCTTGCCAATGATGGCGGTAATGTCGTCCTCAGTATCGATATAAATGACATCTTTTTGCATTTAGATCCTCAACATTTTATTCAATTTATTGCGTAGTGTTTCTGTTTCACTTGCCCCAATCATCGTATCGTAGCCCACGCGCAGGAGGCCCATCGCGGTGATAAATGAGTGGTCGCTGACCTTGTTCGTCAGGTCGACCACGCCCGAGACGTCACTGGGCTTAATGTGCTGCACCACTGGCCGGCGTGTGAAGGGGAGGTCGGTATACCAATCGCGCGTCTCGAGAGCCTTGACTAGTGGCTTGAGGCTTGCCCCACCACCACAGAGCAAGATACGATTAGGCAAGTGATCAACCGAGCTGAACTCGCTAAGAGCAAGATCAACTCCTGCTAGCCAGACATCGAGAGTTTTATCAATTGCGGTATCAAAATGCTGCTTGAGCTCTTGCTTCATCTGCTCGTGATTGGTCGCGACCTTGAGCTTCTCGGCCTCGTTGTAGCTAATGGCGCACTCGTTGGCGATCGTATTGGTAAAGCTGCGCCCACCAATGCCAAACATCCGCGTCCCTTCTACGCCACCATCATTCACCACCGCAATGTCTGTCGTGCCGCCACCAACGTCGGCAAGAATAGCCGTAAATGAGCTATTCGCATCTGTACCTAGTACACTCCGACTCACCGCAAAGGGCTCGGCCGCCACCGCCACGAGGTCGAGCGCCAGTTCATCGGCCACGCGCTCGAGTGCACCAATGTGCACCATAGGGGCAAACGCCGTGTAGATCTGCACCGCTACATCCTTACCCTGGAAGCTAATTGGGTTGCTCACCTTGTAGCCATCAATGTGGATACTGACGAGTGCGGAGTTGACGAGCTTTACCTCCACATCTTGATTGCCCGTCTCGAGAGCAATTTGCCGTTGCGCCTTGATGGCAGCTCGGTCTTGCACTTTCTCAATGATGAACTCCATTTCGGTCTCGTCTAGTGGACGATCGGGCTGTGGCCGGCGGTAGCGGATGGTGTTCGTCACACCCTTCACAAGCTCACCAGCAATGCCAATCACTGCACGGCGCGCCTGTATGCCAGCCTCAGACTCGGCTTGGGCCAGAGCATCTTCGCAGTTACGCACCACTGCGGCAATGTCGGCAATCGCACCCGAGTGCATATCGCTGCGGTCTTGGTGCTTGCGCCCCACACCAATGATCTCAATCTCCTCACCATTAACCCGGGCAAGCAGCGCCTTGACGTACTCTGTCCCAATATCAAGACCAACGAGGCACTCGCTAGCGCTGTTATCTGCTCGGGTAAGAAATCGATCGAAAACCATAATCATCTCTATTATATACCATATACAGGCCTGCCTGCTAGCCCCAAACGGTGATTATTGGCGAATTTATGATGAAATGATTCATTTTGCATCAAGCACTGCAAGTGTCGTTATTGAGAAACATTGCAGAAACATCATACAGTGGTAACATCTCCTTGACAAAACAGAGGTAACCACTGTACAATACGCTCACTATGACTAACCGTGAGCCAGTCGGTGCCGTGCCTATCGGCATCTTTTCACTTGAGAACTGCGAGCCAACCGAACTCACCCTGCTTGGCCGCCACCTGTATGAAACTGTTGCAGCGCTTGAAGCGCACCATGCCACACCCGACGAAACAACGATAGCCTACCAAGCTCCCTTTGGGCAATATAACGAAGGTGGTATATTGGCCGTTGACCTCACAGCTGATGCCACTGGCCTGACCGCTGGCCAGCTCGCCTTTGCTGACCCCGATAAGCATCATTCTTTTGCACTAACACTGGCGGATAATCGGCACTGCTGGTATAGCCGGACCGACCCCAGCCAGATGTCTATCACCCACAACCACGTGGCACGCCTACTCGACCGCTCGCGCCCGCCTGGCGATTCGGAGTTATTTAGATGGTATGCAACCAACCGCGGCACAACTGCTGCCGACCTCCAGACTCTTCTTGACGAAGCGGTCCTCCCTACGGCCGATCCTTCTCAGGTGTACCACAGTGTAAGCTACCGCAATGGTAATGGTGAGCAATCATCAAGTATGTGCTTTGTCTTGACTGCACGCCGAATTGGCGAATTAATACTAGGTATCTCGGCAGTATACACAGTACCTTATGTCTGTGATGGGATCGATACACCAGTCACATGCGAGATTGAGAGCGACCAACTTGGTACTACACTCACCTGTTCTTATGAATCTAGCGAAACTGCGTCACAGCGCCGCCGCACATACGTCGAGCCAAAAGATATCGCACAGCTAAGTAACGCTATTGCCCAGCTAACAAAGGATATGATCGCTGAGCGCTGCGCTCTGCAGTAGGATCGCTGTCTCTCCTCTGTTTGCTTGCAGGTATTATTAGCACCAACAAATATAACACCAGCAACTATATTACTGGTGTTGTATTGTTTATTCCTGTTATTTGCTAGCGTTACCGCAAAACTGCCTTGATCCGGCGGATACCGGCTGAGCTCGACTCTTCCTTGGTAATTTTGAACCACTTACCGTCTTCGGCCAAGACGCCAGTGTGCTCAACGTGCGGCCCCCCACAAACTTCGAAGCTCACGCGCTCATCACCTTCGCCGATGGAATAGACCTTGACGGTGTCGCCGTAGCGCTCGCCAAAGGCACCGATTGCACCGAGCTTCAGTGCTTCGTCGGTTGGGTACACGGCAAAGCTCACAGGCAAGTCTGCCTCGATCCAGGCGTTGACTTGGTCTTCCACTGCTTGCTTCTCCTCTGGGGTGAGCTTGTCGTGGTTGAAGTCGAAGCGCAGGCGTTGAGCGGTGATGTTGCTGCCATGCTGCTGCAAATCTGGTGCTTTCAGCACTGTGCGCAGCGCTGCACCCAGTAGGTGTGTCGCTGTGTGGTACTTGAGATGAATTGGGTCGTGACCTTCCAGCCCACCACTAAACTGCCCCTTACGCGCCGTCTTGGAGCGCTGGCGCTGCTCGGCCATCTTGGCATCAAATTCTGCTCGCCAGTCCTCAGAGAGCGAAATCCCCTGCTTGTATGCCTCCTCCGTACTGAGCTCTACCGGGAAGCCAAAGGTGTCATATAGCGTGAATAACTCCGCACCAGTCAGGCCATCTGCTACATACTGCTGCATCTGCTTAAGCCCCTTGCGTAGCGTCTGCCGGAAGGCTTTTTCTTCCTTGGCGAGCACGGCGATAATCTGCTTGCGCGCGGCTTTGACCTCTGGGAAGTCTGCCTCGTATAGGTCGGCAATCACCGGCACCACTGCCTCGAGGAAGTTCTGCTCAATGCCGAGGTCGAAGCTGTAGCGAATCGCCCGGCGCAAGAGGCGGCGCATCACATAGCCCTGCTCCTTGTTGCTCGGCACACAGCCATCGACCGCCATAAAGGTGGCCGCTCGCAGGTGGTCGGCAATCACCCGCATACTCTCGGTGTGCGAGGCATAGCTCTTGCCACTGAGCTGCTCGAGCTTTTCGATGATGGGCCACATCAGGCTAATCTTAAAGACATCGGGGTCGTTATTGGCCGCCGCTGCAATGCGCTCTAGGCCTGAGCCATGGTCGATATTCGGCTTATCCAGCGGAACAAACTGCCCCTCGGCCACCTTCTTGTATGCCATAAAGACGTTGTTGCCGATCTCCATAAAGCGCCCGCAATCGCAGTTGGGGTGGCAGTGCTCACCAAACTTCGGGTCGTGCTCGATGAAGTCAAACTCATAAAACATCTCGCTATCAGGCCCACATGGGTCACCGACTGGTGTTGTCTCGGGTCCGCCATTGCGACTCCACCAGTTTTTGCTGCCGTCATAGTAAAAGATGCGCTCACCTGGCTGGATGCCACGGGCCGCGCCGCGCTCTTCGCTGCCGATGTCGGCACTTTTCGCTTCGATCCCTTTTTCGGCAAATTTCTGTCGCCACAGCTCGGCTGCTTCGGTGTCTTTGGCAATATTGTACTCGGGCGCACCAATGAAACACGTTACATACAGGCGATTCGGGTCGAGCCCCACCTCCTCAGTAAGGAATGTCCACATCCAAGTAATCTGCTCTTTCTTGAAGTAGTCGCCCAAGCTCCAGTTACCGAGCATCTCGAAGAAGGTGGTATGGCGATTGTCGCCAATATCGTCGATATCTTGAGCACGCAAGCACGTCTGCGAGTCGGCGATGCGCTTGCCCTGTGGGTGTGTCTCGCCCAGTAGGTATGGGATCATCGGCTGCATGCCCGCACCGGTAAAGAGTGTCGTCGGGTCGTCGGTTAGGATGAGCGGGGCCCGCTTGATAATGGCGTGCTGCTGCTTGGCATAAAATTCGAGGTATTTGTTGCGGATATCTTGAGCATTCATAGGGGGTATTATAGCACGGACGCACTGCCCTATGCATCTTTGGTGATAGTACAAGCCTACCTCGAGCTTTAGTACAGCCTCAGCCTCACACCAAATACGAGCCTTTAGACTATTCCCGATCATGTGTAACGTAATGGTATTGCAAAGTTTTCGCCTTTGATAACGCGCGTCTCGCATCGCAAAAAGAGTATCGTCACTGCGGATGCCTCCATGCAAAAATCGACTCATCCAAGCCGATTTTTGCGGTATCGTACTGCTGTCTGCTAACGCTTGAAAAGCTTGTTGCGATAACGCCATAGGCCAACTGCCCCACTAACGAGAGCAACGCCCGCCCCGCCAAGGAGCCAGAGGCTGGTACCAGTGTCGGCAAGCGCAGCTGCTACAGGATGGGCCTGCTCAGGCGTGTGGGCTGCCTTTTTAGGTGCTGCGGCAGCTTGCTGCGGTTGTTGTGGTTGCAGCACAGATCGGACTGCATCAACTCGCCGCTGCAGTACCGCCTTGGCCGCATCGTCTTTGACAGTATCGACCACTGCTTGGGTTGTGGTAAGCAATGCAAGATCCGGCTTGGCTTCGAGCGCGTCAACGGCTTGCGCGGCTGTCTTTTGGCGCGCTTGCTCCTCCTGGATAGCTGTGGCTATAGCAGTGGTGAGCGCCTTGGTTGCTTTGGCAAGCTCTGGTGTTGTAGTTGCTTTGAGATTTGCTAGGTGATCTGCCTCAGCTACTGCCGCAGCAACTTCCTTGTCTGCTGCCACGTAGGCTGGCGCAGCAGCAAGCTCTTGCTTGGCTTTGTCGTAGTCGGTGTGGTCGACGCGCAGGTCGTCAATCGCTTGCTGAAGCTCTTGCAATGCTTTGTCGATCGCAGCCTGAGAAGACGTCTCGTCAGCTACTACGGCACGGGCAATCACCTGCTTGGACGTAGCTTCGGCCCTGGTGTGTGGGCTGTAGCCATCCAGCACTAATGGCTCGGCTAGCTTGGCTTCGAGCTTTTCCGTGGTGGTGATTTCTACCTCACGCGTCACCTCCGCTTTGTTTTTGGCATTATCGACCGCGCGGTAGGTGATTGTATATGTGCCTGGCTTTGGGTTTGCAAGGTCAAGGTTTTTTGCATCAATAACCACGCCATCGCTATTAACACCCGTTCCGTCCGCTCCATCATTCGCTGCCACATTGCGCACCGCATCGGCAATTGAGCGACCCGCCCGCGCCACGAGCTTCTCCGGCTTGGCCGGTGTAAAGACCGGTGGGGTGGTATCAGCATCGGCATACGCCTGATGTGCCACAAGCTGTGGCCCTACGAATCCAACGCCACCAACGACGACTGCCGCCGCGGCAATAACTCTCATCCGAGAGTGAATGTGTTTTACCCTCATAATAATCCCCCTTATGGTTGTCTATAAGTGTCAGTATACGAAACTGCCGTTTGGGTTGTCAACAGAGTTAACTTCTGAATGGTCGTGCGACATATTTCCTGATAATCAAGGAGTGTACACGCCTTGCAGGATAACATCTCTACTTCCACTCATTGTTGAGATAATACAGCAGCTATGAAGCCACGGGATCGACAACAATCCCTCCGCCAAGACACTCTGTCCCGCGGTAGATCACGGCTGACTGGCCGGCTGCCACGGCCCGCTCGGGGTCGCTCAGGTGGAGAGTAGCTTGGGCTTGAGCTGAGCCATACTGCAGCGTGCATGGCCTCAGCTGGCCACGGTGGCGTAGGCGAACGGTCAGCTGGTCGCTCACCGCTGGTGCACCATGAATCCAGTGCAGATCGCCCACCAGCACATCATGGCGCCACATCGCTTCGTCATTCATATTGCGGCTCACGTATACCACATTTGCTGCCATATCCTTGCCCACCACATAGTATGGCAAACCACCACCGACATCCAGCCCATGGCGCTGGCCCAGGGTGTAAAAGATCGCGCCATCGTGCCGGCCTAGCACCGCCCCTGTTTGCTTGTCGATAATATCACCCGGGCGAGTGGATACATACTGGCTGAGGAAGTCTCGCATACCAACGTTGCCAACGAAGCACACTCCCATCGACTCCTGCTTGCGCGCTGTCCAGAGGCCACGCTCACTGGCCATGTGCCGCACCTGCTGCTTGGTATAGCCACCAAGTGGGAAGAGCGTATGCTGGAGTGCATCACTTGTCACGCGGTAGAGGAAGTAGGTCTGGTCTTTGGCTGCGTCGGTGGCGCGGTAGAGGCGATCAGATTGGAACGAAGACTCTTGATCATCCGCCGCGCTGTCATCCTCTGCACATGCGCCACCGGTCTGCGCATAATGGCCCGTAGCAATGAGGTCAGCCCCACGCTCACGCGCCGTGTCGAGAAAGAGCCGAAACTTAATCTCTTGATTGCACATAATGTCGGGGTTGGGGGTGCGCCCAGCTTGATACTCGGCTAGCATGTAGTCTACCACCTTGTGCTTGTAGTCGTGCTCAAAATCAAAGACGATAAAGTCGATACCCAGCTGCACTGCCACCCGCTTGGCGTCAGCTAAGTCTTCAGCCCAGGGGCACTGCATACCGGGTAGGTCTTGGCTCCAGTTTTTCATATACACACCGGTCACGTCGTAACCCTGCTCCACCAGCAGCGCTGCGGTGAGGCTGCTGTCCACCCCACCACTCATCCCGACAAAGACACGCTGCGTCATGGCCGCACCACCTTGAACCAGCCGATTTTCACCAGCTCTTCGATCGTCAGCTGCCAACCACTTGGCGTAAGCCACCAGGTGTCCGACCACTGTTTGTCGGTGGCTACAGGGTGGCTGCGCATGGCGATATGCGGCACATACTGGCCAAACTCCAGTGCAACGCGGCGCGAGTGGTAGGCGCTAGTGACGAGGATGATCGAGTCGAGATTTTTTTGGCGGAGAAGCTGGCCAGTTTTTTTGGCGTTTTGGCGGGTGGTTTCGCTTAGTTCTTCGGTGAGGATAGCACGGTCAGGCACACCGGCCGCCACGGCTTGGCGGCGCATTGCCTCGGCATTGCTTGGGCCAGTCTTATCGGCGGCAGCACCTGAGAAGACGATGAAGCGCGCCCAGCCATTTTGGTAGAGGCGAATCGCTTCGGCGGTGCGGGCCTGGGTATCGCCACCACTCACTGCTACAATGGCATCGGCGGCGTGGCACTGCTCAGCACTGCTTGGGGCTGCTTGGCAGGTGGCAAGGTCGTCGCGCGTCAGCCAGCGCCCACCAAGCCAAACCAGGAGCATCAGGGCGATAAATATCCCGGCAAGCCAGCGTAATAGTTTCATCGTTGTGTTACCCCCTTCATCCGCTGCTGCTCGTGCTGCACCGCTGCAATAATGCACTGCGCCGCACGCTGGCAGTTCTCTTCAGTCGAGAGTCGCCCCAGGCTAATGCGCAGGCTTCCATCGGCTACCTCTGGTGGTAGGCCAATTGCGGTAAGGACATGGCTACGCAGCCCTTTATTGGCCGCACAGGCACTGCCAGTTGCCACGAGCACGCCATCGCGCTCGAGCAAGAAAATCAGCCGCTCGGCATCCACTCCTGGAAACGAGATATGTAGATGACCTGCCAGACGATGCTTCACATCGCCCGAGACAACTGCCGTAGGGATGTGCTCACATAGCGTACGCTGCATGCTATTACGAAGCTGCTCGAGGCGGTGCGCCTCGGATTTGCGATGTGCCTGGGCAAGCTCCAGCGCCGTTGCAAAGCCGACCGCGCCCGCCACATTCTCCGTCCCACTGCGTAGGCCACGCTCTTGCCCACCGCCAACGATGAGCGGATCAAGCTGCACTTGGCTGGCTAGCCACAAGAGGCCAACTTGCTTAGGACCATATATCTTGCCCGCATTAAGCGTCAGTCCATCCACGCCAAGGCGCGCCACATTAATATCAAGCTGGCCTGCCCCCTGTGAGGCATCACTGTGGAGGTAGAGCGGCGTTGATTCACCTGCTTCGAGCCGCCGCTGGCGCTCACGGGCTACCACTGCGGCAATTGCCCGCAGCGGCTGGATCGTCCCCAGCTCATTGTTGGCCAAGGCAACACTCACCAGCACCGTCTCCGGGCGAATCGCCTGAGCAATTGCCTCGGGCGTCACCACACCCTTTGGGTTAGCCGCTACTACTGTCACATCGTGCTGATGCGCTGCAGCCAGCACAGCGTGGTGCTCTATATTTGCCGTTACCACATGGCCGTGTACGCCAACAAACATGAGGTTAATCGACTCCGTTGCACCAGCCGTCATAATAATCTCATCTGGCTTGCCGCCCAGCGCCACCGCAAGACGGTGCTTTGCCTGGCGATAAGCCTGCCGCACCGCTACTGCTGGTGCATAGGGGCTAGATGGGTTAAAAAACTGCTCCGCAAAGTAGGGCTGCATCGCTGCCAAAACACGGTCATCCATTGGCGTGGCCGCTGCGTGGTCGCAATATATCATCTCTGGTTTCACTCCAATTAGTATAGCACTCTAGTCCGGATCGGCGAAACGCTGGCCAGTATTGGGGTCAACGCGGTAAATCTCGCGTGCTACCCGCTCATAATAGAGGCGCGTTGCCATAACGAAATTACGGAGTTCATCACCGATCAGGTAGCTGTAGCGAGCACCCTCTTGTGCTTTGAGGATGCCTTGGTCATTAATCTCGTAGCGGATGGTATTGGTCTGGATATGGCGCCTCTCGTCTGTCCACTCTTCGTGCCAGATCCAGGTTTTTTCGTCGAGGCAAAAGAATTCGCGGTGCCGCCCCTTCTCTACCGGGCCAAATAGCTCTGCTCCAATCTCACTCTCGAGCGTGATGAGCTCGCGCTCGGTATAGCGCTTAAACGGCCGCTTCTTCGACTTACCAACGCTGGTATCGCCCGCCAGCAGCGCATAGGCCTTGCCAAGGAGCGAGCTTGGCTTTTTCACTAGGCAGCGAGCCCCCAGCGAGACTTATCATCCGACCCAGTTTCTTCGTCAATCTTTTTGTTCCAAAAATCGGAATTAATCTCATCATCAGCAGTAAAAGACTCCTTAAGAGCACTATTCACGCCAGTCATTCCACTATTCTCTTCAAGTAGCTTGCTCGCATCTTGGCTGCCATTCGTCCTAAGCTGATCTTTACGCATTTCTAGCACAAGACTCGTTACCTGTGCAGCATAGAGTATATTCTCACGATAAATTGCTTCTGGGGATACCGTCTTACTCTTATTC
>ERZ773038.742-NODE-742-length-20269-cov-7.545117_pt1 | contig 20269 bp, 16 predicted proteins | sample MGYA00511665_ERZ773038 | MGnify/ENA primary metagenome ERZ773038 (study PRJEB29015, sample SAMEA2737966) | human oral metagenome | biome: human oral; feature: human-associated habitat; material: dental | place: China | collected 2028 ... | reverse complement strand
TTGCGGTTGGCTCATTATGATTTTTACCGCTTACCAGATGCTGGTATTATGAAAATGGAACTTGATGAAGCGATTCACGATTCGCATACAATTACTGTGATTGAGTGGAGCGATGTAGTAAATAACGTACTGCCAACGGACGTATTACAGATCGTCATCCAGGTGCAGCCTGATGATAGTCGTAAGCTAACTTTGAAGAGCAGCGGTGAAAAATCGCGTCGAATTGTGGAGAAATTGCGATGATTGTATTGTGGAATAGCGCTGAAATGACGGTGCAATTAACGCTAATTGATGGTGACAAACGAACCGACTACGAATGGGTGGCTGAACGCAATCTCGCGCGCAACATGCTAGCTTATTTGCGCGACCGCTTAGCAGAGAATGGGGCCAGTTTTGCTGATATTTCGGGCATTGGCGTATTTCGCGGTCCAGGGAGTTTCACTGGTTTGAGGATTGGTCTGGCAGTGTTGAATACGATAGCGCACGAACAACGTATTCCGATCGTTGGAGTTACCGGCGATGCTTGGCGTGAAGAATGCTTGGCTAGGCTGCAGAATGGCCGCAATGATGAAATAGTTCTGCCTGAATATGGCGCTGAGGCCCGCATCACCAAACCGCGTAAATAGTTGCTTATTTTGTTATAAACGCGGTACAATGGTAATGTCTACGAATGTGACATTGATAAGTTTAATTTTGATAATTTTGCGGTTTTTTGACTTGATGCGTTGACTAATTGCCGCGAAAGAAAGGAAAAATATGGTTGAGGGAATTATTGCCGCGATTGTTGGTATTATTGCTGGCGTGGGCGGTAAAGTGGTATATGATCGCCAACAAGAGACCAAGAGCAAAAATACGGCTGAACAGGTCATAGCGCAAGCTGAGCGCAAAGCTAGCGATATCGTACTCAAAGCTAAAGATGAAGCGCTGCGAATCGAGAAAGAGCGCCGCAAAGAGCTTCAAAAAACCGAGAATCGTCTGGCGGACCGCGAGGAGTCGCTTGACAAAAAGCTTGACCAGCTTGATAAACGCAGTGAAAAATTACGCAAGCAAGAGGACGAAGTTGAAGAATTGAAGAATGAGATCCGTGACATTCGTACGCGTCAGCAGGAAAAGCTTGAGAAAATTGCTGGCCTCAAGAAGAAAGATGCCGCTGATAAGTTGATGAAGATGACTGAACGAGACATCAAGGGTGATTTGCTCAATTTGGTTGCCAAAATGCAGCAAGACGTCGAAGCTGACGCCGAGGAGCGGGCGCAAACTATCCTCGTCGAAACGATGGAACGCATGGCTAGCGAGGTAACTGCTGAGCGCACGGTCACTGCAGTTAAACTGCCAGACGACGACATGAAAGGTCGAATTATCGGCAAAGAAGGCCGTAATATTCAAGCGATGCAGCGCGTTACTGGCGTAGACTTCTTGGTTGATGACACGCCAGGCATGGTAGTTTTATCGAGCTTTGACCCAATTCGCCGCCAGGTAGCGCGTCTCGGTCTCGAGATGTTGATGAAAGACGGCCGTATTCACCCAGGGCGTATCGAAGAAGTCTTTGCGAAAGCTGAAAAGCAAATTGACAAGGAAACCCAGCGTGCTGGCGAAGATGCGGCGCGCGAAGTCGGTGTTACCGGTATCCCACGCGATTTGTTAAAGCTACTTGGCGAGCTAAAGTTTCGAACTAGCTACGGCCAAAATGTTCTTAAGCATTCGACCGAAATGGCGCATATGGCTGGTATGATTGCTAGCGAGATTGGCGCTGATGTCCGCACCTCCAAAATAGCGACGTTGCTGCATGATATGGGCAAGGCAGTTACCCACAAAATTGAAGGCAAGCATCACCATATCGGTGCCGAGCTGGCTCGCAAAGCTGGCCTGAGCGAGGGTATCTGTCATGCGATTGAGGCTCATCACGACGACATTGAAGCGACTACGCCAGAGGCCATCGTCGTTCGTATTTGCGATGCGATCAGTGCCGCTCGGCCGGGTGCGCGTAATATCTCTGCTGAGAATTTCGCTGAGCGCATGCGTGATCTCGAAAATGTTGCGACTAGTTTCCAAGGAATCGAGAAAGCGTACGCTATAAGCGCCGGCCGCGAGATTCGCGTGATTGTCACGCCAGAGAAAATCGACGACCTTAGCGCTATCAAGCTATCGCGTGATATTGCGACTAAGATTGAGTCAACTATGCAGTATCCTGGAACTATCAAGGTAAATGTTATCCGTGAAACGCGTGCGGTTGAGTTCGCCAAATAACCACTTTTTATCTGCCTGCAATTTATAATCAAAATACTCTACTGTACGACAACTGGTAGAGTATTTTATTGTTCGACTTGACCGAGCAGCTTGCCTGTGATGACGATGCGGCCAGTATCAGAGCCGCCAAGTTCGCAACTGTATAGAGTTAGCTTTGCTTCTTGGGACGGAGCTTCGATTTCAGTCTGGTCTGGTTTGACATCAAATATTTTAGTGATTTCGTAAGCATAGCGAGCACCTTCGTAATCGACTACAATGTTATCGCCTAGTTTCATCTTATCAATGTTATAAAAAGGCGATTTCTCAACAGTACCTTGTGGTGTTGGCCGGATACTGAAGCGGTGGGCGGCAATAATGAAATTACCACCATCTTTGGGATTGCCATGGTTTGGTTGTCGCCATTCAGCACCGCGATCGAGTGCGGTACGGCCTTTATCGTAGTGAATATTGACGCCGATGCGCGGTATAACAATGCGGTTCTCGCCGATTTTGGCTTTTGGCAGCGATTTAGCATCAATCGGCTTGGTGAAAATCAGAGGTGCTACTGACGGTGATAAGGTCAGCATCATGAAATACACGCCAGTGCTAATCAGGCATATCGCCACTGCAAAAATAGCATATGGACGGCGGTGCTTTTTTTGTTTGATCGAGAGCAACTAACCTCCTAAAACGATTATTCGTTAGTAGTATAACATAATTAGTTTGATATGAAAAACACCTCTTGACAAAGAAAAGGCGTTTTTCGCTTTGTTAGAAGTAAGACAACAGACTCACTTATTCGCTAAATGGCTGCGCTAGCGTCAACGATTGGTCATCCTCGGAGATACGCAATAACTCGTTGTATTTAGCAACGCGATCGGTTCGCGATAGCGATCCGGTTTTAATCTGGCCGCAACCCAGGCCAACAGCTAGGTGGCTGATTGTCGTGTCTTCGGTTTCGCCAGAGCGATGACTCATGACGGTGTGCCAGCCAGCATTTTGCGCCATTTTAACAGCTTGAATAGTCTCGGTTAGCGAGCCGATTTGATTTGGTTTAACTAGCAGCGCGTTGGCAGTTTGTTCAGCGATAGCTCGCTCAATCAGCGAGGTGTTCGTGACAAGCAAATCGTCGCCGACTAGCTGGATGCGGTCGCCGAGCCGTTCGCGCAGCAGCTTCCAGCCATCCCAATCATTTTCGGCTAGTCCGTCCTCAATTGAAATAATTGGAAATTCATTTGTCAAGGCTTCTAGCCAATCAACCATTTCACTGCTTGATAGCGACTTGCCTTCGCACTTGAGCTCGTAGCGTCCGTCTTGATAGAATTCGCTTGACGCAGCATCCATCGCAAAGACAACGTCGCGGCCGAGCTCATAGCCGGCGTTTTGAATGGCTTCGGACAATAAGGCTAGCGCTTCGCGATTGCCGTTGCGGACGCGCGGTGCGTAGCCGCCTTCATCGCCGACAGTAGTTGGATAATCATAATTTTTTAGCACTTTGGCTAGCGCATGAAAGATCTCGGTGCCCATTTTGAGCGTGTCTGCAAAAGTCTGCGCACCTTTACAAATGATCATAAATTCCTGAATATCGGTAGCGAAAGCTGCGTGAGCGCCGCCATTGAGCACGTTCATCATTGGTAATGGCAGGACAGGAGTACTGTCGGTCATTTCTGCGACGTAGCGCCACAGCGGCTGATTCTTGGCGCTGGCGGCAGCTTTAGCGGCGGCTAGGCTGACGCTGAGAATGGCGTTAGCGCCAAGCTTGGACTTATTATCGGTACCGTCTAAATCAAGCATTATTTGGTCGAGAGCAGCTTGGTCGCTGGCATCGTGTCCGACTAGCGCTGGTGCAATGACTTCGTTAACATTGCGTACTGCCTGGTAAACCGCTTTGCCCGACCAGTCAATGCCGCCATCGCGCAATTCAAGCGCTTCAGCCGAGCCAGTGCTAGCGCCGCTCGGTACGGCAGCACGGCCAAGCGTGCCGTTACTTAAAATAACGTCTGCTTCAACGGTTGGGTTGCCGCGGCTGTCGAGGATTTGTCTTGCTTTGATTGATTGAATTGTGAAATCGTTCATAGTTATATTATAGCATTTAATGCAGAAGACTAGACTGTTTGAAATCTCACGGATAAAATATTTCAGGCAACTCGTTTTTCGCGGTATAATGAATTTATGGAAGTGCAAAAACAGGGAATTTTAGTTATTAGCCGCCACGCAGAAAGCGAGTGGAATTTATTAGGTAAGTGGACTGGCTGGACAGATGTCAATTTGACAGAAAAAGGCATGCGCGAAGCCGAGCAGCTTGGTAAAATTATTCGCGATATTCACTTTGATGCCGCTTATACTAGCGAGCTCAAACGTACGCAGCAGACTTGCGATGGAATTCTGCGCGGCAAGGGCGACCAGGCGGATCTCGAACGGATTATCGCCAAGCCGCTTAACGAGCGCGATTACGGCGATTTAACTGGCAAAAACAAATGGGAAGTCAAAGACGAGATTGGCAGTGAGGCATTTCAGGGAATTCGCCGCGGCTGGGATTACCCGGTGCCGGGCGGTGAAACGCTCAAAGATGTTTACGCGCGGGCAATTCCGTACTTTCAAAACGAGATCTTGCCGCGGCTGCAAAGAGGCGAAAATATCCTGCTCGTTTCGCACGGTAACACTATTCGCGCGCTGATGAAGTATCTCGACCAGATTCCTGATGAAGAGATTGGTAAAGTGGAAATGCCGTTTGGTACGTTGCTTGTCTATAAATTTGATGCTGGTCATCAATTGCCGCTAGATAAGCAAACGCGTACCATAGACATCATCCCGCCGAAGGCTTGAACTACCAAATTTCTTTATGTGGCACGCGTAAGATTTTGGCTAAGGCATATTGGACAAGCCAATAAACAGCTGATACCACTAAGCAGAAATTGCCGACGATAGTCATAACTTGGTGTGGTAGTTTAGGAATTGTCGGCGCAAAGAGCAGCAGAATGACCGGCAGAACCGTCAATATTAATTTAATGCAGATTATCAGTTTGTACGACAAGTTTAATTTCCATTTTTTTGCTGGTTGTTGTTTTGGCGGGCGGGTATTGGCGGCTATCGCGTCGGCTGCCGAATGCGTGATTTTAGCGCCAGTCTTGCCGATTTTCTTTGGCAATCCTATTAGCGTGATTATTGACATAACAATAATTACAGCTGTAATAGCAATAGAGACAATGGCAATGAAGGGGGCGGCGTCGCTATAGCATCCAGAGTGGCTCACGACGGGTCGAGGCGCTTGGCGTTCTGGTAGAAAAATCTTTTGTACAGCTTCTGATTGGAATAACGGATATAGTAATATAATTGCCGTCCATGTCCACTGCAAAAATACTGACAAATACCCTAATGTGCCAAAAATATTAACGACTATGCGGCGGCGCGAGTGTTGTTTGCTTTTCATATAGTTATGATAGCATGAGGAGTATAAGAGGGCAAAACAAGGCAAATAATAAAACCTGCCGTTTGGCAGGCAGGTTTATATTCCAGGTGATCGGTTTGTAGCGATGTGTAACGAGCCTACAATGTAGACTGATTATATCTGGCGTTATATATAGATAACATGATGAGTTATGATAATGACTGTGAAATTGCAGCGGTTTAGTTATTATCCTTGCTCATTGCGTATATTTGTGTTGACGAAACCACGCTTAGTCATCGCCTCATCAAATGTTTTGTTCATATAAAGCAAATCTATAAACCACCCAAACAGAAAATAGTTCATGGTGATACAGTGTAAGAATATACCCTTGAGATTGCCTAAATAAAAGCGATTAATAGGTAGTACAAAGCTACAGGCGGTGAGTATTTTGTAAGTTCTTCGGTCTTTCATAACGCATCACTAGCGGTCGTCCGTAGTACCCGCTGGACACGTTTGATTTCTATTAGGTACATTAGTCGTAATTACAGTTATATTGTCGCCGTCTTGCCGTATGTCGCTTACAATATATGCATCCCAACCAAGCCTATCGCTACAACTGGTCGCGCTGGCATTTGTAAATTGTTCTGTATGGTCTTGATTAGCCGCTGGTACTTTTTCATTTTCGTATTTAGCTGTTACGGCGTAACCTTTAGTCTTTAAGTCATGGAATACTACTAGTCCTTCTTTGCCTGTAAAGTCCGCTTTGTTGAGTACTGGTAATTTACCAACTTTTTGCGTGTTATCGGTGTTGTTTGCTGGTGGATTAGTGGCTGTGTTGTTAGTTGTCGTAGTGTCTTGTGTCATTAATCCAATAATACCCAAGACAACCACCACGATAACCCAGAACCACCACTTCTTAAAGATTTGTTTGCCTAGTATTTTGTCGTTCGTCATTGTTTGCTCCTCTTGCTTAGCTTGTATTACCTTCACAAGAGTACCAAGCAAAAAAGGACACCGTGAGGTGTTCTAAGCCTTTATCACAACAAGTTTCCGCCTATTGTTTACACGGTGTCCTTTTCAAAAGCGGACACCGTATGGACAAATCCGTTACGGTTTCTTGCTGTGTATTAAAAGCTTAGAACTCTTTTATTATATCAAAAAGCCTATAGCATTTCATACGCCATAAAAACGTTAAATCTTATTGCGAGACATTATATTAAGTAGGTAGTATGGTGAACGAGAAAAAGACACAAACGTACAAGGAGCAAGAATTTATCTACCAATCCCAGATTAATGCAGTAAGTACTATATCTACGACTGTTCAAAAGGAGTTGGACTTACAACGCAGGATTTGATAGAAAAAACGCAGCGTATCGCAAGGTTGTATTTAATTTCCATACTGAAGACAATTCCGTATTTGTTATAAAAATAAATCCACCATACGATATGACGGTGGATTTAAGCGAAAATACTATATGGTCGGGGTGAAAGGACTCAAACCTTCGACCTCACGGTCCCAAACCGCGCGCGCTATCAACTGCGCCACACCCCGATAGATGTGCAAAGCTATTATATATTATTTTGCGAGTTTTTCCTAGTCGTAATATAATCAAAGCATGAAAATATTATTTTGGAAGCATAGTAATGACTATGACAAGGTTTATAGGTGGCTGATAATTGCTGTGCCAGTACTAGCGGCAGCTCTTAGTTTATGGATTGGCTTGCGGCAGAGCGTTTGGTTCGATGAAGCATATTCGATAATGGTAGCCAAGCGGTCGGCCAGCGAGATTATTCGACTGTCGGCGCTTGATACTCATCCGCCGCTGTATTATCTCGTTCTGAAAATTTGGGCGAATGTTTTTGGCTGGAGCGAACTGGCATTGCGCTCGCTAAGCGTGATCTTTTATGGAGCCTCAATTGCGGTAGCTGGTTGTTTTATTAAAAAGCATTTTAATGCGCGAGCAGCCATTTATGTGCTAACGATGTTGCTCCTGGCGCCATTATTAATGCGCTACGGTTTCGAAATTCGCATGTACGCTATGGCGTCGTTAATCGGCGTAGCGGCGACGGCAATGTTGGTACGGGCACACTCTAGCAAGCGATGGGCTGACTGGCTTATTTATGGAGTGCTAGTGGCGCTCGGCATGTACACACTATACTACTTGGCGCTTTTGTGGCTGGCTCATCTAGCCTGGCTAGTCGCGATGGATGCTGGTAGGTTGCGTAAGTCTTCATGGAAAGAGTGTCGTTGGATAGGAGCTTATACATTTAGCCTGTTGCTGTTTCTCCCGTGGCTGTCGTCATTTTTGAAGCAGGTTGGCAATGGTGCGCTCGCACCAATTGGACAGCCAATGAATCTCGAGCAGTTAATTGGTATTGTTTCGTTTAATACAATATACCAGCCGCTTTGGCAACTGGGTGTGATTACCTCAATATTGGTACTAGCGATAATTTTTGTATCTGTCCGCTCAATTGTTATTACTTTTCATGTTAAGAAAAAAAACGATATTTTGTGGTTATTAGTTAGTTATATTAGCGTGCCGATAATATTATTGATGGTGATTTCTCTGTATAAACCGATGTATGTCGAGCGTTATTTGGCGCACGTTGCGATTGGCCTAGTTATGCTCGTGGGAGCTAGTCTCGCGCTGTCGACCGAACACGAGAGTCGTGAAGTTTGGCGAATAGCCTCACCGTTAGTTCTGCTGGTAGTTCTGGTGGTCGGGGCAACTAACCTCAGCCAGGCTGGTAATTATAACTTTCAGCGTATGCAAAAGCCAAACGTTAACTCCGTTGCTTCTATGGTTAAATGTAGCGAAAACGATGTGGTGTTAGCGGCCGATCCGTATGTGGCGATTGAGCTAGATTATTATCTACCGAATTGCCAAATATACTTTTCTAGCAGTGACGAGCATCTTGGCGGCGGCTATGCTCCGCTAGATGGCAGTAGCCGCCAAGTTACCGACACGAAAAAAACATTTACCCGCGCAAAGAATATTTATGACGTCTACTATAGTGATATGAAAGCTGGCTTGCCAGGCAACTATCGCGAGGTTGCAACGATCGATTTATCACCGCTAAAAATCACTAAGTTTAGCGCGGAATAATCTTCATCAAAAATTTGGTTCGCACTGCTAGGTAAATAATTGCAATTACCAAAATCGATAGCGCGAGGTTTTGAGGAACCTCGGCTAGACGGTCAAAAGAATTAAAATAACTAGCTGGCGCGCCATATTGCGGATTGACTATCAGATGCGCTCCCATGACTACGAAGGCATGAATTGAATAAACGTAAAGTGAATTAGTCCCAAACGGAATAAGTAGCCAGCCGAGATAGCGTTTAATTTGTTTTTCAAAACGCTGGAAAATCATAAAAAACCCAATAAACCAGAGAAGCGACATAGCTACGCGCGCTGGCGTTAGAGCTAGCTTATCGAAGCTGGCCGCTAGGATAGGGCGAAAACTATTAATAGCTATCGAAAGATTATCGTTTAAGACTGGCGCGAAAAACTCGGCAAAAACATTGGCGATAAAAGTGATGATAAACAGGGTAAAGATGACAGTTTTAGTATGGCGCCGCGTTTTGGCAGACAAACTATTCCACCATGATTTAATTTGCGGCGAGTAAAATCCTAGCGTGAAGGCGATGAAAAAAATAAATTGCCAAGTAAATGGCTGAGTGAATTCGTTAACCGGCTTTGGCGTTAGTAGCCAAACTAGAGTACTGATGGCTAGAACGATGTACCATTTGCCGCGGCGCAGTAGCCAAAGCGCAGCTGGTGTTAGCGCCAAAAATATCGCATATAGACGCAAGTAATCGGCCCAGCCGTAGAATTCTTGCAGAGTAACTATTCTCCAAAATAAACTAAAGATATTGCTATCTAGCGGAGGCAAAGGCGACTTGACGCCGTCGTTACCAACAAAATGCCAGCCGATTGCAATCGATAATATTGTAATGATGATACTGGTTAGATATAGCATGAAGCTTCGCCGCCAGATCAATTTAGCAGCGTATCTAAACGAGCGCTCTGTTAATTTAGCGCCGCGGACAATACCTAATACTAATCCAGAAATAATAAAGAATCCTTCGGCGGCAGTGACGTATAATCTGCTGTCGCCACTGATGAACACGAGGCCGTTTGGAAAATAACTTAAATGATCAAGTATGATTATCACCAAAAACCAGCCTCTCATTAAATCTAGGCTGACAATACGATTAATTTTTGGTTTTTTTACAGCGCTCATTTTGGTCACTTATACCAGTATAGCAGGTCCAATCTGAGGATAGTGTTAAAAGTAGTGGCTAGCGCGGGCGTTTTTTAGCGATATTACGAGCCTGTTCAGTGTACTTGTCTTCAAGCGGGTCTAAAACGACGGCGCCGTATTTATGGATTATAGCTTGCGAAATCATCCAATCGGCGATGTGCGGATTCTTTGGCAAGAGCGGACCGTGCAAATAGGTACCGATAACGTTACGATAACGGGCACCTTCACGGCCATCAATATTATTGTTGCCTACACCCTTGATGACGTCGCCGAGTGCTGTGGTATTTTGGCCAAGCGTAGTTAGTCCAGAATGATTCTCATAACCGATAATTTCACCGAATTCTGGACTTTTGACGATAATATTACCGACAATGCGCTCGTCACCACCAATTGTCTCTAGGTCAAGAATGCCGACACCAGGAATTATGTCGCCGTCTTTGGTAGTAAACGAGCGGCCGAATAGTTGGTATAAACCGCAGATAACTAACATTGGTAAATCATCGTCAGCTAATCGTTTGAGTTGAGGGGCAATCTTTTGCAGGTCGTCGCTAATTCGTAATTGTCCGGAGTCCTGCCCGCCTCCGCCGACGATTAAATCAACATCGTCTGGAAAAGCGTCGCCAACATTGTACTCAATTAGTTTGGTAGTAAAACCACGCCATTCTAGCCGCCGCTTGAGAGTCAGGACATTGCCCCAGTCGCCGTAAATGTTCATATCGCGCGGATAAAGTTGCAAGATAGTGATAGATTGCGGTTGCTTTTTCATCGGATTTCCTCCACGTCGGTATAGCGGGCTAGTAGTCGTCGTAGTGCTAACATTGCGGTGTAGCTGCAGTAAATACGTTTTGGTTGGCGAGTGTGTTTAGTGATGAGCTGGCGCAGTGCAACCGCCAGGTCGGTATCGACAAAATCGATAGGTACTTCGTCATATTCTAGTCGCAGGGCCATGTCATAGGCGCGGACACCAGATACAGCAGTGACGCCTTGTTCTTGTAAGCTATCGAAATCGACATCCCAGAGCCAGCTCATGTCGCGGCCATCAGCGTAAGCATCGTTAATAGCTATCATAGTGGCGTAGTTTGCTGGATCGAACGAAGCTAGGGCCAAACGGAAGCCAGCCGGATTTTTGACCAATACTAGCTCGCAGGGTTGTCCATCTATTATTAATTGCTCGCCGCGGCCAAAAGCTGGCTTAATGTTTGATAGCGCTTCGAGCATAGAATCAACATTTAGATTATTACCGAGAATTGCGCGCACTAAAGCAACAGCACCGGTGGCATTTTGAAGATTGTAGATGCCACGCAGATTTAGATTCACCGAGTGATCGCTGCCGTTGAAGCCGATAACGGCGTGCTGGTCTTTAAACTCTTCAAGACTGGTGTCGTCAGCGTACAATTTAGCCGCATTTTGCTCGTTACTATGAAGAGAATCATCAGAAGGGAAAGTCTGTAAATATTTTGGATTAACACCAAAACTTCGCAGCGGTGATTTGATGTCGTTTACAAAATCAGGACTACTTAATCGCGGGTCGTCGCGGTTAAGGACTACGCACTTTGTTGTGTTTATTGCAACATTGTGGAGGAGTTTGGCGGTATTGTCAATTTCGCCGAAGCGGTCGAGTTGGTCGCGCATGACATTTAGCAGTAAACAGTAGTTTGGCTTGATTGCTTTTACAAAGTGAACGGCATAAGCCTCGTCGAGTTCAAGCACGGCAATATCAGCGTCCATTCGTCCGTGCAAATCAACTTCGCCTAATAGCGCTGCTGCCACGCCGCGCGTGAAGTTGCTGCCAGTACGGTTGGTGAATACTTTCAAGCCTTGGCTTTCTAGTAATTCGACAACAATTTTGGTGGTAGTGGTTTTGCCGTTGGTACCGCTGATGAGTGCTATACCCATTGGTAGTTGCTGTAATGTGCGGCTAACAAAATCTGAGTCGATTTTTTCAATTACCAAGCCTGGTAAGGCTGAGCCGCTACCGCCGCGAATCTGTGCAGCTTTCTTAACAGTCTTCCCAAGCATAGTCGTGAGAGTTTGACGCATAAAACTCATTATACCTGTTTTTGGCGCATTATAGTAGCGTCCAAACGCTTTTTGAATTATAATAAAAAGCATATGTTTATTGTGGGCATGATTTCGTGGTGGTATAGCGTTGGTTGGAAGCGGGCAGCAGTAGATGTTTGGGAGTCTATCGAGCGATTATACGATACGTTTTCGCTGGGGCTATTACTGAAGACGCTGTTTGCGCCGTGGCGGCAAATTTCAGCCGGGAAAGTACGCGGACCAATCGGGGTGCAGTTGCGGGCGTTCTTTGATCGCTTAGTGTCGCGGATTATTGGCGGCTTTATAAGGATAATAACGCTATTTATAGGGTTGGTGGCGTTATTTATGATGTTATTGGTTGGTTTGCTGCGTTTAGCGATTTGGCCGTTGATACCGTTTATGCCAGCAGTAATGGTTGTTGCGGCAATATCGGGGTGGATACCATGGCATCTTTAGGTACTTTTAGATATGCGTCTCAGCGAGCCAGCGAAGCGCGCTTTGGGCGGCTGCTGTCGCCGATGATTGCAAAAAGTCTTTCATGGTTAGCGTTATTGCTAGTGGTATCGGGTACTATGCTAGTAACTATGGAGCGTCTGTCGTTAGGCTGGCTGTGCGGCGCTCTGGCGGCAGTATTATATATGGCGGTGAAATTTTATAATTGGCACGTTCACGATCTGCCAGCTGGTAAGGGCGGTTCGGTTGATGATTTGTTAGCTGGCGACGTGTTAGGTCGGTTGTCGCGAGAACCGAATGTGCGAGAGATTGCTAAAGTAATTGGTGAGGTGCCAAGCGGCCAATTCATGGGGGTGCGGCTTGGTATGACGCCGTCATTTTTAGCTACTATCGCTGAGGGTTCGACGATTTCTGTTGACGAACTGTGGAGTGTAGCTGACGACATTCGCCAAGCCAATCAGCTAGACCGTATCAGCGGTGCCGTATTAGCTACAGCGCTAGTGAGGAGCTTTCCGAATTATCAATCGATAATAGCGCAAACTCATTTAGGAGATGAAGATTTGGATGCTGGTATTTTGTGGCAAGAGCATTTGATGGAGATTGTTCGGCATTTTGGCCAGCGGCGGCGGACTGGCGGCTTGGCGCGTGATTGGTCGTTTGGCTGGATTCCGCACCTTGAGCGATTCGGGCAAAATATCAGCGAACAAATTGGCTCTAGTCGTAATACCTTGTCGATTGACATACCATCGCATGTTCAGGTGATTGATCAGCTAGTGGAAGCTTTTGGTACGGGCGGGCGGCAAAACGCGGTTCTTATCGGCCAAGCTGGTGTTGGTAAAACGTCAGTAATTCATGCTTTCGCGGAACGAATTTTGGACGCTGATGCGAATGTACCCGAAAATCTTCGCTTCCGCCAGATCTTCATTCTTGACTCGGCGTCGCTGATTGCGGCAGCGCCAGGTCGCGGCGAACTTGAAAACTTAATCATGCAGGTTTTAGGTGAAGCTTACAATGCCAAGAATATAATTGTTTGTCTTGATGACGCGCAGTTATTCTTCGAAGAGGGCGTAGGGTCAGTAGATTTAACAAATGTTTTGCAGCCGATTTTAGATGCTGGCAGGCTACGCTTAATTTTAAGTATGGACGAACAGCGCTATCTCGAAATTAGCCGCCGCAACCCGTCGTTAGCTAACTCGCTTAACCGTATTAATGTTGCCGAGACAAACGAGGCAGAGACTAAAAAGGTTCTGCAAGAACAGTTGATCGCAATTGAGTTCAACCGCAAAGTTACTTATATGATCCAAGCGATTAACGAAGCTTATCGCTTGAGTCAACGTTATATTCACGATATAGCTATGCCTGGCCGGGCGCTTAAATTGCTAGAGTCGGCGGCTAGTTTCAGCGAGTCGGGTATCGTGACCATGAATTCTGTACAGCAAGCAATCGAGCGGACAATGGACGTTAAAGTTAGCGTAGCTAATACGACCGAAGACCGCGAGCGGCTGCTGCATATGGAGGACATAATTCATGAACGAATGGTTGACCAAGCCCGTGCCGTTAACGTCGTCAGTGATGCTCTGCGCCGTGCCCGCGCGGGCGTGCGCAATGAGAATCGGCCGATTGGTACTTTTCTATTTTTGGGACCGACTGGTGTCGGCAAGACGGAGCTATCAAAAGCGCTGGCCGACGTATACTTTGGCGGCGAAGGCAAGTTAATCCGCTTAGATTTGAATGAGTTTGTTCGCTCCGATGATGTCGCTCGTTTAATCGCTGATGGCGCGGATGACCCGATGAGCTTGACCGCGCAAGTAATGAAACAGCCTTTCAGTGTGGTGTTGCTCGACGAGATCGAGAAGGCCGCGCCAGAAGTGCTAACTACACTCCTGCAATTACTCGACGAAGGGATTTTGCGCGACGCCAAGAACCGTGAGATTAGCTTTCGCGACGCCATTGTAATTGCCACTAGTAACGCTGGCGCTGATAGGATCCGCGAATATATCGAGCGCGGTTATCGACTTGAGCAGTTTGAACAGCAGTTTATTAACGAATTGATTAGTTCGAACCAGTTTCGGCCAGAATTTCTCAATCGCTTCGACGAAATTGTGCTCTTTCGTCCGTTTACGCCAGCCGAGTTGGTGCAAGTACTTGATCTGATTTTGGCTGGCGTCAACAAAACCCTATTGCCGCAAAAAGTATCTGTCACAGTCGATGATGATGCTAAACAAATTCTCGTTCAGCAAGGATACGACCCGCGGCTAGGCGCTCGGCCGATGCGCCGCGTCGTTCAGAAAGCGGTGGAGAATACTATCGCTAAGCTCATGCTATCGGGGGCGGTCAATCCGGGCGATTCGGTGAACATTGATGCCGAGCAAGTACGGCGAATTTTTGAAGAATCTGAATCGCAAGTAGCTCCATTGCAAGGCGATGTGCCTAACCAGCAGAACCAAGCTTAAGAAAGTTTTCTAACAAGAGTTTTGGCGGCGCGGCGGTTGATAGGCGCAACAATACCAACGGCTAGCGCGCCAATACCGCGCACGAGTGCCCGTGCTTTGGTTTTGTAGCGTTCTTTTTTGCTGAGGGATGTATTAGTGGTATCAAGCTGCGGCGACTCGGACCAGAATGCTAGCCGCACCGCTCTGACGCCGAGTGCCAAGCCTCGCTTTTTATTGCCGGAAAGCGTCTCGGCGTAGCTGGCTCGAGCGGTAAAATTAATATCATATTGATCAATTTCACGACGATTTAGTCCGTCGGCATGTTTGTGCGAATCCTCGAGTTTTTCTAGTCCGTAACGAAAAGTTTCAACAGTCTCGGTATTATTTTTTGGAGTATCAAAAGTCTCATCGCTTGCTATGCGCGATAATTGCATGGTTGCTAGCATGGCTGCGCTAGCTCCCAGCTCGCGCAGCGTGCTACGATTTGGTTCTTGTTCAGCTAAAGCTTCATGTTGATTGACTGCCTCAGCAAGCCATTTTTCAGCTTCTTCGTAGTTGTCTAGATGTCTATAGGTATTACCCGCGTCGCGCGCCATCCGAGCCTTTTCGGATGGATCTGACGTTGTATTGTACGCCATTGTCGCTAGCATTGCGGCAAGAGAATAAAATCCATCGCGAATTGCTTGTACAGCCGATCTTGAATAGTCTTTAAAACCCGGTTCGCCGCCTTTAGTCTCCATACCTATATTATAACATGAAAAATTACCTAATGCAAGGTATGCGTTTCGTATTTTTGCCAGCAATTATCTCACTAGTCGCCAAGGCTTATTTTGATAGTGACGTAGCTAGTTTGATCATGGTCGAATTCACTAGTGGTCATCTTCGTGTACGGCTTGGCTATCTCGGAGGTACCGTATACATAATCTTTATGCAATACCTGCGGTATAACGCTCAGGTATAAAATATGGCCGTTAGTATCCTTGAACGTATCGCTTTGAACGATAGTATCTTTATCTTTTGTATTGATAAGCGAGAAGCCGGCCTCTTTAATTTTTTTGGTTAAATCTATACGAGTTTTACTTACAGAAGTATTATGGCCATACTCTGTAGTGATGGATTTATCATTCGAAATATTACTTTTATAAACTGCTAGTCTATAAGATTTATCTAGCTTCAAATTGTTATATATACTATGAATTTGATTATAACGAGCAGTGTTGGTATATTCTACGACCATTCTGTCAACTAGATATACGCTCATAGCCGTTAGCCAAAAAAGTACAAAAACTAATATCGCATACACCAGTAAGCTGCGGCGCACCATGAAGTGAGTATCTGTTTTTGTAATGTGTTTGACACGCTGTTTGCGAGTCTTCTTGGGAGATTTTTTTGCCTTAGTAACCATAAACATAGTGTAGCATACCGATGCGATTATTGGCTAAGTATAGTCGTGGTGACAGATGATCCGTTGATTATTGCGCCGGACAGCAAAGGTTGTTCCGTGGCTCTATTCGGATCAAGCGGCTGGCGGCCTAAATTGTTGACATTATCGACAAGGGCAGGGAAATTAGCTGCCAAATCATTGTATGGCCTGCCATCAGGGATCGTACTATCGGTGGTGATGAATACCCAGCCGGCATTGCGTTGGCGCGATAAATTGATTATTTTTTGGTAATCGCTAGCTTTTGCGGCATAAATCGTATGGAAAATACGATGGGAGTTTGCCGGATCTTTTTCAAAGGCAGAGTAAGCGGTCTTATAGTTATTAATATATTCGTCAGCAGTGCCTTCGTTAGTCATGAAAATATCAGCGTATGGCGCAATCGCATCGGTGATGTGCGTACCAGGATTGGCAACGACTAATTTGTTGCCGTAGGTACTTTTCGTATAGTTATACAATTCTGCCATGTAAGCCGTTGCGCCGTTATTTCTGGATGATATCTCGTCGAAGTAAAAACCGTGAATTTTATCTGCCCCGTAAAGTTCAATGAACTTAGCCATCGCGGCTTTAACTTCGGCAATCGGGCGGGTTTGATGAATAGTGCGGATGTAAGCGACAGTCTTGAAGCCAAGCTCGGCGTTCTTTTTTAGCAGCCGCACATAGCCTGGGTCGAGCTTGGCGTCAGGACTGCCGTCTGCCATGATGAGTGTATACGGGATTTTGCTGCTGCCTGCTGCATGAACAGCTTTCCAGTAGTCAGAGAACTCGCTGCCGCCAGCCTCAGCGAGCGGATAGACGTATGATAGCATAAAGACCGACTGAGCATTGACTGCAGTAGAAGGGTTGGTATTTGTTTTATTAACCATACCAGCGACAGCGTTGCTAAGAGAAACGGTGTAAGTTTTACCTTTACCGCCAGTGCCAGCATTGGTGTCAACGTAGAATTTGGCGCTGGTTTCTCCGGCTTTAATAACCACTCGCTGGCTGTCCCAACGGATGTTGAGATTGTTCGGATTGCTAGTATTGTGCGTGATCTTGATATCCGCGCTAACATCGGTACTGGCTGCTTTGTCTAAAGTTGCCGTGTAAACAGCGGTTTCGCCTTCTTTGACGTTGGCTGGTCCATGAAGAGTAATTTTTGGCGCAGTCGCAGCAGGACTGATTATCCCCGCGCCAGTGGCGCCGCTTGAATTATCGACGACTGACCCGCTAAATCCGCTGGTGACGCTCTCTTTGTGTCCTTTTTTGTCGGTGTAACTGGCTTGGACGATGACTTGCATACCGAGGTGGTCTTTGGTTTGCGCGAGAGTTTTGCCAGTTCCCAAGAATTTGCCGTAAAATTCGTACCATCGGTAAGTAATGCCGCTTTCCGGCACGCCATCGGCATCGGTAATACGGGCAGTAAATACCTGTCCGACTCGGTTTATTCCGTCGATGGTGACGCTACCATGGTTATTATTTGATGCGGCGTTGCCGACAGCTGCTGTAGCTGAGCTAATTAAATCTTTCATTACGTTTTTGTTGTTAGCATGAGTTGTTTTGACAGTGATTTTTTTACCCACTTCGGCTGGTGTCAACTTGTACGAGAAATAGCTGGCGCCAGGAATAGCCGCGCCGTCGGCAAACCATTGATAATACCGTATACCGCCGTCTTTCAACCCGTCAGGATCGTCGATTTGCGCGATTAGGGTTGAGCCGACTTCTGCTGCGCCGACGATTTTTACAGCTGCTTGTGCAGGTTCGGGTGTTGGCTTAGGCGGCTTGGACGGATTGGGCGGTGTAGTTGGTTTGTTATTGCCGGGCTTAGTGGACGGAGTATTCGCAGGTTTATGGCTAGCAGCATTGTGAACTGACGGCCTGCCTGGCGACGCTATTTGGCGGTAATGATAAGTATTGTGATTTCCAACAACCGAGACGCCATTTCCAGTCGTCTTGGTAGAATCACTAGGCGAGCTGTTCGTGGACTCGTCAGTCTTGGTCTGGCTAGTCTCGTTCTTGCCGTCCGGGTTTGAGCTTGGTTCTGAATCCGAATCTGGTCGCTGCGGCTTGCTATTTTCGTCGTCTACTTGAGAAGTAGTACTATGGCTAGGTCTTTGATTTGTCTGATTATACTGATTCATGCTAATCAAACTGGTAAACAGCCAGTACAACAAAACTGCTGCTAGTACAATGGCCAATATCCCGATAACAACTTTTATTTTTTTATGGTTCGCTTGTTGGTTTTCCATATTCCTCTCCTCAGAGTATAACAACTCAATTTAAGCATAGGCGATATGGAAAGTCAAATAACGAATCAATCGATCAAATTAAAAAAATAGACAGCTGTCATTGCTGCTATCTTTGGTACCCCGCACAGGAATCGAACCTGCAACCTTTGGTACCGGAAACCAACGCTCTATCCAGTTGAGCTAACGGGGCACACTTGGTACGCCCGGCAGGGTTCGAACCTGCGACCCCTTGGTTCGAAGCCAAGTACTCTAATCCGCTGAGCTACGGGCGCCTATCGCAATTATATCACATATTGTATAATCAAACTATGAACATACAGCAGGATATCTCTCTCAAAAAGCTTACAACTATGCAGCTCGGCGGCGTGGCTCGGCAAGTTGTCGAGGCTAGAACTCGCGCTGATATCGCCGAAGCAGTACGCTATGCTCATGAGCACAATCTGGATATCTACGTTCTCGGCGGCGGCAGTAATACGTTAGCGCACGACGAGGGTTTCGACGGACTTATTATACTCAATCGCATCCCAGGTTTTGAAGTTGTTGACGAAACTGACGATTTGGTGACGATTGTAGCTGGTGCTGGCGAGGTTTGGGATGACTTCGTACGGCGGACGGTCGAGATGAATCTCAGCGGCGTGGAATGCTTGTCGGCGATTCCTGGTACGGTCGGTGCTGCGCCAGTTCAGAATATCGGCGCTTATGGACAAGAGGCTGCTTCAACGATTGTCTCGGTTAATGCCTACGATACGCGTGATAACCAATTTGTAACTATTAGCAATGCTGAGTGTGACTTTGCGTATCGTCATAGTATTTTTCGCGGTCGTTGGGCGGGGCGCTATATTATAACATCAGTAACGTTTAACTTGTCGCGGCATCAATCTCGACCGCCGTTTTATGCAGCGATTCAGCGTTATTTAGACGAGCACGATATTCACGATTATTCACCGCAAACATTACGCGAAGTTGTGATGAAGATTCGCTTTGATAAGTTGCCCGACCCGAAAGTCCGCCCAAACACTGGTTCGTTCTTCAAGAACGCTATTGTTTCGGCTGATAAATTATCTAAATTGCAGCAGAAGTATCCTGATGTCCCGCATTATGATATGTCGCATGGTACATACAAAATTCCAACTGGCTGGCTAATTGATCAATGCGGGCTCAAAGGTACGCTTCATTATGGTATGCGCGTTCACGACAAAAACGCGCTAGTCCTTATCAATGAGTCGGCACAGAGCTATGAAGATCTAGCGCAAGCTCGCCAAAAAATTATTGACACCGTTTACCAAAAATTTGGTATCACCATTGAGCAAGAGCCGTTAGAGATACCTGGCAAAAACTCAGAAAAAGCATAGCCATTTTATAAATTGTGCGCTACAATTAAGTCATGAAGCGTAAAGAGGGCGGGTTTACTATAGTTGAAGTGGTTATTGCAGTTACCGTCATCAGTGTGCTACTGATAATTGCTATGACTACGTTCAACGGCTTGACGGCGAAAGGTCGCGATGCAACCCGTAGAGCTCGCGCTGAAGCCATGGCTCTAGATCTTGAACGTTATTATAAATACAACACCACTTCCAGGGGGCATGAATATCCAACTGGCAACGCGCTGTTAGCTGATATAGGCAAATATTTTAGTGACACTACAGTTGTGCAAGATCCCTCCCGTTCTGGTAATAGGCTAGTCAAGGGCTGCCCAGCGGCTGGCCCGATACCAGCCAGCTGGGGCTGGACAGACGAGCAGAAAATGCTCTATAGGTATTGTGCTCAAGACAGAGAGAGATCCGACTGCGATAAA
>ERZ773038.736-NODE-736-length-20357-cov-7.730716_pt1 | contig 20357 bp, 16 predicted proteins | sample MGYA00511665_ERZ773038 | MGnify/ENA primary metagenome ERZ773038 (study PRJEB29015, sample SAMEA2737966) | human oral metagenome | biome: human oral; feature: human-associated habitat; material: dental | place: China | collected 2028 ... | reverse complement strand
TATTACGCCGGGCGATTCGCTATAGTTTTGACCTGGGGATTGAGCAGAATTTCCTCGAGGAAGTTGTGCCGGTGATCGCTGATTTATATGAAGCGGATTTCCCAGAAGTTAAAGAGAATCGCGAGCAGATTATTGCTGTGTTGGTCAAAGAGGAAAAAGCCTTCCGCCAGACCCTACGTAAAGGTCTCAGGCAAATGCAGCAGTATATCGACGACGGCTTGACTGGCGAAGAGCTATTTACGCTATATGATACGTTTGGCTTTCCGGTGGAGCTGAGTACCGAAGAGGCCTATAAACAAGGTATCAAGCTTTCTGATAATTGGCGCGCCGAATTTGATGCGCGAATGGCCGAGCAACGCCAACGTTCCAAGACAGCGCGCAAAGGACAATTTAGCGGCGGTTTGGAAGGTCACGATCCAATCCATCTGAAATATCATACGGCGACGCACTTGCTGGGGGCGGCACTGCGCAAAGTTCTGAAGGCGCCGGATTTGCAGCAGCATGGCAGCAATATCACGTCTGAGCGCCTGCGTTTTGATTTCAACCACGATAAATTGACACTAGAGGAAAAACAGGCGGTGGAGGATCAAGTTAATGCCTGGATTGACGCTGATTTGCCAGTCAGCTTTGCCGTTTATCCGACTGACGAGGCGCTAAAAATGGGTGCAATCGGCGCTTTTGGCGAACGCTACGGTGATAAAGTAAAAGTCTATTCCATCGGCGAAGGCGACAATATCGTTAGTTTTGAAGTTTGCGGCGGCCCGCACGTTGAACACACGGGTATCCTGGCTGAAGGCGGTAAGCGCTTCAAAATCACCAAGGAGGAATCTAGCTCGGCGGGAATTCGCCGGATTAAAGCTATCCTTGTGTAGCAAGACTCTCATTAACTATTGATTCTAGTGTGGACTCCACTTCGTCACTTAACAGACCTAGGTTTTTAGGTTGCAAAGTTTTTCTTTGTCCTGTATACGGATCAAAGAAGTAGCATAAAACATCTGTACCGCCTGTGCTGTTAACGAGTATTTTGTAATGAATTTTTGTGTCAATACCATCGTATTCATAGGGAATCTGTAATTCAAGTTTGCCTCTTGCTAGTACGCTCGATAAAGCTTCCTCTGCATTGCTATTTAGATAAGTTCCTACCAAATCTGCCTCAACGCCGCTGATGTTGGTAGAGCCAGCGCGTATTAATGCTTCTTCTGGTACTGAAGAACCTTCGATATCACGGACTAAGGGTTCAATATACGAAAATGTCTTGTCTGTGCGATATTGATTGCTATTTATAGCTACACGGGATAGAGCGTTTACTATGTCGCTTGGCGTAGTTTCTGCGGAATCTGACAATTCACGTATATAGGAATTATCGGCTGATATAGGCCAAATCATGTCTAATCTTGTCGCTACTAGATGGCTAGGTACTTTTATGTTTCTACCGGGTGTTACCCATTCTCCACGAGAAGACAGTCTGAGCCTGAGAGAACCTTTTTCTGAACTACCAGCACCCGCAACGAAAGACAATCTAGTACCGGTAGCAGCCACATCGCCCATTTGAACAAGGCGCATTGTTAGGGCTCCATCTTCGTAGGTACCAAACGGCTGACTGATGACTTCTGTACTCTGGATTGTTGGCTCTGTAGCGTCTAACGAATATAGCGCATCTAATATACGGTCTCCGGTATTTTGTGGTTGAGACTCTGATACTCTTGGTGATTGGTCCATGTTGCATATTGTAGCATAACTACTGTAATATGTCAAGACTGGTCGCCAATGAATGTAGTGTTGTATAATAAAATATACTTATGCTAGATAAATTGCGTAGTAAGATTGCTGACAAAATAGGAGATCGGTCGAATGACTCTGCAGATAAAGATGATTATATCGTTGCGCTCGATATCGGTACCGAAAACGTTAAGGCGCTGTTAGCTCGCGTTAACGGCGACGATATTGAGATTCTTGGTGTTGGACGTGCTCATCAAGAATTTTCAGATATGCATTCGGGCGCGATTGCTGATATTGCTGGCGTAGTGCAACACTGCGAGGACGCTCTGACTCAGGCTGAAGATGAAGCTGGCTTGCAGGCCAAGCATGCTGTCATCGGTATAGCTGGCGAACTAGTAAAAGGTACAACTAGCACGATTCGTTATCGCCGTCCGCAGCCAGACCGTCCGCTTGACGAGCAAGAAGTTGAGTTCATTATCGAGAAGGTACAGGATCGCGCTGCTAAACGCGCACAAAAACAGATCGCTTTAGAGACGGGCAATGACGAGGTGGAGGTAAAGCTAGTCAACTCAGCGTTGGTCAGTATTCATATTGACGGCTATAAAGTGTCGAATCCGATTGGCTTTCAGGGCAAGGACGTAGCGGTGCAAATTTATACAGCGTTTGCGCCGATGGTGCATATTGGCGCGTTAGAGCGAGTGGCGCAAGAGCTTGATTTGGAGCTATTGGCGGTCGCTGCTGAGCCGTTTGCGGTTAGCCGTAGCGTACTTGGCACTGATAGCAGTAGTGCTTTTACGGCAATTTTAGCAGATGTAGGTGGTGGTACAACTGATATTGCAGTGGTTAATGACGGCGGCGTTGAAGGCACCAAGATGTTTGGCATCGGTGGCCGCAGTTTTACTAAAACTATCGCTGACGAGTTGTCAATTCCGTACGATCAGGCAGAAAAACTCAAAGTAAATATCGAGGACAGTAAAATTAAAGCTACCGTCAAAAAAGATGTGGCAGTTGCCGTTGATAAAACTCTCGAGGTTTGGCTAGCTGGCGTAGAGCTAGCATTGAGCGAGTTTGATGCAGTTGATCAGCTGCCGCCGCGTATTTTGTTGTGCGGTGGCGGTGCTAGCTTGTCTCAATTAGTTGCAGCTCTCGAAAAGCGCGATTGGTACAGCGAGTTGCCATTTACTAAGCGTCCGACAGTACAGCGTATTCGTCCCGATCAAGTTGTTGGTATTACGGATAAAACCGGTGAAGTCAATGATCACACTTTCATTACGGCGATGGGTCTGCTGCGTGTTGGTTATGATACAATAATAGGAGCAGGCGACACTCAGTCGGTTCGCAGTAAAATTAATAGGATTTTGCGAATTTAATAGAGAAATAATATGCAAAAAGATGTCATTTATATAGATGTAGAAGACGATGTTACTTCAATTATTGGCAAGATAAAAGCCGCTAATTCGAATATCGTTGCTTTGGTGCCGCCAAAGCGAATCGGGGCGATTCAGAGTGCAGTAAACCTTAAATTGGTGCATCGCGCGGCTGAGCGGGTCGATAAAAAACTGGTAATTATTACTAATAATGATGCTTTGTCGACGCTTGCGGGCAGCGCGGGTATTCCGGTGGCTAAAAATTTGCAGAGTCGTCCAGAGTTAGCTGAGATTCCGGCTCTTGAAGTCAACAGTGACGATGACGTGATTGATGGATCGGAAACGTTGAACGGTGGCGCTAAGCCTAACACGCTAGCTCCTGGCGATAAGAAAGAGCAGTCGTCTCTTAATGATGAACTTAGCAAAATTGAAGACGAAGGAGAGGATGAGCTACCGTCTTCTAAAGGCAAGGATGGCGGCGATAAGAAGTCTGCTGACCAGGCGGATAGCAAGTCGAAAAAAAGTCCGAAAATCCCCGATTTTAATACTTTTCGTAAAAAGTTCTTCATTATCGGTGCGGCTGTTATTTTGTTGATCGCCGGTTTGGTGTGGGCGTTTGTGTTTGCGCCGCGAGCACAGATTGTCATTTCTGCGCAAACTAGTAGCGTGGCTGTTAACACTCATATCAAATCAAGCGCTGCTGTTAACACTAGTTTGCAAGATGGTACTGTCAAACTGACGACCAAAACTAGAGAAAAAGCGATTTCTAAAACATTTACAGCTACCGGCAAGAAGGATGTCGGCGAAAAAGCGACTGGTATAGTAAGCTTTTCGACGCGCGACATTGACAATCTTGGTACAGAAATCCCAGCAGGAACAACTTTGACGACAGATTCTGGCGCCGAGTATGTTACCAATGAAGGCGTTAAAATCTCGCTTAGTAATTATCGTAATGCCAAGGTGAAAATTACTGCCGCACGCAGCGGCGCCAGCTATAATGGCGCTAGCGGTACAGTCAAGGGGGCACCTAGCGGTATTTCAGCAAGTATTAGCGGCTCGACGACGGGAGGCACTGACAAAACCATTACCGTCGTTCAACAAAGCGATATAAATAAAGCAATGCGCGAACTCGTTACCGAGGACGATAAGAACCAAAACAAAGCTGCTTTGCAAACTGAGTTTGGTAAGGATTATACGATTATCAATGAGTCATTTGCGGCGAATATTGCTGGGATTAATAAGCCTGCTGTTGATAGCGAGGCTAACGACGGCCAAGCAGCGATTACCGGTACAATGAAGTTCTCGCTTTCTGGTATTGCTCGCAGCGAGTTCGACACGTTTCTCAAAGCTTACTGCCAGCAGCGCATTGACGGCAAGTCAAACCAGAAAATTTATGATACTGGCAGCAAAACAGTTTCTCTGACTAACGTAGCTATTTCGGGCGATACGATTAATGCGACAGTCTCGGCGAACGGTAAAGTTGGTCCGAAAATTGACGAAGACGCCATCAAGGAGTATGTCAAAGGCCAATCGGTCGGCGAGGTTCAGGAGCGCGTCAAGACAGTTGAAGGCATAAAATCAGTAGATGTGAACCTTTCGCCATTTTGGGTTTATAGAGTTCCAGATGACACCAAGAAGATAAGCGTAAAGTTTCAGATAGATGGCTAAGCAGTATTTGGCGCTTGATGTCGGCGAGCGGCGAATTGGCGTGGCATCGGCAAGCAGCGATGTTAAGATTGCCGTACCAGGCGACTGGATTGATGTCGACGGCAAGGAACTCGATATTATCCGCGAGATGCTGATTGACGAATCAATAGATGTTTTGGTAGTGGGTTATCCGCGCAATCAGCGAGGCGAGCCGACCGCACAGACTCGGTATGTCGAAAACTTCGTTGACAGTCTTGGTCAAATTGAATCTGACGTTGTATTCCAGGACGAATCGTTGACGAGCGTCAAAGCAGAGAATATCTTAGCATCGCAAAAACGTCCGTATAGTAAGGGCGAGATTGATTCTATGGCAGCTAGCATTATTTTACAAGATTATTTGGAGGCTCAATAATGGATGGTTTTAAACGGCAGAATGGCCAACAATTTAATTATCAGCCGAATAATAATCGGCAAGTACCGCCGCTTGGCGCGGCTCCACGTCCTGCGCCTCGTGCTATTGATCCGAATCAGCCAATGGGACAAAAGGCGGATATTCCGCTTAACTCTGATCATGACGCTATGAATCATGATGTGTCAAAGAAGAAGTGTCGTCTTCGGCGCTGGATGATTATTTTGATAGCAATCATGATGTTTCTAGCAGCGGTTTTTGCGGCACTGTTTAAGTGGTACGAGATGCAGCTAAAACCAGTCTCAAGCGATAGCAATAAGGTGTCGGTTACTGTTGAAGATGGCTCCTCGGTTTCAACAGTTGCCAATACGCTGGCCAGCAAAAATCTTATTCGCAACCGATTAGCTTTTGAGGTTTATGTGCGCCTTAATAATAAAAATAGCATCAAAGCTGGCACTTGTATGATTGCCCCGTCTGAGTCGGTCGCTGATATTGTTAACCGTATGAATAATGGCTGTCATGACTTCAAAACTATTACTTTCTATCCTGGCGGTACGTTAGAGAGTTCTAAGTATAAGGCTTCGCAATCGTCTGATGGTGTTGATAAAACGAGCGTCCGTTATATCTTGCGCCAAGCAGGCTACTCTGATGATGAGATCTCAAATGCTTTCAAAGCGAAATACGATAGTCCTCTGTTTGCTGATCGTCCAAGCGGGTCGTCTTTGGAGGGCTACGTTTTTGGGGAGACATATCAATTTACGGGCGATGCCACAGCTAAAGATGTTTTACAGACAGTGTTTGATCACATGTACAAGGTTGTGCAGAAAAATGACTTAGTAAATAAGTTTAAGGCGCAAGGTTTGACGCTTTATCAAGGGTTGACTATGGCTTCGATTGTTGAGCGGGAATTGGGCTGCGAAGATAAACCGACCGTCGAGCGCAAAAATCGCTGTTATCAATACCAGCGGGGTATTGCGCAGGTGTTTATAGCTCGCTACAAGAAAAACATGCAGCTTGGTTCTGATGTAACCTTTATTTATGCTGCAGACAAAGCTGGTGTTAAGCCTAAGGTGGATATTGATTCTCCGTATAATACTCGCAAGCATACTGGTCTGCCGCCGACGCCAATTGCGACACCTGGCGAATTATCGCTTAAAGCGGTCGCTAATCCGGCGCCTGGCGATAACTTATTCTTCATAGCCGGCGATGACGGTTTAATATATTTCGCCAAAACCGATGAGGAACATAAAAACAATATTGACAAATACTGCCAGAAGTTGTGTAGTATCGTATAAAGTATTGACATTAACGCTAGTGATTTGCTATAATATAGAGTATACACGAGGACTTGCAGGAACAATTATGAATTATTGCCAGCTCTATCGTGCTCATAATATGATTTTCTAGGAGAACCATTATTAGTACGCAACCAAATCGAGTTAAAACTAATTTTGTACCGAGCGCAAAGGCTCATTCTAGCAAAACTAAAAGGCGCGGTGGTGTTTCTTGGACTTCCGTAGTATCGTATGTCGGCGTTTTTCTATTCATAGCAACGCTAATTGCTATCGGACAGCGTCCAGTTGGTGTTCAGGAAGGCGGCAACAATGCGCCACTAGCTAATGCTTCTACTTCAAGTACTAAAAATACCGTAGCGGCTGCAACTTCGGCTAGTACAGTCGATCCAGTTGTTGCTACGAATATAGCCTCATCACTAGCGGACACCACCAGCATGCCAGTTAGCGCTAACGTGGCGACACTTTCTCAGACGCTGACTATTGAAACGGTAATGTCGCAGACCTCCAGCAATGCAATTAGCAAGCCGCAGATTGTCCAGCCGACAGCTAATTCGCGGGCGGCTACTACTTATACCACCAAGGCTGGCGATACAGTTGATGCGGTAGCCAGCAAATATGGACTCAAGAAAGAGACTATAGCTTGGGCCAATAATCTATCGTCTGATGCGCTGGAGCCAAATACTACTTTAACAATTCTGCCAGTTGATGGTGTTCAGCATACCGTTAAGGCGGGTGACTCTGTTGATAGTATTGTTGCCAAGTATGGCGGTAATAAGGCCGATGTGGTGTCGTATAATGACCTGGAACTCGCTGGCTCGCTAACTGAAGGTAGGAATATTATTGTTCCTGGCGGTGCTTTGCCAGAAAATGAACGTCCAGGATATGTGGCTCCTCGTGCTGCGGCTAGTAATCGGCGCAGCGCTTATGGGTATGGGTCGGGCCTGGGCGGTTACGGAAGCAATTACAATGGGGTTATCTCTGCCGGTAACAAATATGCATGGGGGAACTGTACTTGGTACGCTTACGAGCGCCGAATGCAGCTAGGACGCCCAGTTGGTAGTTTCTGGGGTAATGCTAGTACTTGGGCTTATGCGGCAGCAGCGGCTGGATTGGCAGTTAATGGTACGCCGGCGCCTGGCGCAATAATGCAAAACGGCGGCGGATACGGCCATGTGGCGATTGTCGAGAGCGTTAACCCGGGCGTATCAATCACAATTAGCGAGATGAACGGTTATCGCTTTGGCGGCGGTTTCAACCGCGTTGGTCATGGCCAGATTTCCTGGGGCGAGGCCACTAGCGGTTACTATAGATATATTCACTAAGTATTTTACAAAACTAATTAACACCTCTGTCAAATCGGAGGTGTTTTTGGTATAATGTGTCTGTATGTTTGTTGATACAGCTAAAGTTTTAGTCCAGGCGGGCCGCGGCGGCGACGGCGCGGTCAGTTTTCGCCACGAGATTTACGTTGATAAAGGCGGTCCGGATGGCGGCGATGGTGGTCGCGGCGGTAATGTTGTGTTTTTGGCGACGGAACAGCTTAACACGTTATTAAAATTTCGTTACAAACCCGAGCTAAAGGCCGAAGATGGTGTCTCGGGCGCCAAGAAAAAAATGGCAGGCCGCGCTGGTAAGGATTTAGTTATTAAAGTGCCAGTTGGTACTATAGTTAAGCGTGATGGTAAAATCATCGCTGATTTATCTAAACCAAACCAAAAAACTATTATTGCTAAAGGCGGCGATGGCGGTTTTGGTAATGCTCACTTTAAGTCGAGTGTTCGTCAAACACCGCGCATGGCAGAAGTGGGCGAGCTCGGCGAATCGTTCGAGGCAGAACTAGAATTGAAATTATTGGCTGATGTCGGTTTGGTGGGTTTTCCTAATGCTGGTAAGTCAACCTTTTTGAGCGTGGTGTCAAATGCTCGCCCTGAAATTGCAGATTATGAGTTCACTACGTTGACGCCGAATCTCGGTGTAGCTGATGTCGATGACAGTTCGCTTTTAATTGCTGATATTCCAGGGTTGATTGAAGGGGCTAGCGATGGTAAAGGGTTGGGGGATGCCTTTTTGCGGCACGTTGAGAGGACTGCCGTACTACTCCATTTGGTGGACACTTATAGTAACGACGTAGCTGAGCGCTACCTGGCGATTCGCCGCGAACTCAAAAAGTACAGCACTGAACTGGCGTCGCGTCCCGAGATAGTAGCTCTAACTAAATGCGAAGGATTAGATCAGGATATCATTCAAATGCAGATTGATGCCTTAAGAGCTGTCACTGGCGAGGATACGCAGGTTTTCGCTATTTCTTCGGTATCGCATAAAGGCGTAATTGATGTACTGAGAGCTCTGCAGGTGCAAGTTGTAGCAATGCGCGCAGCTGAGAATGAGCAGAAGCAGACTGACGATTTGAATAACGATAAACTTGAGACAATCACGCTCAGTGGCAACGAGACGATCTCGAGCAGTTGGGAAGTTTCATACGATGCTGATAAGCAAATCTACCGCGTGTTTGGCGGCAAGATAGAAAAATTTGCTCGTCGCACCAATTTTGATCAGTTTGAAAGCGTCAATCGTTTACGCGATATCATGCGTCGTTATGGTATAGCGCACGAGCTAATGCGCCAAGGTGCTACTGGTGATAGCTTGGTGCAGATTGGCGAATCGACGCCGTTTACGCTGGTTGAGCAGTAGGTTTGGGTGTCATCTCGTAGCTTTGCTATACTATAGGTATGGCACAGACATTTTTCTTCTATGACCTCGAAACCAGCGGATTAAATCCGCGGCAAGACCGCATCATGCAGTTTGCTGGGCAGCGGACGGACATGAATCTCGAACCGATTGGTGAGCCGTATAATCTGCTGGTGACGCTGAATGATGATACTTTGCCGAGCCCCGATGCGCTGATGGTGACTGGCATCACGCCGCAAAAAACGGTCGAGGAAGGCTACACTGAGGCACAGTTTGCACGGATGCTGAGTGAGGAGATTTTTACGCCGGATACCATCGCGGTTGGTTTTAATAACATTCGGTTTGACGACGAATTTATCCGCCATTTGTTGTGGCGCAATTTTCATGATCCTTACGAATGGAGCTGGAAAGACGGTCGCTCGCGTTGGGACTTGCTAGATGTGGTGCGATTGACGCGGGCGCTCAGGCCGGAAGGAATCAAGTGGCCGCTTGATGCTAAGGGCGAGCCAAGCAACCGCCTGGAATTGATTACCAGCGCCAACGGTATTGCGCACGAAAATGCTCACGATGCTTTAGCGGATGTGACGGCGCTGATTGCCGTGACGAAATTGATCAAGCAAAAACAGCCGCAGCTGTATGACTACTTGTTGAATATGCGTGACAAAAAAGTAGTCCAGCAACTGGTCAATGTCGACGATAAAAAACCGTTTGTTTACGCCAGCGGGCGCTACGATAAAGAATTTGCTAAAACCACGGTGGCCTTTCCGTTGACGACCAGTCGAAATGGCGGCGTGGTTGTCTATGACCTGCGGTACGATCCAACGCCGTTTGTTGGGCTGAACCAAGAGGAGTTGGCGAAGAAAATATTTGCTTCGTGGGAGGAGCGCCAGGCTGAGGATTTCGTCAAATTGCCAGTCAAAGAATTACAGTACAATCGCTGTCCGGCGGTGGCGCCACTGGGTGTGCTGGAGCAGGGCGATGGCTGGCAGAAGATTTCGCTTGATCTAAAGACAGTGCAGAAACATCAAAATATTTTACTAAATCACCCGGACTTTGCCGAAAAATTACGGACTATTTTTGAAAACAAGCCAGCCTTCAAAAAACTACCTGATCCAGAAGCGCAATTGTATGACGGCTTTTTGAACGACCGTGATCGTATCCGTGTCGAAGCGGTGCGTAATGCTGATGAGCGCGAGCTGGCTGATTTTCACCCAGAGTTCCAGGACGAGCGGTTGGCGCCACTACTGCTGCACTACAAAGCGCGCAACTTTCCGCGTTCGCTCAGTGAAGATGATCTGGCGCAGTGGGAAGCGTGGCGGGCTCAGCGCTTGCAGGCACAATTGCCAGGGTTTATGACAGCTTTGCATCGTTTAGCGCCGACAGCGACTGACGAGCAGCAGTTTATTTTGCAAGAATTGCAATTGTGGGCTGAGTCTACGTTACCGGCTAGCGACTAAAACTCTCGTGTGCTGGTAGCTATTCTTTTGGAGGCAACGGACGTTGAATAGTATTTTCTATGTAGGTGAATATGTTTATGACTATCATTGCGTATAGCAATAACATAACCCAGTACGGTACTGACATGTGCGTACCAGGTATAGCGCCGACTAGTACGAAATTCATCAGCGAATCATAAATGTCGTGACGTAGCAAAAATAGAGGTACACCGATAAGGCACGCCAATACAACACGAATCTTGATGCTGAGGACAGCGAATAGTTCAACTAATGCTCTCATTTGACTATACTATAGCAAACATACTATAGTATGTGCAACGATAAGCACGATACAGTTTTAGTTTATTTGGATGATATTTAAAGTGTAATACGTGCACAGATGTTTTGCGGTAATGGATTTTTTTACCGAAAAATGCTAAAATAAGTAGTCATGTCAGATAGTATCAAGATCACCGGTGCACGCCAGAATAACTTAAAAAACGTGAGTTTGGAAATTCCACGCGATAGGTTTGTGGTAGTAACAGGACTTAGCGGCAGCGGTAAATCAAGCCTGGTTTTCGATACTATCTATGCCGAAGGACAACGGCGCTATGTTGAAAGCTTGAGCAGTTATGCGCGGCAATTCTTGGGCATCATGGACAAGCCAGATGTTGACTCAATTGATGGATTGAGCCCAGCAATTTCAATAGATCAAAAATCAACCAGCCGCAATCCGCGTTCAACGGTTGCCACGGTAACAGAAATTTACGACTATTTACGCTTGTTGTTCGCGCGTGTTGGCGTACCTCATTGTCCGGCGCTTTTGCCAGATGGTAAGCGCTGCGGCAAGCCGGTACAACGACGAACAGCACAATCAATTATTGATGAAATCATGAAATTACCTGAAGGCGCAAAATTAATGATTCTGGCGCCGATTGTTAACCAGAAAAAAGGCGAGTTTCAGCATATTCCTGAACAGTATATGCGCAGCGGCTTTGCCCGAGCGCGAGTGGACGGCGTAGTTTATGCACTAGATGAGTTTCCAGAATTACAAAAAAACTATAAGCACGACATTGAACTGGTCGTAGACCGCTTGGTGATGCGTCCAGACATGATTTCACGCGTATCGCAATCAGTCGAACAATCGTTAGAATTGGCTGGCGGCATAGTCCAAGTGTTGAATGCTGATAGCGGCGAAATTTTGACTTATAGCCAGCGCTATGCTTGTGTGGATCACCCGGGCGAGGAGATTCCTGAGTTGGAGTCGCGGTTATTCAGTTTTAACGCGCCGCAAGGTGCTTGTCCGGTATGTACGGGGCTGGGCACACGAATGGAGATTGATCCTAGCTTGGTTTTTAACAAAAATTTGACGATTGCCGAAGGTGCAATTCGTCCGTTTAATCGTTTTAGCGTTGATGCTTGGTATATGAAACGGCTTGAAGCGGTAGCGGCTGAACATGGTTTTAGTCTACACGTACCAGTGCGCGAGCTAAGCGACGATGTGCGGAAATTATTGATGTATGGTACAGGCGAGCAAAAATATCGCGTTGAGCTAGGTAATGGCCGACACTACGATTCAACATTTGAAGGGATTATTCCAAATCTCGAGCGTCGTCACCGCGAAACCGATAGCGACTTCATGCGCAAAGATATTGAGCGATTTATGCGTGAACGCAAATGCACAGCCTGCAAAGGCGCTCGCCTTAAACCGGTAGTCTTAGCGGTGACGGTTAGCGGCTTGTCAATTATGGATATTTGTAATTTAGATGTCGAGAACGCCTTAGACGTCTTTAGCCAGCTGAAATTTGATGACAACGAAATGAAGATTGTCAAGCTAGTGGTTAAAGAGATTAACGCTCGTCTGGGATTTATGAATAACGTAGGGTTGAATTATCTAGAACTGGGGCGAGCTGCTAACACTCTGAGCGGCGGTGAGGCACAACGGATTCGTCTGGCGACACAGATTGGCTCTGGGCTGCAAGGGGTGCTATATGTGTTAGACGAACCGTCAATCGGCTTGCATCAGCGCGACAACGATCGATTAATCAAAACGCTCAAGCATTTGCGCGATCTGGGCAATACCGTATTGGTTGTCGAACATGACGAAGAGACAATCGCTGCAGCTGATTTTTTGGTGGATGTAGGTCCAGGTGCTGGCGTGCATGGCGGCGAGATTGTAGCTGCCGGCACGCCAGCCGAGGTGGCGCAGAATCCGGCCAGTATTACCGGACGATATTTATCTGGAGCAGAAAAGATATCGGTGCCTAAGAAACGTCGTGCGGTCGAGAAAGATCGCAAACTTGTCGTTCGCGGTGCTAAGGAGAATAACCTCAAAAATATTGATGTCGAGTTTCCGTTGGGCGTAATGACACTAGTGACTGGCGTTAGTGGTAGCGGCAAATCGACACTAGTCAATGATATCGTAGCCAATGAATTGACGGCGCGTCTGCATCGAGCGCAGACTGTGCCCGGCGATCATGATAGGATTGACGGCGTCAAGCAATTAGATAAAGCTATCGTCATTGATCAGTCGGCAATAGGCCGCACGCCGCGTTCTAATCCAGCAACTTATACGGGTGTGTTTACGCAGATTCGCGAATTGTTTGCCAATACTCCCGAGGCTAATATTCGCGGTTACAAAGCGGGGCGTTTTAGCTTCAATGTCAAGGGCGGCCGCTGCGAGAATTGTCAAGGCGACGGTGTGATAAAGATTGAAATGCATTTCTTGCCGGATGTCTATATACAATGTCCAGAATGTCATGGTAAGCGCTACAACCGCGAAGCGCTAGAGATTAAATATAAGGGCAAAACTATTAGCGATATTCTAGAAATGACGGTCGAGCAAGCCTGCGAGTTCTTTACTAATATTCCAGCTATCTCCCGCAAGCTCGAGACAATTAACGAAGTTGGTTTGGGCTATGTGAAGCTTGGGCAGCCAGCGACGACGTTCTCTGGCGGTGAGGCGCAGCGCATTAAATTGGCAACAGAGCTATCACGTCGTTCGACTGGTAAAACACTTTATATACTCGACGAGCCAACGACTGGCTTGCATACTGCTGATGTGCGCAAATTGCTCGAGATTTTACAAAAATTAGTCGATGGTGGTAACAGTATGATAATCATTGAGCATAACCTGGAAGTCATTAAATGCGCTGATTGGATTATTGATATGGGCCCGGAGGGCGGACAAGGCGGCGGCAGAGTGGTTGCTGTTGGCACGCCAGAAGACATTGCAAAGAATCCAGAAAGTCAAACTGGGAAATACTTACAGAAGCTGTTATAAAAGATAATATTTGCAAAGACTAAAAGCCCAATCTCAGACGAAGGATTCGGTGCGGATTTGCGTTATTTTTTCCGTTTGGACGTCTTGGTTTTTGAGAATAAAACTTGGAACTGTTTTTTGAGAGCCGCGCGGTTTGATGGTTTCTTGAGAGCGTGAATAATCATCGGCGAGACAGAGAGGAATACGATTATAAGAGCAGCAACCTCGATGTTAACGCCTGCTTTGGTAAGTAATTCACCGGCGTAATAGCCTAGATAAACAAACAGTGATGACCACAAGAATCCGCCGATAATGTTAAAAACCAAAAATGTTTTGTAATGCATTTTGCTGGCGCCAGCAACGATTGGCGCAAAAGTTCGGACGATTGGCACGAAACGAGCCAACACGATAGTGATTGAACCGTGCTTGTCGTAGAATTTTTCAGTTTGCTCTAAATATTTTTTCTTGAAAAAACGCGAATTTTCTTTTTCAAATAATTTGCGGCCGACCTTATGTCCAAAACTATAGCCAACACTATCGCCTAACACGGCTGCCAGAAATATCAGGATAGCGAATAGATGAATATCAATTGGCAAAATATGCTGTTGTACCATATAAGCTGCCGTAAATAGCAAGCTGTCGCCTGGAAATATGAAGCCGATTAATAAACCCGACTCAGCGAAAACTACCAATAATATAATTGGCACGCCGAGATGAATAATCAAATTAATAAAGGCTTCCATACTAGAGATGATTATAGCACAGATTTCTAGCACCAGCTAATGGAATAGGTTTGGGTCTAAAAATTTATTGTCGAAACGAATCGGGTATATCGTGAATTACCAGCTTGGTTAGAATCATTATCATAAACATGTTATAATAGAGAAGCAATAGTAAACCTCCGAAAAGGTATCTAACGAAAGGAAGAGAGAAATGGGAGAAAAAATTACTCTGAAGATTGCTAAGCGCGAAGTGCTTGGCAAAAAAGTTAAGATGCTACGTCGCCAAGGAATTACGCCAGGCGTGGTCTACGGTGCGGGTATGGAAGCGGTGCCGATTCAGGCTGAAGCTGGCGAAGTGCTGCGCGTTTATAAGCTGGCTGGTAAGCATACGCCCGTCCAGCTGCTAGGCAGCGAGCGGCGCATAGCGATGATTAAGGATGTTGAATCATATCCGACTAGGTCAAATGCTCTTCGTCATATTTCTTTTCATGCAGTCCGTGCTGATGAGCCAGTAATTGCCGAAGTGCCGATTCGTTTGAGCGGTACAGGAGAATCTGAGGCGGAGCGTGCCGGCTTGGTAGTGCTACAAGCGCTTGAAAAGATCAAGGTCAAGGCCTTACCAATGGATCTGCCAGAAGCATTGGAAGCGCCGACGAGCGGTCTTGTTAAAGAAGGCGACCGCGTGACCGTGGGCGACATTGTTTTGCCGGATGGTGTTGAGCTGGTCGAGAACGACGACGGCCGCGAAGGCACGGCTGACGACGATGTTACGGTCAAAGATCTGGTTGTGGCAAACGTCTATGAGCCGAGCGCTCTAGCAGCTGCCAACGATGCGGCGGCCGGTGAAGCTGAGTCCGCCGATGCCGAGCAAGTCGAAGTTACGGGAGAAACTGAAAAGACTGAAAAGACTGAAGCGTCGGAATAGCCTGGTCTTAGATTATCAAAAAACACCGTCATGATTTGGCGGTGTTTTGCTATAGTCGGAAATGCTAGAAATTACTCCTCAATGAATCCGCCTGATTGTCGCGCCCACAACTTGGCATAAACGCCGCGTTTTTTGGCAAGCAATTGATCGTGCGAACCGTCTTCGACAATGCGTCCGTTTTCTAGGACGATGATACGATCCAGCTTGGCGATGGTTGATAAACGGTGGGCGATGACAATTGACGTTCGGTTTTTCATCAACGTTTCCAGCGACTTTTGGATTAGCGCTTCTGATTCTGAGTCTAATGCTGATGTCGCCTCGTCAAGGACTAGAATTGGCGCATCTTTCAAAATCGCCCTTGCAATGGCGATGCGCTGTCGCTGTCCGCCCGAAAGTTTGACGCCGCGTTCGCCGACTAGCGTGTCAAAACCGTCTTGCAGTTTGACGATGAAGTTGTAAGCGCCAGCTTTCTTGGCAGCTTTTTCAATTTCAGCATCGGTCGCGTCGGGTCGGCTGTAGGCGATATTTTCGCGTACTGAACGATGAAACAGCAGCGGCTCTTGCGGCACATAGGCGATTTGCTGGCGCAGGCTTGCCTGGGTAACTTCGGCGATATCTTGCGAGTCGATTGTAATCTTGCCCGAGTCAATATCAGAAAACCGTAACAATAATTTGGTGAGGGTAGTTTTGCCAGACCCGCTTGATCCGACTAAACCAATTTTTTCACCTGGCTGAATATTGAGCGAGAAATCATGAAACAAGGTATCGCCTTGGCCTTCGTCGTGCGTAAAGGTTACGTTGTCCATAACAATGCCGCCGCGTTTAATTTTTAGTTTTTTGTCGCTGCGATCAACTAGCGTCGTTGGTGTTTTAAGGATTTCTACCATCTCGTGAGCATCGCCAATAATACGATTGTAACTGCGCATGATGCCATTCATGTTCCACAACTCGTGCGCTACGCTGCCTGTATACGTTATGATTAAGTAAACTGATGCTACTGATATTAAATTGTGCTGGGCGGCGTATACTGCAAAAGCAATTGCGCCAATTTTGATAATTGTGTTGATGGTCGAATAAACGGTACTGACTTTCAGGAAGCCGCGCATTGTACCCAAGCTGGCTTTGCGCCATGAACCGACCGTTTTTGAAAAGCGGTTTTGTTCTAGCGATTCAGCGCCAGATGATTTAACCGCCAGAATATTTGAAACCATGTCGGCTAATTGGCCGCTAACTTTATTGCTGGCTTTAGCTTCTTTTTCGCTCAATTTAGCCATTGGCCTAGAGCCAAAATAGACAGCAATACTAAAAATAATTGAAAAGATAAACAGGAATAGAGCATACTGCCAAATTAAGGTAGATAAGATGACTATTGATCCAATTAAGGAGATAACTAATGGCAAAATCGACCAGAAAATTGTATCCCAAAAACGTTCGACTGCACCGTTTAGTTTATTGGTTTGGCTGACGAGCGAACCGCCAAATTTATTAGCATGGAAAAACATTGTTTGATTGGTCAATTTACTAAAGCAGCGCGAGTGTAAATCGCGTTGTAATGCAGTCTCGAACGTCCAAACTAGATACAATACTAAGCGCCAGCCAATCACCGTTGAACACAGTTCGCTAGCGCCATATAGAACAATTAGCGTCCATAAATTGTTGGCAGTTTGCAGCTGGTTTTGCTGGATAATATTAAGCAGCTCTGCGATAACAAGCGGGCCGACAAAAATAGAAATAACAATCGTAGTAATTGCAAAAAGTATCGCTAGATTTCTGCGGCGCCTGTAGGGTACAGATACTTGCCAGAATAGGCGTAAAATTTCTTTATCGTTAATTTTATTTTTCAAAAGTATCTCCTTCTTTTGTACAGTTTATATTGTGAGCAGTTTGATCATGGGTAGGGTGATTCAAACGCGAGATTTAGAGGAACTCTTTTGGCTCGAGTTCATAGATTAACCAATTATAAGGTATAATCTTGGTATGAGTCAAGAACAAACAATTTCGTATGTTTTAATAACAGGCACTACTAGTGGCTTGGGTAGAGAATTTGCTCGTCTATTTGCGAAAAATGGTTATAATATCGTTGCTGTTGCACGTAACGAAGCTCTATTGCAGCAGCAAAAACAGGAGTTAGAGCGCCAGTTTGGCGTTGAAATGGTCTACATAGTTAAAGATTTGAGTGCTGAGAATAGCGCTCGAGAAGTTTATGACGAGATTAAACATAAAGGCATTAATATAGATATCTTAATTAACAATGCCGGGTTTGGTTCGTTTGGTCGCTATGTTGATGTCGATTGGCAGCGCCAGAAAGGGCTCGCTAGCGTTAATATGCTGGCCGTGATGCAGTTATCGTATCTATTTGGTAAAGATATGGATCGTCGCGGTGAGGGTAAGATTGTTAATATTGCATCGATTGCCTCGTTTCAAGCTGGGCCGTACATGGCGATGTATTATGCGTCGAAAGCTTTTGTCCGCTCGTTTTCTGAAGCCTTACATGAAGAAATGAAAAGTTCTGGCGTGTCGGTGACGGCGATTTGCCCAGGTCCGGTAGCAACTAATTTTGAGAAAAACGCTCAAATGATGAACTCGGCTATGTTCACTAAGCTCAGGGTCTATACGCCTGAAGTGGTTGCCGCGAAAAGCTATCGTGCTATTATGCGCAATAAAGCAGTATACGTAGTTGGCTGGCCAAATAAGTTTTTGGTATTTTTGACGCGATTTTGTAGCTTGAAGTTTAGCAGAGCTCTCGCTAGCAAAATTAATTTAGGCAGCGGGCGAAAATAGCCTGGTCTGATCAGTAATTTAATTGTTGAAAATCATGACCAAGAAGTGTAGCATGATAAGTTTTGTAAAAAAGCATTGTATTTTTATTGTAAATGATTTACAATAAAAATATGGAACAAATAGTTAGCCGACGAATTACGAAATATACTGATAGTATACTATCGATTTTATGCCAGTTGCAGCATGCTACTAATGCCGAGATTGCTAGCCAGTTGCGAGAGTCGTATTCAAATGTTAGCGATACTACGGTACATCGTATTACGCAACGTCTGCAGAGTGATGACGTTATTGGACTGGCACCCGCGTCAAGGCAGGGCTGTTTGCGGTACGACTTTTCACCGGAATCACACGATCATTTTATATGCAGCGAGTGCGATAGTTTACAGGATATCAAAGTTCCTGATTCAGTGCGTTGCCAGATCGAGCGCCAGCTTGACGGCTGCTGTTTCGACGGTCCTTTAGTCATTACTGGAGTATGTCAACAATGTAAAAATAGAAGGAGGAATTATGGCATTAATTAGTATTACAACTAAACAAGAGTTTGAAGAAAAAGTACTAAAAAGCAAGCGTCCGGTCTTGGTTGATTTTTGGGCGCCATGGTGTCCGCCGTGTCGAGCGATGGCACCAATATTGCAGCAGATCGCTGACGAGACAGATTTTGATGTCGTCAAAATTGACACTGATGCTAGTAATGACAACAAAGAACTGGCTATACACTACCGCGTGCAGGGCATCCCAAATATGAAGATTTTTGCTGCTGGCGAGGAGGTTGCTGAGCTGATCGGTATGAAACCAAAACAGACGCTAATTGATGCGTTGGAAAAAGCTAGAGAAACTATTAATTAATATGTCATCACGGAGTAATTATCAAAAGCTTTTCGTGCGAAGATCGCTAAGATATTTACCGCACCATACCCTAATGTTAATTATTTACAAAAGTAAGTTGCTTCGTTTTGAAAAGGCTTTAGATACCATCGCTAAAAGGAGAATAATTAATGTAAATGATTCACTTTCATTTGATAATTCTGAGATAAGAGAATATCAAAAAATAACGAAAGATACTCAACTTTGGCATGGTACTGGTCGTTGGCAGTATGGTAAGGATAGTATCGTTGACGTGATGAAAGGTTTTTGCGATATTGCTGGCCTCAAGCCATCCCGTGATGTGTATGCAGTTTTTGGCGGCAGTGATCGGCATATCGTGCACTCGGTTTCATTATGCCGGAGTCGAATGGTGGCGCGATCATATGCTGACATGCATGGTCTTGGCTGGAAAGAGAAAAATCGCTATGGCGACGCTCTGACTTGGACATCGTATTACTACAGCTTGTTTTATGCGCGGCTATTTACGGTCAATGGGGTCAAAATGTTGCGCCGTTGGAAAACTTGGCGTACATTGTCGCATGATGAAAATGGCGATAATACTTGGGGAAAGAAAGTGAATAAGCAGGCACGCGATGTGTGGGATGTCTTCTGTCTGGGTAGTGATATTTCGGGTAATTATCCAATTTTAATTGGTGTTAGGAGTCTTGATTCGCAATTAAAACTAGAAAAACCAATGAGTCATTACGAAGTACGCGCTGATAAACGGATAGACATTGCAAATATTTCACACATAGAGGTTCCTCGCGATAAGCAGGACGAAATGCGAGAATTATTGCTTTCATACGGTATCGACATACCAGTGACGAGCATTGAATTAGGCGAATATGTCAGTATGCAGAAGCGTTTTACTGAATTGCTTGGTTGGTAGAGAAAAGAGATTAGGCTAAAGCTGACGAAGTGGATGTGATAAGATTATTATTAATAATATATGAAGTCACATACTAAACCGCTTTTATACGACCAAATCGCAACCGATCCAATGAATGCTGATTTTGCCAATAGAGGTTGGTCGCCTGTGTATTCTGCTTCGTCAAGTTCGCGAATTGTACTGGTCGGGCAGGCACCAGGTCGAATTGCTCAGCAGACGCTAAAGCCGTGGAATGATGCTAGCGGTCGCTTACTTCGGCGATGGCTGAACGTAACGGACGAGCAGTTTTACGATCCTAATCTCTTTGCGTTGATGCCGATAGATTTTTATTATCCAGGCAGGGGAGTGCACGG
>ERZ773038.734-NODE-734-length-20421-cov-8.695964_pt1 | contig 20421 bp, 21 predicted proteins | sample MGYA00511665_ERZ773038 | MGnify/ENA primary metagenome ERZ773038 (study PRJEB29015, sample SAMEA2737966) | human oral metagenome | biome: human oral; feature: human-associated habitat; material: dental | place: China | collected 2028 ... | reverse complement strand
GACCATTGTCATATACTTTACCAGCACCTACAGCTACAACTACACCTTCTTGAGGCTTTTCTTTAGCTGTATCAGGAAGGAAGATACCACTTTTAGTTTTTTCTTCTTTTGCTTCTAGACGGATAAGAACGCGGTCAGCTAATGGTTTTAACATATAATGTCACTCCTTTTTACTAGTTAATCTCCATAATTTATTAGCACTCTAACTCATCGAGTGCTAATTACAAGTATTATTATAACCTAACTTAAAATAATTGCAAGACTTTATTTTGATTTTTTGACTATTTAGGTTTTTCCTGATTTATTAACTTGTTCAATAATACATTGACAGGTTTTTACTATAGACATATGTTGCTTCATACTTAGGCTTCGTATACGTCCATAGGCTTCTTCCTCGGAAATTTTATATAGCTCCATAAGAATGCCCGTCCCTCTTTGAATAAGCTTGCGCTCTTCCAAGGATTGTTCCAATTGAACCATCTGCCTCCTTAAACTTTCATCGGATTTAAAACGTCCTAACGCCATTTCCAAGGTAGGCATCAACTGATCCTCCCGCAACGGTTTGATTAAATAACCGTACACCCCCGATTCACGGGCTTTATCAATTAAATCCTGTTGGCTATAACTCGTGAGTAACACAACCGGTGCATAATGATGAAAACCGATTTGTCGGGCCGCCTCGATACCGTCCAACTCAGGCATTTTTACATCCATTAAAATAATGTCAGGATGATGATCTTTGCATAATTGAATCGCTTCTATTCCATTGGAGCCTTCCCCTACCACTTCATGGCCTTGAGACTCCAATATATCCCGTAAATCCATACGAATAAGGGATTCATCGTCTACAATAGCTATGCGCATTTATTTCTCCTTTTTCATATGAATCGTAACAGTCACACCTTTTTGTGAATTCGCTATGCGTAAAGATCCTTTTAATTCATGGGTGACCAGATTATTAATAATTGTCAATCCTAATCGCTTATTAGAAACTATATCGAAATCTTCCGGCAATCCACGACCGTCGTCACTGAAGGTCATGATGATGTCATCATCCGTTTCATCAACGGCTAAATGAATATTTCCGCTTTCACCGTCTAAACCATGTTCCAGACTATTGGTAATCAATTCATTAATAATGAGTGACACATAACTCGCCACATATGAGGAAATTAATATATCTGCTCCCTCATAAGTAAAGGTTACCATTTGATTATGACGGACCATACTGAGTCTTAGCAATCGACACAACTCATCATATATGGAACGTACACCGATATAATCCTCATCATAATGTGACACTATATCATGAACTAATGCCATGCTTTCAATGCGATTGATTCCTTCCTGCAAAGCTTGTTTTACTTCCGGTAAATTCGACCGGCGGGCCTCCATACGCAAAAGCCCGGCTACCGTATGCAGATTATTTTTTACACGATGGTGAATTTCTTTAATGATAGAATTTTTTACGAGCAACTCCTGCTGCTGTTTACTTTCATGGGTGCAATCATGGAGAACTAAAAAACACCTCGTTTCATTACGACCCATGGCGATAGGAATTATATGCTGACGAATGACCATATCTTGATAGATTTCTTCACTGGTGTATACAGTCCTGTTCTCTAATACCTGCTGTATAGCGGAGATTTTTAAGGCCCCCCCGTAAATTGATGAACCGATGAGACGACGATTAAATCCCAATATATCGACCAGCTGTAAGGCGGCTTCATTGCCGTAAATAATTGTATTAGTATGATCAAATATGATAAGTCCGTCCAGATACGATATAGGTTCATAGAACTGTATCTGTTCATCTGTCGCAGTCAACATGAGCCGATGCATCGTATCCGATAATATATACTCCCGTTCAAATTGATCAGGTTGAACGGAGGTAGATAAGGTAAATGAAATACCTCCGATGATCCGCCCCCCATTATCAACAATGGGAAAAACATGTTCGCGGCTTGCTTCAGCGGTTCCACATTGAGGGCACCCCTTATCAAACATATTCCGCCATAAATAGGAACTCTTTGTCCGACGCGTCACAATCTCCGTATCATTACGCATGATACAGAGCATATTAATACCGTCCTTATGGATGTCCTCATAATAGGATTTTAAAAGTGGCGTAAAAATCTGTATCCTTTGACGGGTTACAGATTCGCCAAAGGATATAAGTGTGCTGATATGCTCAAGTAATGCTGTTTGTGATGGTCCCAATGGGGTTTCATTCAAAATATCCTGATCGATATCCACAATTAATCCTCTTTCCAAGACACATAACCTATTTCAACACTCGGTTTCGCATTTAATGTAAGATCGCTGAATTTCCCGGCCTTAGCCATATAATAGGCTCTACATCCAATCATAGCCGCATTATCCGTGGATAAAATCTTGTTAGGTTTATAATAAAGGAACCCTTCCTTGTGACACATGTTTTCTAATGCGCTCTGCAAACCTTTATTTGCGGATACTCCGCCGGCAATAGTGATGCGAGTTTCCCCCAATGTATGTGCCGCATCCTTCGTCTTTTCCACCAGTACATCAACGATGGCTTTTTGAAAGGATGCCGCCACATCCGCTTGGTTAACAGGCTCGTCTTTCTGCTGTTTGCTGTTGAGATAATTGAGGACCGCAGACTTTAAACCGCTAAAACTGAATTCAAAATTTCCGGGTTCGCTCAAAGCCTTCGGAAACTCAACAGCATTTTCATCGCCTGTAACGGCAAGAGCATCGATATGAGGTCCTCCCGGATAAGGAAAACCCATTACGCGAGCAATTTTATCAAACGCCTCGCCCGCTGCATCATCCCGGGTTTGTCCTAAAATATAAAATTCTTCATACCCTTTCACATGAACGAGCATCGTATGTCCACCGGATACAACGAGACTTAAAAACGGCGGTTCCAGATCAGGATTGGCAAGAAAATTAGCAAAAATATGCCCTTCCATATGATGTACCGGCACCAAGGGGACTCCTGTTGCAAAGGATAATCCCTTTGCCGCTGCAACACCGACCAGCAAAGCACCAACCAGTCCGGGACCATATGTCACACCGATATGATCAATGTCTTTCAAAGTAACCTTTGCATCTTTTAAGGCCTGATCAATGACGGGGATTACCTGTTCGATATGATGGCGGGAAGCAATTTCAGGTACAACGCCGCCAAATTTTCTATGTATTGGAATTTGACTGGATATAACATTCGATAAAACGGTGCGACCATCTTTGAGGACTGCCGCCGATGTTTCATCACAGCTGCTTTCCAATGCTAATGTATATATACTCATTATATTTCCTTTGTAACGAGAGACATGATATATGCATCTTCCTTAGGTTCCGAATAATAGTCTTTGCGTATACCCTTTACAGTAAATCCTAAATTTCTATACATAGCCAAGGCCGATAAGTTTGAAATTCGGACCTCCAGAAAGATTTCCTGCATCTCTCGCTTAACACATGCATCAATTAAACGTTCCATCAATTGAGTACCGTAGCCCTTGCACCGAGCTTCGGGGATAATGGCGATATTCGTAATCTGTCCTTCATCATAAATAAGCCAAACACCGCCATATCCGATAATTCGGTCATTTTCTATCAGCACCATATACAGCTTATTCGATGTTTTGTCCAACTCAGACGTAACAGACTCTAAGCTCCATGGAACAGAAAAAGATATCTGTTCAATTTCATAGATAGCCTGTGCATCTTCTATGGTAGCCATTCGAATATCCATCATTCTGCCCCTGCCGCTTCCGTCACGATAACAGAAGGATTTTGAGATAGCATATCCTGGTTATCCTTATGGCGTTCCTCCCATAAAACCTCAGCCTCGGAGCGACGGATATAATAAGGCACCATATCCATCGGATCCGATATAAGATTCTTACGCGCCAATTCTTTTCCGGCCAACAATAAAGAGCTCGCCTTAGGAATCCTTCTCATTATATCGGCAATCGTGCAGTTTGAATCACTTTCATCTAACAGTTTTTCGATACGCTTGATACCGTCCCCGATGAAAATAACCTTCTCCTTATAATCTCTAAAACGATTAATCAAATTTGCAGCTTCAACAACAAAAGGATCTTCGATGCGAAGTAAACGATTTGCCTCATAATGGTATAGGGCTGCATAGACATGTTTTTTTTGGGCGTCCACAACAGTACAGATTGTATAATCCGTATATGGAATATTATGAGCCAGACTATCCATAGTCATAACGCCATACAAGGGAATCTGCAAGGCATAGGCCATCGCCTTCGCTGTTCCCATACCGATTCGCAGCCCCGTAAAAGATCCGGGCCCGATACTAACCATTATTCCTTTCAACATATCTTTTGTCACCTGTGTCGATTGTAAAAGCATATCGATATGCGGCACCAACTGTTCGGAATGAGTCAATCCGGCTTGTACGGTTAGTTCACCCACAAGGCGTTCTTCATCCATTAATGCAACACTGGAAACAAGAGAGCTAGTTTCAATTCCCAACCACATAATGGCCTCCTATCTCCAACAAATCATCCATTTCAAGATAATTGCTATCAAGTATAATCAAGCGACTCATATCATCGATGGTCTTTAAATTGATCCACAAAGTTTCATCCGGTAATTCATCACGAAACTTGTCCGCCCATTCTACAATAGATATCTGATCCTCTGTATATTCATAAAATCCGATGTTTTCAAGTTCACTTACATCATCTAAGCGATACACATCAAAATGATATAAAGGGCCGGACCCTGCGATATATGAGTTCATAATTGCGAAGGTAGGGCTTGTAATCTCTTCCGTTACACCGAATCCCTGAGCAATACCTTGCGCCAAATGAGTCTTGCCTGTACCCAGATCACCGACGAGTGCTACGCATAAGGTCTCTTTTTTTTTGCTTAACCATTTCCCCAGTTTTTTACCAAAATCCTGTGTATCTTCTACCGAATGAGTTTCCAATTGAACCCGCGCTTTATGATTCATGAAAATGATTATATCCTTTCGCTTCAATAGTTGTAATCGTTTTATCCGGCGTCACCATCTGCACCATGGCCGGACCCGACAAAACTTCACCAATTAATGAAATACCGTCCATATCCTGTAATTGAGGAACTAAAGATTTCGGTGCAGTAAAGACAAGCTGAAAATCTTCCCCTCCATACAGTGCATAATCCTCGGGATTAGTCTGTAGATGTTCAGCTAAGGCATATGTTTCCTTATGTAAAGGAATCGCCTTTTCCTCAATAACAATTGATACGGAGCTGGCCGATGCAATTTCATTAAGCTCACTGGCAAGGCCATCACTGATATCATTCATACTGTGAACCCCAAGATCTCGCAATCTCTGTCCCAGAAAAACCTGTGGTTCAGGACGTTGATGACCGATCTTGGTCATAGTATATCCATCCAGTGAATACATAAGTGCACTCAATCCGGTGGCGGCATATCCTAGATAATTGGTCACGCCCACCACATCGCCGATTTGAGCTCCGCTACGTAATACGGCACAACCTTGCGGTACTTCACCGATAATGGTTACTGTCCAAACCATAGGTCCTTCGATACGTACTGTATCGCCTCCTAAGATATTAACACCATACTTCTTACATTGATCTTTGATACCTCTATAAATTTTATCCAATATATCCGTATCTATATGACCCGGTGCAGCTACAGACAAAACCACTTGCTTAGGCGTCCCCCCCATTGCAGCAATATCGCTTAAATTAGCTGACATGAGGCGATACCCCACATCATAGGGCATCATATAGTGAAAGCTGAAATGAATTCCTTCCACCATTGTATCCGTACTGATTAACTGATTCACATGCTCAGAAGTATTGTAAATGGCACAATCATCACCAATACCTTGAATTACCGTATCCGGATTATAAATGGTATCACTCTGAATATGACGTATGAAATTAAATTCTCCTATCTGTTTTAATTGCATCCCATCACCTGATTTCCGATTATTGTACTCTTTGTATTGTAACATATAATAAAGTCAACAAAAATAGCAGGCAGTCGATATGTTATCGACTGCCTGCTATTTTGTGCTGATTCCTATTATTTTTTAATAAGATCATTCATTCGTTTTACCGGTTCGCTTGTATCAAAACCGCCTATCGTATCCACCTTTTTCCCGTCGGATACAAAGAGAACACCGTTAATATTATCAAATGACGTCAACGTATTAACAATCGCCGCCATTTGTAATTTAACTGTTAAATCTCCACCTTTGGCTGCAACAAAGGCTTTATTGACCTCAACAGAAGCAATACCGTTCTTGACTGTAACAGAATTGATTTCCACATCCTTGGAGAATACCGGATACTGTTGCGCTCGATCGGATTCCAGCATTGCAAGTAATGCTGCTTTTGGAGTTACCTTATTAGCTTCCGTATCAACAGTTTTCTGTTTGACACCGGAGGCATCTTCCGTAGGAACATAGAATACCATTTTTACCTTCTCATTCGATGTTTTTGTTGTTTCTGCATCCTTATTTATCTTCGACTCCTGTACAGGTTCACTTTTACCTGGAGTCGGTGATTGTTCCGGTCCACAGCCTGCAGCAAAAGCGAGAATGCCAATACAGAGGATCGATAAAACTTGCTTACGTAACTTCATCCATTAACCTCCAAAGTAGCTCGCAATACCATTGGCAATGCGTTTTGCAAAATCCTCTTGTGTTTGTGGCGATTGTAATGCCTTTTCTTCATTAGGATTTGAAATGAAACCGAGTTCAACAAGAATTGCAGGCATATTAGAATGTCTCAATACATATAAGTTGCCTTCTTGACTGCCGCGATCTCCGCCAAAACCAGGAGCATTAGCAATTTGAGATTGTACCTTTTGAGCCAATCGCAAATCATTACCAGTCTTACTATAGTAGTATGTTGCAATACCACCAACACTTGGATTATTAAACGAATTGATATGAACACTAACCAATGCATCGGAATTATTAGCATTCGCAACATTAACACGAGCACCCAATTCATCAACACCGCTCGCATTAGGACCATATACATCCACATCGGATGTACGAGTCATAACAACCTTGGCACCACGAGATTCCAAAGCGGCTTTCAAATATTTGGAAACCGGCAATGTGATATTCTTCTCTTGTACCCCATGAGGACCGATAGCACCCGGATCACTACCACCATGACCTGGATCGATAGTAATAGTTTTACCGGAAAGACCTCCCGATGTAGAATACTTACCGGAACCACCAGGCAAATTCTTTGCCGGATGTGCGGAAGGTGACGGCTTCTTGCCATAATAAGCAGGCTTAGATGCGATCCCTTTCTTTTGTACATCTACAACGATGCGATACGGCTTCTTATTAACCGTATCTTTTTTCAAGGAAAAGACTTTTACATCACCCGTATCAAGGGCAGAAGGTGTTGTAATCGTTACGGTTACGTCTTTACCCACTTGAGAAAATTGAGCTGAATTAGCAATACTGGAATCCATCGTAATATTCCGTTTCGCTGTTTTCAACTTGGTGTTTTTCAAGGTAACCGTCGTCGTTTTCCCATCCTTGCTAATCGATGCGGACGCTTTTACAGGCGTGGATAAATCCATAACTATACGTACGTATGGTGCTGGTGCATCCGTTCTTGTCACCCATCGAGCATCCTCAAGATTAGCCGCCTTTGCCTGAGTCAATAACAGGGGTATAGCCATCAAGACTGCAAGGCAAATAAAAAATAGTTTACGCAATACATTCACTCCAATCTAACTGACATACATTGTGTCCAAACCATAGAGATGAGCCGACGAAAGCTTTGTCTATCAAAGTCTCATCGTTCCAATCTATCGATAAACTAATATTAGATTATAAATAGATTATTTCATACAAAGATGAAGACTAGTATATTGATTATACATAGAACCCTTATGTAAAACACATCATAAGAATTGTATTCTACAAATCAAAATCAATCCTACCTCTCTGTAGTAATTTGCCATTCATTCCCATCCGTACTGATGTGGATACGTCCCATCGTATCCGTACGGTAAATAGCAATATTGTTTTCCTGCAAGCGACGCAATGTCACATCGTGAGGATGACCATACTTATTATACATGCCATTTGAGATTAATGCACTCTCTGGCTTGATAGATTTCAAAAAATCTTCTGAACTGCTCGTGCGAGATCCGTGATGTCCTACCTTCAAAATACGTGCAAAAAGCTTGGAATTCAGTTCTTTTACCAATTTTTTCTCTTCTTGTATTTCTGCATCTCCCGTAAAGAGCATTGAAAATTTGCCGAAAATCAATTTTCCTACAATCGAATTATTATTAAGATCCGGCTCTCCTTTTTTATCGGTAAGCATTTCATTCCACGGTGCATAAACTACAAAGACCGCCCCATGTCCAAAATCCACCACATCACCATTTTTTAAAGTCGAGCGTTGAATCTTATTTTTTTCAATCCAGCGTTCATAGGTTTTATACATATTGTTATCTACGGCGATACCGTCATCATAAACATGCTCAATAGGCATTGCTTTCGTAATTGCCAAAAATCCGCCCATATGATCTGCATGAGGATGGGTAATAATTACATTTTTAAGCTTTGTAACCCCCATTGATTTCAGTTGAGCCACGATATTCTCACGATGTTCTATATCACCGGTATCAATCATACTGTACTCATCACCTATTTTGAGTAAAATGGCATCACCTTGACCGATATTGAGCATATATATATCAAGATGTCCCTCAGGTGTCGTCGTTTTCGTATCAATTGAATATTCCTTAGATGTTGTTACGGTATTGCTTGTCGCATTGGCGACATCTGTCGACTTACATCCGGCAATGGCAAAAACAGGAATACATAAAAGCAACAAAAAGGCTAATAAGCGTTGTATTTTATATGTCATTCCCGTTCTCCCAACAATTCACCAATAACTTGTCCGATATGGAGACTTACGTCACTCGGCGTATACCCCCAAGGCCTGTTATCAAATAAGAGATCGGCACTGCGGCTATGTACATAAACTCCTAATACAGCACTATCCTGCAATGAATAACCTTGACTGATAAAAGCGGAAATAACCCCTGTTAATACATCACCCATACCACCTGTTCCCATTCCGGAATTTCCAATAGTATTGATATATACAGTTCCATCCGGTAACGCCACCAAAGATGGTATACCTTTCAGCACAAGAACAACATTATGGGCCATTGCAAAAGCTCGAGCCACTATTACGTAATTACGTTCAATCCACTTGACAGGCATATTGATAAGGCGACTGAATTCACCCAGATGAGGCGTCATCACACATGATGGTATTGATTTTGACACGGAGTATAACTTATTAAGATCACCTGATACCACGGCATCTTGATTTACAATACCTATATGCCCCATTGCGTATAATGCATCTGCATCAATCACCAAAGGATTATCACACATAGTAAGTACAGATTGGACAAGTGTTTTTACTTCATCGGTACGTCCCAAACCCGGGCCGATGGCAACAACATTACGTTGATGACATAAACCGCTTATATCAGCAGTTATAGAGGTAACCATAACTTCAGGAATAATGCGGCCTTGCACAATTTTCTGTATCTTTTCAGGTACAGCCAATGTAGTCTTACCTGCGCCGCTATGAACAGCCGCTTCACCGGCCAACATGGGGGCCCCGACCATATCCCCTGATCCGCCGATAATGAGCAAATTACCGTTTACACCTTTATGAGCCGTATCGGGCCGATACTCTATTAATAGCTCAGCTAATTCGTTATCAATGGTAAATGTTTGATATCTATCCACTATCATCTGTTGCCATGGAACCCCTAGAGGAGCAACGATACAAACTCCTCCGACATTTTTTCCCGGATAAAGCAACAGCCCCTGCTTCATTGCACCGAAGGTAACCGTATAATCACAAGCTAAAGTACCTTCAGAAATCTGACCCGTTGTCGCATCCAAGCCGGCAGGTACATCAATAGCCCATACCGCAAATCCATATTGAGTTCTCATGATATCAATATCATGCAAAATCTCTATTGTCGAACTTCGTAAAGCACCTTCCAGTCCGGTACCTACCAAGCCCTCCACAACAACGACGGCCTGACTCCAGTCATTAAAATCATCGTATGCCTCCACGCTGCATCCGATGGTCTTACATCGCTTTAGCTGACTCTGAAAGAGAGTACTTCCCTTATCAGGATTCCCACAAAGTACAACGCGTACAGGTACACCTTGCTCCATAAGATGACGTGCCGCAACCAGTCCATCCGCACCATTATTACCGCAACCGCAAAGGAATAACACAAAGCGCCCCTGCATGTTGTTTTCATCCAGCTGAAGCAAATCATAATTTCCCCACAAGGCATCTACGAGACCTCTGCCGGCATTTTCCATTAATAGCTCTAAAGGAATATCAAAAGCGGTAGGAACAACTTGATCAATATATTGTGCATCTTCTCGCGTCAATATGTGCATGCTAATCTCCTTCAAAAATAACCGTACTCATCGCATATGATTGGCAATGACTGATAGATACGAGAATATTCTTGTACCCTTTCTCATCATATATTTCCTTAAATACACCTTGTAAACGAATGAAAGGTGCCCCTAACTTATCATGGGCTATTTCTATATCTAACCAGGAACCTTTGCGCAATCCGGTTCCTAAGGCCTTCAGAAAAGCCTCTTTTGCCGTATATATGCCCGCATAAGATTCATATTTACCTTTATTACGACTTTCACAATATGCTATTTCAGCCTCTGTAAATAGACGTTCAAGAAACCGGTCAGATTTATTAATCGCATCGGTAATACGTTTAATTTCAATAATATCATTACCTAGCCTCATATATGCCTCCTATATACACTAATAATTTTATTATACACGTATAATAGAAGAAAAAAAAATTCCGACCCCATTGGTACAACAGGATCGAAATTTATATGGTGTCAGATCATCTTATATTCATAATACCTATAATATATCTGACCCGTCCATTATAACAAAGTTAATTCTATGAGGCAATCATAAAATATAAAATAAATCCATAGCAATATGTAAATCTATATATTACTCTAATTATTATATACTAGATAATCAATTATCAACATATCCGAATATAGCAATCAATTATGCCCGTGTATCAAACGGTAATTTAGGAACTCCGTAAATCTGCACCTTTCCCTTATAGTTTACGGCTACATACATGATCCCCTTCCGATAATCCATATCTTCAACCTCCATACCGCTGGTATATGGCATAATACTTTGAACATTACCGCCTTTATTTACAAAAACAAATGACGACAAAGTTGTAAAAATGGTACTGCCATTATGGGCATAAGCTCCATTATTATTTAGATTGCTATGTTGGGCATTAATTCTAGCAGAACGTAATCGTTTAAACCGTGCATCGTAATAATTAATAGTTCGATATGTATTGGTTAAAGGTAAAATGGATACAAATTGATTCAATTCAGTATCATAAGCCAGATTAAAAACTTTATCACTCAGTTTGATCGGACTTTCTACCTCTAATGTATCCGCATTGATGGGCGTCACCATATAACCATTAACTATCGCATTGGTGGTATAGAGCTTATTCGTCTTCGGATTATAGGTCAATGTATTCATGTGCCCTAAATTATTTTTATCTTTATATTCATAACGATTGACGACGTTAAAATTGCTCGGATCCAGTTCATAAATAATCTGTTTTGTACTCTCTTCGTTAATGCATGCTAACACGAACACATCTTTCTTCGAATTATAACAAAACCCCTGACATTGATTAACGCCTTCATTTAAAGGTACAGTTGCTAATAACTTTAACGACATAGGTGTTTGAACCTCTGAAACACGACGCTCCACAGTCGGCATCATTATTAACGTATTAATATAATCTAAAATTGCCTGATCCATAAATACTCCTCATTAAATTCAAAATAAAGCATTTAACATAAAAACTAATAAGAACTAATAAATTCAATGGAATATATAAGAATTTAAGATATAAAAATAGGCGGCAAGACATAAAGCCTTACCGCCTAAGTTTGGTGCCGGAGGTGGGACTTGAACCCACACGGTGTTACCCGCTTGATTTTGAGTCAAGTGCGTCTGCCATTCCGCCACTCCGGCATTTCGGAACATTTGTAATTATACCTAAACGCCCAAATGATGTCAATATATTTTTATTTTTTATATAAAATTTTTTGAACAGCTTCCATATCCGAATCGGATTGTTGTTTCCATGTCAAAGCTACAGCAGTGATATAACCCTTTCGAGCATACTCCACATCAGTCGGAACAGCCTCCGCACCATAATCTAGTTCACCGGCTAACCAGTAATAATCCTGGCCTCTCGAATTAATACGAGCATCAATGATATTACTATAAGTTTGTAAACCTTGACTCACTATTTTAAAATGATCCCAATCACATACACCTCTTAGTGGAAAGTTCACATTCAACAATCCCGGAAACTGACCGGACACATAGATTTTTTCTATCAAATCATGAATAAATGGATGCATCTCTTCCGCTCTTTCCGTGGAGTAACGCTCCACGGATAATGCCAATCCTGGAATACCGTAAAAACAACTCTCCATAGCCGCTGATACTGTTCCTGAATACAGCACATCGGAACCTAAATTGAAGCCATGATTAATGCCTGAAACAACTAAATCGGGTATATCATCCATTAATAAATAACTCAAACCGAATTTCATACAATCCGACGGAGTCCCTGTTAGTGCATAGAGGCGAGGATTTTCATCCTCGCCATTATAAGCATCTAACTTTAAAGGATTTTCCGTAGTCAATGCATGTGATTTGGCACTTTGCTCCACAGCAGGTGCCACGACGGTAATGCGATAAAACTGTCCTAAATAATCAGCCAAATTACGTAAGCCACCGGCTAATATACCGTCATCATTACACATTAAAATATGCATATCTACTCCTGAAAAGTCTATTTTCTACTCTTTTTATTCATGTCGCCCATACGAGTCAATTTGACATCATATAAGCCTACCGCACGTGTATGCTGCGTATGAGACCACACCTTATTATGCCGTCTGAAAAAGCCCAAAATATTAACGGGAATCCACGAATATACAAATAAAGGATATAACAAATAATAGAGCCAGATCTTAGGCGGCACCTTAATTTTTAACAATACTACAAGCGGAAACAGGTATTGTCCCACACCGATAATGGTCCATACAGACATCGGTAAAATCTGATAAAGAATATTGGTATAAATAGGTATATACGCATTAATATAAGATAACACTAAATATATAGTAGTCATCAATAAGAAATACGGTTGACTCACCTGAAATATACCGTCCAAAATCATAAGATTTCCCGTTTTAATGCCTATAGCAAACAGCTTTGGTATATACCGCCCTGCACAATCAAACTGACCTTGTGCCCATCGTAAACGCTGCTTGCAAGATGCCATCATGGTCGTTACCTTTTCATCATATACGATAGCATCATGAGCCCAGCAGGTACGAACACCGTGAGTCAATAATTTCATGGAAAACTCCATATCTTCCGTCAAGCTGTTACAATCCCACCCGTATTCTCTGATAACAGACGTACGAATACACATGCCGGTTCCACCTAAAGCAGTAGATAAGCCAACCCGATATTTTGCCAAATGCCACATATGATTAACCATCCAGAAAGCGATGGAAAATGTACCTGCCACCCAGGAATCTGTAGGATTCTTAGAGTTAAGATATCCTTGAATAACGGACTCGCCCTTCTCTAAATGATCATTCATTTCTAACATAAATTGAGGATGTACTAAATTATCGGCATCAAAAACAAGAAATGCATCATAATGAGTATCCATTTTCTCAACGCGGTCAAACATCCATCCCATGGCATACCCTTTGCCGACCTCATCTCTGTTGACGCGCACATGCACATTGGCACCTGCCGCTTCCGCAACCTCTGCAGTCTTATCGGTACAGTTATCAGCTACAACAAAAATATCATATAGTTCATCAGGATAATCCAAGCCACGTAAATTTTTTACCAGCTCTCCCACTACAGTTTCCTCATTATGTGCACATACCACAATGGCAAAAGAATTCTTCGGCGTGTAATTTTTATGTACCCCTGACCGCCACATACCAATAACGGCTAGTACAAAATAATAAATCGTATAAATCACGATTATTACCTGCATAGGAATCAATAATAGATCCAGTAGGTAATTCATACTAATATCCTCCACACACCTATTTACGCACTATATTTATGGCCGAGTTACAAAGCCCAAACAACACATACCCGGCGAAAATCATAACAGCCCATGTATGCCAGTCATACACGAGACATGCTACTACAAAAACTAAGGTAACGGCAATTGCGATGTAGTTAATGCGCACCGCACTATGACCTTTAAAATCAGGATATTTTACTTCGCTAACCATGAGAATACCCACACAAATCATGGCTACCGCAAGCACAAGCTGAGGCACCGACACACCACACAATACATACGTTGCCGCCAAACAGCCGGCCGCAGGAATCGGTAACCCCTCAAAATATCCATGAACTTCATCAGTTTTAATGTTAAAACGAGCTAAGCGAAAGGCTCCCAAAACGGCAAATGCCAAAAGTGGTATATACGCTACCCATCCTAAACCGAATAATTCCTTCGTATATAACATATAGGCAGGAGCCACACCAAATCCGACTACATCGGATAAAGAATCCAATTCGCGTCCCATAGGACCTGCTACGCGCAATGCACGTGCTACACGACCATCAAGGCCATCTGCGGCCAAAGAAAGCAAAATACATATAGCTGCCGCAAATGAATTCCCTGTAGCAGAGAAAGTGATACTGATAACACCAAATGCTAAATTAGCAGCGGTAAATAAATTAGGAATAACAGACTTATTCATGACGCAACCTCCCTATAACGGTATCTCCGCCCGTAATATGTTGACCTTTTTCCACGAACAACTCTACATCCTTGTCCATATACAGCTCAGTACAAGAACCGAATTTTATCATTCCGTACAATTGTCCACGCTCAAGCATACTGTCAAGATCTGTCCAAGATACGATGCGTCGAGCTAAAAGCCCTGCAATTTGTGTTACCAATACAGCAGTACGATCATTTTCGATACAAATTGTATGTCGTTCATTTTCAAACCCTACATCTTCTTTAAAGGCAGGCAAAAAACTTCCCATCGTATAATGACGATATGTAATCTTTCCGCCGATAGGTGCTCGGTTTGCATGTACGTCAAATACGGATAAGAATATGGTAACTTTTTTACATTCCCGATGTAGATATATATCTTCATAAACATCTGAAATATCCATGATTTTACCATCCGCAGGGGATAGAATTAAATCCGGATCTTGAGGGATAACGCGTTTTGGATTTCTGAAGAAATTGATAAAAAATAAAACCAAGATAAAAGGAATAATAGCGATAATATAATATCCAAAAAACGCCAATACCGCTGAAAGAACGAGCATAGCACCAATCAGCGGGAACCCTTCTTTTATAATTGGTCCTGTAGGCACAATTCAACACTCCTCTATTTATTTCTAATAACCGTCCACATAAACTTAGGAATAGCCAACATTCGGCCGATCCGTTTAGGTTCTAAATATAATCGATACAACCATTCAAGTCGATTTTGCTGCATCCAATGTGGAGCCCGAGGAATATTACCGGCCAGAACATCAAATGATCCTCCGATACCGATAGCTACCACACCATCGAGATGACTCAAATTTTCTGAAATCCATTGTTCCTGTTTTGGAACACCTAAAGCAACAAATACAAGCTTGGCTTTGGAATCACCAATGGCTTTTATGATTTTCTGTTCTTCTATGCTATCGAAAAATCCATCATGAATTCCGACAATATTCAAAGGACCGATTTCAGCAGATAAATTATCAATCGCTCGCTGAGCAACACCTGGTGCCGCCCCTAAGCAGTATACAGGAATTTGATGAGTCGCCGCAACCTTAAATAATTCCTTCGTTACATCCACACCGGTCACACGTTCCGGTACATGTTCACCGTTACGCTCTGCAGCCCATAAAATGCCAGCCCCATCCGGTACGACAAGACTAGCATTATTCAATATGGTATGCAATGTAGGATTTTCATTAGCCAACATAACCATTTCTGCATTAGCCGTTGCTACTAAATGTAGCCCCGGCTCTGCAGTTAGTTGTAAAATACGTTGAACCGCCTCATTCATTGTTAAACAATCAATAGGCACAGACAAAACAGAAATACGTTTACTCAATGTAATACTCCATTATAGACCACTATAATTTGGTGCTTCCACTGTAATACTTACATCATGCGGATGACTTTCTTTCAATCCCGCCGCCGTAATTTGAATGAATTGAGTATTCTCAATCATCTCTTGGATGTTATGGCATCCGCAGTATCCCATGCTCGCACGCAAACCACCAACCATTTGGAAAATTGTATCGGTCAACATACCTTTATAAGGTACGCGACCTTCTATTCCTTCAGGGACCAACTTCTTAGCCTCTGTCTGGAAATAACGATCTTTACTGCCCAGTTTCATGGCACCCAAGCTGCCCATACCACGATACACCTTATAGGATCGCCCTTGATAAATCACTGTTTCTCCGGGACTTTCATCAGTGCCGGCCAAAATATTCCCCATCATGACCACATTAGCGCCGGCTGCAATAGCCTTTGCGATATCGCCTGAGTACTTGATTCCTCCGTCAGCAATGATAGGAATACCATAACGGCGACCGACTTGTGCCGATTCATATACAGCTGTAATTTGAGGTACGCCTATACCGGCAATAACGCGCGTAGTACAAATGGAACCGGGCCCGATCCCAACCTTAACAGCATCAGCACCGGCTTCTATAAGAGCCTCTGTACCGGCCGCTGTCGCCACATTGCCGGCGATGACGGGAATATGAGGATATGCCTGTTTAATCTCCTTAAGTGTACGAAGCACGCCTGCAGAATGGCCATGAGCGGTATCGACGATAATTACGTCCGCCTTAGCAGACACTAATGCATCCAAACGGTCATACAGATCCTTGGATACACCTACGGCAGCACCGACCAACAAACGGCCGTTGCTATCCTTTGCTGCATTCGGATATTTTGTGGCTTTCTCAATATCTTTAATGGTAATTAAACCTTTTAAATTACCATCTCCATCTACAAGGGGCAGTTTTTCTATACGGTGTTCACTTAAAATAGATTTTGCCGACTCCAGGGATGTCCCTTCCGGTGCAGTTACAAGCCCTTCCCGCGTCATACAGTCACCGATTTTTCGAGTTAAATCAGTTTCAAATCTCATATCGCGATTTGTTATGATCCCTACTAGTTTACCATGTTCTGTTATAGGTATACCAGAAATTTTATATTTTGCCATAATTTCAGATGCATCTGAAAGCAAATTCTGCGGACTTAAATAGATAGGATCAACAATAACACCATGTTCAGAGCGTTTCACTTTATCTACTTCATGTGCCTGTTCCTCTATGGACATATTTTTATGAATAACACCGAGGCCTCCTTCACGAGCCATAGCAATAGCCATTCTCGATTCGGTAACCGTATCCATTCCGGAACTGATCATCGGAATATTTAATGTAATATCACGTGTTAAATGACTTTTCAATTCTACTTCATTTGGTAATACATCAGATGCAGCAGGCACTAACAATACATCATCGAAAGTTAAGCCGCGCATACCGAATTTATCGTTTCTCATATTTCCCTCCCGTATAATAAAACAAAACTACGACCCTCCCAGCCCTGAAGGGCTGGGCAGGACAGTCGTAGCTTTAGCGTTCAGACCGCAAAATGCCGCCTTCCATATAATCATCTTTTTTCATATCTACGAAGATAATCTTTACTGCGTCAGCAGGTACATTAACGATATCAACCGCAGCTTTAGTGATAGCTTCACCTAATTGTTTTTTTTGTTCTTTTGTGCGCCCTTCAACGAGCTCTACATGAATAAGTGGCATATTGACCTCCATAGATGAAAATGAAATAAATTTGTTTGTTCTATTATACGGTATGAGGAACAGATACACAAGCGAAAAACCTAGATAAAATCTAATATTATCGCTACTTATGTACTTATTATTCCTACCTCTTAATTATACAATATTCTAAGAAATTTTTCACCAAATCTTTTTTCTAATTCTTCTTTCATTACAGATTCAAGTTTTTTCATTCCATATTTATTTGCAAAGTCTAATACATCCTTGCGAGCCTGTACCAATATTTCAATATCTTTAATTATATTAGCAACCCGTAAATCAGGTAATCCCGATTGAGCTAAGCCAAATAATTGACCAGAACCACGCAATAATAAGTCTTGTTCGGCTAGTTCAAAACCATCCTGTGTCTGTTCCATCAACTTTAAACGCTCTTGGCTAACATCATTTTTTGAATCACTTACAAGAATACAATAGGATTGATGAGATCCACGACCTACACGGCCACGCAACTGATGCAATTGCGATAGACCAAATCGCTCTGCCCCTTCAATGCACATAATGGTCGCATTAGGCACATTAACACCAACTTCAATAACGGTTGTAGAAACAAGTAATGAAATCTCACCCTTATGAAAGGCATTCATCACTTCATCCTTTTCACTTGATTTCATACGCCCGTGTACAAGGCCAACCTCATAGGCCTTATAAAAGTACTCTTTCAACTCCAGATATAATTCCTCAGCCGCTTGTAAATCTAACTTTTCAGATTCCTCAACAAGCGGGCATACCACATAAACCTGACGACCTTCTGCCATCTCCTTGCCGAAGAATGTTCTTAATCGTTCCTTATAGGAGCTATCTACAGCGTATGTTTTAACAGGCTTACGACCTGGTGGCATTTCTTTAATTAAAGAAACCGCTAAATCACCATACACAGATAATGTCATGGTTCGAGGGATTGGTGTAGCCGTCATAATCAACACATGTGGATATGTACCCTTTTGTTGCAATCTCGCCCGTTGCTCCACACCAAAGCGATGTTGTTCGTCGATAATGACGAGGCCTAAATTATGGAAGTTAACACCTTCTTGAATAAGAGCATGGGTACCGATGATCATATTAATTGATCCGTCAGCTAAACCTTCATAGATGCGCTCTTTTTCCTTTTTGGTAGTAGAACCTGTTAATAATTCTATGGTAATACCTAAGTTACCGCACACCTCTGTTATACCTTCATAGTGCTGGTCAGCTAAGATTTCTGTAGGGGCCATTAATGCCCCTTGGTAACCATTTTCGATAGCCTTCAACAAACTCAATGTAGCCACAACAGTTTTACCAGAACCTACATCACCTTGCAATAATCGTTGCATAGGACGTTCATCTTCCATATCGATGCGAATGTCTTCCAATGCACGCTGTTGATCGCCGGTTAAAGAGAATGGTAAATTCTCTATACACTGAGCCATTAAGTCTCCATTAGGCCCCATCTTAGGCCCTTTATGACACTGCTCTTTATTCCGCAACAAAGCCAAACCAGATTGCATGACAAACAACTCTTCATAGGCTAATTGATGCCGCGCATCTTCATATCGCTCTGAAGAATCTGGAAAATGCATCATTTTAAATGCATCATAGCGACTCATATATTGATGTGCTTCACGAACCTCAACAGGCAAAATCTCCTGCAATTCATGATTAGCGGCAAACCAATTGCGTACCGATGAACGCACCACAAATTGAGATACCCCATCTGCAAGAGCATAAATGGGAACGATACCTCGATCTGGCTCTCCACCATCTCCCAAATTTTCTATTTGGGGCGTATTCATTTGCATAGACCCATATTGAAATTCAGCTTTGCCATATGCATATAGACGCTGACCTTTTTTATAAAAGTTCTTTTTATACCCTTGGTTAAATAAAACAATCTTTAGTGGACCAGTACCATCCGCAATGACCACCTCTAAAATAGATAATCTTGGACGAGGACGTTTTTCTTGTACAGCAATAACAGTCCCAACAACGCCACCGGTCATACCTGACTTTAATTCACCAATTCTATAAATTGTACGGCGGTCTTCATAGCTTCGCGGGAAATATGTCAACAACGATGTTACATTTGTAATTCCCAGCTTATGTAATTGTTTCTCCCGACCAGGACCAATCCCTTTAATGGTCGTTAACCGTTCATCCATAGAAACTCCTTTAAATATACGATAAACACAAAAGATATATCCAATTTCTGTATATCCTTGTGTAAAAGCCCATTTATATCATAGAATATGATATATAGTATACATTATATACCCTATATTGTAGTATATTTCATAAAAAGAGCAATATGTACGATAAAAACACTTGCTTTAACTATGTCTTTATGATAATATACTTTTGTTATGTTATAGATTAAGCTTGGAGGTGGAAACT
>ERZ773038.728-NODE-728-length-20522-cov-8.113597_pt1 | contig 20522 bp, 11 predicted proteins | sample MGYA00511665_ERZ773038 | MGnify/ENA primary metagenome ERZ773038 (study PRJEB29015, sample SAMEA2737966) | human oral metagenome | biome: human oral; feature: human-associated habitat; material: dental | place: China | collected 2028 ... | reverse complement strand
GTCTGTTTCAACTGGTTAGAAACCGAGTGGCTTTTGCTCACGGTGAGTTTACGGCCGATGGCGCTGTAAAAGCGCTTATGAGGGAGCGGAGGTTGGCTCTTGATTTCGACGATTACAAAGGATTGCTCGAGAAGATGATCGAGAGCATAAAAATACGCTTAAAGGAACTGGATCTGGTCTCGGAGTCTCAGGATGAGGCCACAGGCGAAAGTTCGGAAACAGGTTTGGGCTCGTGGAAAAACACTTATCAAAAGACCAGACGGAAGATCCGGAACAAGCTCACCGCGCTGTCGAGCCCTTCTAAACGCTGATGTGGTAGGCGCGGGAAAGACCCGTTGAGAGTCAATAGCTAGGAGTGGATGATGCAAGCCATCAACTCGTCCGACGCCGTCGCTCCGCAGCAGGGCACCGGCTTCACTCGCTTGAAAGATCCCAGTCAGATGCGGATGGTGCTGATCGTCGAAGCTGTTGCGCGTTCTGGCTGGGAAGCGACTTTCGGCGTCGCCCAGAGCGAAAGTGCAGGCGAGGGCAGCGATCTTGATCCGACGCGCAGCGGCCGAACGAGAAGCCGTCTGATCCGACGTGAGGCCAACGAAAACCCGCCCAACGAAGGAACGGAGGCTGTGGGCGTCTGGGAGGCAAGGCCTTTCTCCGTCAAGGTCAAGGGGTCGAACAACTATTTGTATAGACGCAGCCGAGAGATGGCCTTTCGCCCCGAGGCTGCGAAACAGATTCTGGGGGAGGGCGTGCGCCGATCGCTTCGGCTGCCGGAACTCGTTGATCACGTCTGCGACGAAACGAGCCGCACAGCTCTGCGGATAGGCGCGCTCGAGGCGCTGTGGGTTCAAAATGAGCGAGGCGGGTGCAGGTTTCTTCTGGCTGTCCACGCCGTTGCCGGTACGCCGCAAATCGGTGCCGTTGCGAACGTTTCGGAGCGCGCCGCCGCTGCGGGCACGTTGGAAAGCGGCGTCGCTGGAACGCCGGGAGACGCTGGAACGTCGGCAGGCTGCTCACCGGACTATCCGAGCCTCTTTCGGACGCTGCGGTGGCGGGAAAAGTTCCCAGAATTCGCGTCCACCCTCACCCGAATCCTTGAAACCCACGGCGGATGCCCAGCGGGCAGCGTCGTCTTTCCCGGCGCGAGCGTCGAATGCCCGTCCGATGTCCCCTCGATCTTCACGATAACGTGGGTGCCGCGCGCGGAAACGGCCGCGTGGATCCTCGCTTCCGACGTCGGAAACGAGGACGCCGCCGCACGGCCCGCTGCTTCCCCCGCCGTTCCGGCGGCGGCTTCCGAGCTGTTGGGCGACCCCGCCGGTGCGGCTGTCGCCCTGGGCTTTCCTGCTGATCGGCCGGCCGGAATCGCCAGGCAGGGCGGCTGCGATGCTAGCGCTGGCCGCAGTGCGAGTGACGGCCGACATGTCGGCGATAGGGGCGGTGCCCGTGATCCCCGTGTTGGCTGCGGCGCGAGCGTTGCGGGTGGGGACCACAGTGTCCGCGCTGGCTTCGACGCGAGCGTGACGGGCACGGTCGGCGATGCCGGCGGTGCTGGTGTTCCGGGCACAGCCGGCGATGTGAGCGACGCGGGCGCGGTCGGGAACGTGGGCGATGCGGAAGCCCTGTTCCTCGAGGATCTCGAGGAACTGCAGCACGGCTTGTGCGTGCCGGTCGCCGAAGAGGTTCTCGAGGAAATCCGGCAAGAGGGCGAAGAGACATGTGCGTCGCGCGGTGAAACGTCGGCGGCATCCGGACGGAGCTTGCCTGGAGGGACAGCGCCCGGATGGACGGCATCCGGAGAGACGGCGCCTAAAGGGATGTCGCAAAGAGCGGCAATTTGTGGAGGAGCCGTGCTGGGGGCCCCGTCTGGAAAGGGGACGTCAAGGAAGGCTGTCTGTGGCGCGATGCCGAGCGACGTGTCGCTCGGCCGGGCTGCGGTTGCGGCGTCGGGCTGGAAATGGGGGTATCTGCCCTCGCCGGAAGGCTTCGAGCTTGGGGAAGAAATCTGGGACGAGGCCAAGCGCGCGCTGCACAGGCTTTCGAGAAGCTGGGCGGTCAGCGTGTACCGACACGGGGCGGCCTACCTGCAACGGCGCGAGGATGATTTCTCGCTTTATGCGCTTCAGCGAATGTGCACGCGGCACGTGGACGTCTATCTTCTGACGCTTTTCAACCGCATCAGGGTGCGGACATTCTCCGAAAAGCTCGCGGCGCTCGCGGCAGAGCTGGAGGAGACGACCAACGGCCTCTTTGCGGACGGGGGAAATGCGGTAGAAGGAAGCGCTTATCGCGTGGCGTCGGTTGGCGTCGCCCCTGGCTCGGGAGGCGAAATACCGCGAAACTCGGGGGAAACCGAGGAGGCGCTCGAACGTCTCATCGCAAAGGCCCTTGCGCTCGACAGTGACGCGGTCGCCTTCCTCGCCGCCGAATGGTGGACGAACGTCGACGTCGGATACGGGACTCAGACGGACAAAGTGCTCGAATGGGCGCAGAAAGCCGGGCGTCTTGACAGCGCCGTCGATCGCGTGGTGGAGCAGTCCCGGATGCTGCGCGACAGTGTGCAAACCCTGCTGGACCGCCAGGAACGTCAGATCGAGAAGCAGAACCAAGAAATCGAGCGGGAGCAGCAGCGCTCGGCGCGCGTCATGGAATGGGCGGTGGGATGCCTCGCATTCATTGGAATGCCGATGACGGCGGTGCTCGAACTTTGGATCAACTGGGATCTGGACAACTATCCCGCGAAGCGAGCCTTCTGGCCGTGGTGGCCGATTTTCATCGCGGGGATGCTCGGCTCGATCGTTTTCGGGTTGCTTGCGGTGCGGCGGCTGGGCAGGCGTTCGTGGCGCTCGGACAGGCGCTCGCGAAGAGGTGCGCGGAAATCAGAAAGGCGTTCGCGAAGAGACTCCCGGCGCTCGGACAGACGCTTGTGACACGACGGCGGAAACGCGTCGGCGCCGGGCAGGCGCTCGCGGCGATCCGGCCGGTGAAGCGGCGCTGCGGTTGGCCGAAGCAGTGCATGGAGAGGAATGCTCGGCGGCCAAAGGCTTTCGCCGTAATAGCGGGCGAAAACGGCAAAGCGTCACGCCGTCGGCTCGACCCTGAGCACACCCATGCCGAACCCGGTGTGAGAGCCGACGTTGGTGAATCGCGCCAGAGCCATGAGGCGCGAAAACAGCCGCACCTGGGATTCGTCGGCGTCGTCGCGCGCGCGAATCCGGAGGCTCCCCTCGGAGGCCTCGATTCGTCTCGCGGACAGACGTCCGCGGCCGCCGCCGGAAGGCATGCCGAGGCCGATGCCAACGATATGGGTGCGGTCTTCGACGGCGAAGGCATCGGCGACGGCGGCCCGGTCGACGCGGTCGGGCGCCGTCGCGCGGTCCCATGCCCACCAGCGGTTTTGAAGGCTGGTGGCCAGCGACGCCGCTGTGATCTCGGGGACGTGCCGCCCCTTCGACGTGAAGACGACCGGCGTGAGGATGTGTACGTCCCACGCTGTGGCGGCGTCGGCGGCGGCAATGTCCTCCCAACTGACGCGTTCGAGCACCTGGGCTTCGAGCGCGGCAAGCGCGGCCGTCGACTCGCCTCCGTTTCCTACGTAGAGCACGCCGCCCCAGGCGAGCCAGGCGTCGAGCGGGTCGAGCAGCCTGTCGTCCAGCAAACGCAGTTCGACGCCGAATCTTCCCGGCGCCTGCGTCATGTCGCCGAGCGAATACGGCTTTGGACCGCCGACGTCGTGCGCAGGCCGCGCGGCGAGGGAGGGAATGCGGCGGGCGCGCTCGGCGGAAATCCCGGGCGGAAGGTCGAAGATGTGCCCGACGGCGGCGTGCAGCCGACGTGGCGTGGCATGGACTGTCCCCGGGGAGTCGAACTGGATGAACACTGTGCTCGGCATGCTTCTGTTCTACCCGGTATGCCGGCCTATGTTCTACCCGGTCCACCGTGGCTGCGCCAAGGGCGGCCGACGGTTGACATGAAAACGGCGGACGGTCGGAGCGCGGCGGTCAACGGGATGCAGCGGCCGACCGGGACGGGGCAGCCAGCGGGAAGCGGCGGTCGGCCCGAGTGAGGCGGTCAGCGGGAAGCAGTCCGTCGTGTCTGTGCAGGGACAATCAACGGTGGCCTTGGTCGTGGTGTTTACCGTGACGTAGTTGTGAGGCGTCGGTTTTTTGGCTTGGGTTCGTTGAAAGTCGGCGGCGTACTAGTGGGTAGGGGCGTCGGCGGCGCTGGGGTGGTTTGTGGCGGTATTTCGCGGTTGTGTGGTTTAATTGGACAGGTGCGAGCCGATTCGATGTGGTGCTTTCCAGGTCGGCGGCGATTTCGTTCCGGTAAACGGCGTTGTGGCGCGGTTTTCTGGGGGCGGAGTCGGAAAGCACTGAGCACCAGAAGGTGCATTGAGACGGTAATCGGCCGCGCTAATAAAGATTGAGTCTTTGAGTCGGAAAGCACTGAGCACCAGAAGGTGCATTGAGACCTGTTGTGACGACGCCGACGTTTCAACGTCAGTTGGTCGGAAAGCACTGAGCACCAGAAGGTGCATTGAGACGTCGCCGTCTGTGTGGGGGAGGGGATTGATTGGAGTCGGAAAGCACTGAGCACCAGAAGGTGCATTGAGACAACTCGAACGGAACCCCGCCCCGCCCGACAACCATGGGTCGGAAAGCACTGAGCACCAGAAGGTGCATTGAGACATACCCCCGATGGTTGTGCCTGTGGTCTGTCAGGGTCGGAAAGCACTGAGCACCAGAAGGTGCATTGAGACCCCAGCAAAGCCCCAGAGCCATACAGCCAGGTACCTAGGTCGGAAAGCACTGAGCACCAGAAGGTGCATTGAGACGACAGCGCCTTGGCCTTCTGGCGATAGGGATTCTTGTCGGAAAGCACTGAGCACCAGAAGGTGCATTGAGACTGGTAGTCCGTGTCCGGCACGCCGTCAAACACGGTCGGAAAGCACTGAGCACCAGAAGGTGCATTGAGACGTGAACGCTTCGGCATTGTAGTACGAAACGTCAAGTCGGAAAGCACTGAGCACCAGAAGGTGCATTGAGACCGCACAGTTAGACGCACACATCACAGGCACCTATCGTCGGAAAGCACTGAGCACCAGAAGGTGCATTGAGGCTCCATGAGATCACCGAGGAAGTCGAAGTCTTCCGTTCGGAAAGCAATGGGCACCAGGAGGTGCATTGAGACGGGTAACGGAGGCGCTCAAAGGTCTCCTCAGCTTGTCTGAAAGTACTGAGCATCAGAAGGTGCATTAAGACTTGTCGTTGCCCTCTTGTACGATCATCCCGTGCACGGTCGGAAGGCACTGAGCGCCAGAAGGTGCATTGAGACACCGAATAGGCGTACTTCTCCAAAGTCGAAATCATGTCGGTCGGAAGGCACTGAGCGCCAGAAGGTGCATTGAGACAATAGCGAGAAGAATGCGATGGTCAGTCGCGCTCCACGTCGGAAAGCGCTGAGCACCAGAAGGTGCATTGAGACCCAAAGCTGGGACAATACCGCGTTCCACAGCTTCGTTACGTCGGAAAGCACTGAGCATAAAAGATGTATTACGACGATCTCACGGTGCTCGTAACGAATAGGTCGAGAGTTCGCTTCGGAAAGCGCGGAGCTCCAGACGGTGTATCGGCCTCCGCCCGCCGGAACGCGAGCGGACTTCTGCGACGTCGGACAAAAAAAGGGGGTGCGCCTCAAAGACTCGAGGCGCACCCCCTTTGATTGAGGGAACGCGGAGTTCCCGTCGCCCGAAGGCCCAGGCTATTTCCGCGTGGACTCCAGCGCCTCGCGCACCGCCTCCTTTTGGCGGGCCGAGGTCTGCACGCTCGGGTGCCGCGCGTCCCAGTAGGCAATCGCGAGGGCCACGCTGATGAACGCCGCGAGCAAGGCGCATCCGGCGACCATCGCCGTGACGTAGCTTTGCCCGGCAAGGCTGTAAAACAGGCCCGTGCACGCCGCGGTCCCGATCGCCGTGGCTATGCGCTGGCCCGTTTGCATGATTCCCGACGCCGTTCCGCCGCTCTCCACCGGCACGTCGCGCAGCGAAAGCGCCTGATTGGGCGAAGTCACCCAGCCGATGCCGAAACCGACGATCGCCGCGCCGATCGCAAACCACCACACGCTCGCCCCGCGGCTCACGAACACCGCGGCCGCCGCGATCGCTGTAAGACCCACCACGTTCAGGAAGATGCCGACGATCACGATCCTGCGGCCCCACCGCCACACGAGCCGCCCCGCCAAAGGCGCCGAAACCACCTGTGCCGCCGCCGTCGGAAGGGCCAGCATGCCCGAAACCAAGGCGGTTTCGCCCATCCCGCGCTGCACGAAGTCGGCGAGGATCACGCCCATCGTCGTCGAACCTGCGAAAAACGCCGTAATCGTGGCCGCGCCCAAGGTGAACGATCGAATCCGCAGAAGCCGCGGGTCCACCATCGGCTCCCCGCCGCGCGCATGCAGCCTGTGCTCCCACAGCCACCACAGACCAACCAAGGCGAAGCCGACCGGCAGAAACCACCACGCCCACGGCATCGTCGCAGCCGTCACGAACGGCAGCATGACCCCCACGATCGCGACCGCGAGCAAAACCGCGCCGACCGGGTCGAGCCTGCGCCACAGACGGCCGCGGCTTGCGGCGTCGATCGGCTCTCGGGGAATCCACTTGAGCGCCAGCAGGAACACGGCCGCAGCCACGGGCACGTTGAATCCGAGGGTCGCCCGCCAGCCGACAGACTCAGGCAGCAGTTCCAGGAACACCCCGCCCACGGTTGGTCCGATCGCCACCGCGACGCCCACCGTCGCCCCGAAGATTCCGAAAGCCTTCGCCCTCTCCTTGCCGCGATAATGCTGCTGGATCAAGCCCCCCGTCTGCGGCGTGTAAATCCCCGCGCCGAAGCCCATGACGGCGCGTGCGACGTCAAGCATGAGTGCGTTCACAGCCAAGGCCGCCGCCGTCGACGCGATCGTGAAAATCAGCACCCCCGCTGCGAAAAGGCGGCCGCGCCCCAGAATGTCGCCCGCGCGCCCCGCCGCGACCAGGACGACGCCGATAGCCAGCGAGTACCCCGAAAGAGCCCACTGCATCTGGCTGGGCGAGGCGTCCAGCGCCGTTTTGATGGACGGCAGGGCGACATTGATGATGCTCACCGTGATGAGCGAGAGAAACAATCCGCTGATGAGGACGAAAAGAAGGCGCGCGCGGGCACGCCCATGTAAAACAGGGGGTTCTGAAGGCATGATGTATAAGCATATGCCCGTTCGACGGCGGTGCATGCCCGTCTGCGGTGGGAACTTGGTCACCGGGGCGTGCGCGGGCCACTGCCGAGTCCGCCAACTGCCGAATCCGCAATGCCGAGCCGTTAACTTCTGAATCCGCTAAATGCCGGGCCGTTAACTTCCAAATCCGCTAAATGCCGCGGCCGTTAAATGTCGCGGCCTCGTCGTCGGCGCGCCGTTTCGGGCGTTCGCGGGCGTCCGGTTCGCCCTCGCACAACTGTCGGAGGGCTCGCATACGCTTGATGCATGGATGCCGATGCCGCCAGCGCCCCCGCCTTCGACGCGGCCGCCGCGCCCTCCGAGGTTGCTCCAGCCGCGCCCCTTGACGCCGCCGCGACTCTGCGGAAAGACCTGCGCGCGTACACCCTCGCCGCGGTTGAGCAGCTGCTCGGCCCCGAGGCCCTCGCCGCCGTGCGTCGCGAACAGCGCGTTCCCGCATTGGCCCGAGCGCGGGCGATTGCGGAAGGCGGGAGGCCCGCCGGCGTCGTCGGCTTCGAAGGCCGGAAGGCTGCCGACATGGCCGGTCCCGAAGGCCGGAAGGCTGTCGGCACGGCAGAGTTTGAAGGCCGCAACGCCGTCAATGCGGACGATGTCCGGCTCGCCAATCTCACCAGGCTTTTCATGCTCGGCGACCGGCTCGGCGAGGAGGAAATTGCGGCGGCCCTTCCCGCGACTTGGGCGCGCGGACGCGTGGGCGCGGTCGTCAAAGACGGGCGCGCTCTCTTTCAGATTGTTCCCGCGCCGATTCCCGGGCATCTGCAAGTCTTTAGATCTGCGGCGGAATCTGGGTCGGCACCCGAATCTTTGTCTGCGCCGGAGCCAGTTTCGCAGCCTTCGCTTGGCCGTACGCTTGCGCCGGAGTCTGTTTCGGCTTCTTCACTTGGCCGTACGCCCGCGCCTGATTGCGTTTCGCCGCCTTCGCTTCGTCGCGCGGCTGCTGTAGACGCTCGGCGACGCGACGACGTCCTCATCGCCTCCGACTGGGGCGAGCTGGCGGGCGCGATTCCGGGCCCGGACCACGTCATGCCCGTCGGGGGAGCCACGCGGACGCTCGCGGCGCTGGCGGCCTACGGCGCGGACGAGCGGGTGCTCGACGTCGGAACCGGCTGCGGATACCACGCCATTCTCGCCGCCCTATGCGGCGCGCGGGTGACGGCCACCGACGTTTCCGCCCGCGCGCTCGGCTACGCGCGATTCAACGCGGCCCTAGCGGGGGCGGAGATCGACTTCCGGCGCGGTTCGCTGCTGGAGCCCGTGCGCGGTCCGAGGTCTGACCCTGCGGATGCCCTGGATTCCTTGGATTCCTTGAGCGCCGCGCGCGAGCGGTACGACGTCGTCGTCTCGAATCCGCCGTTCGTCATCACGCCGGAAGCCGCCCGCGCGGACGGCGTTCGCACGTATCGCGACGGCGGACGCAAAGGCGACTCGCTGCTTGCGGAACTCGTCGGCGAGCTCGGCGACGTGCTGGCGCCCGGAGGCCGAGCGTGGATGCTGGGCAACTGGGAGATCAAAGCATCCGACGCAGCTCGGGATCGGCCGTTTGGCTCTGCTTCGGATCTGTTGTGCGACGCGGCTCCGGATCGGCCGTTTGACGCCGTTCCCGATTGGGCTCGCGGCCCGGCGGCCTGGATTCCCGATGACCTTGACGCTTGGGTGATCCAGCGCGAGGTCCTCGCGCCGCCCGACTACGCGGAAATGTGGCTGCGCGACGGCGGCCAGACGCCGCGCGACCGCGGCTACGAAAAGGCCTACGCCGCCTGGCTTGACGACTTCGCGCGCAGGGGCGTGGTCGGCGTCGGCATGGGATACATTTCCGTGCGCGCGCCGGAGGGAGAATCGGGGGATTGGGACGCGGGGGATTCGAACGCGGGGAATTGGGACGCCGCCTGTTCGAACGCGGCCGGTTCGAACGCTGAGGATTCGGCGAAACGCCGTCCGTGGCGGCGCTTCGAAGAGCTCTCCGGCCCCGCGCCGATCGACCTGCACGGGTACGTCGAGGGCGTCTGGGCTCACCGCGACCTGCTGCGCGCCGGCGACTCCGCGCTCCTCGCCGCCCGTCTCGTCTGCCGCGGCGTCGAACACCGCCTCCACGCGCCGGGGCAGCCCGAGCCGTTCATGCTCAAACTCGCCCAAGTGGCCGGATTCGCGGCCGAGGTTCAAGTGACGAGCGCGGTTGCCGGCGTCGTCGGCGCGTGCGACGGCGAACTGACCCTCGGCGCCCTGTGCGACGCGGTCGCCCAACTCCTCGGCGAGCCCGTCGAAAACGTGCGCACCGAGGTGCTCCCCGCCGTCCGCGAGCTTGTCGGCCTCGGAATCTTGATCTCCGGAAGGCCTTCGACGGTCGCATGATCTAGAACCCGACGTCGCGATCCCGGAATCGCGGTCTCGACTTCGTGGCTTCTCAATTGTCACGTCTGCGGCAGTTCCCCAGGGCCAGCCACATTTCCGCCGTCTTCCGGCGCTTAAACGGCCCTTGGCGCTCCTGCAAAGGGCCGCAGCGCCCCGCGCAGCTCGGCCAGAATGGCCGCGCCGGCGTCGGCGTCGGGGCATCCGATCCGGCGGAAAGTCTGGCCTCCGGCCTTGTAGAAGGCGTCGGCGTTGAGGACGTCCATCTCGTAGATCGTCTCCAGGCAGTCGGCCATGAAGCCCGGATTGGCGACGACCACGCGGCGCACGCCCTCGCGCGGGAGGCGGGCCATCGTGTCGATAGTCGCGGGCCGCAGCCAGCGGTCGGGCCCGAACTTTGACTGGAACGTCGAGCGCCACGGGACGTTCACGCCGAGGTCCGCGAGGCGCGCCGCGATCGCGCGGGCCGTGGCGTCGCATTCGGCGGCGTATCGGGCGGGCTGGTGGGGGCGCCTGTCAGGCAGTCCGTGCCAGGAGAAGAGGAGCATGTCGGCGTCGCCCTCCTCCAAGGCGTTCGCTATGCGCGTGACGTGCCAATCGACGTACCCGGGAAGCTCCGGCCACGACCTCGCTGCGCGAACCCGCGGCACGCGCCCGAAACGCTCGCGGGAAATCTTCAACGCGGCGTCGAGCCTGTCCGCCACCGACCCCACCGTGGCCGGCGCGAACTGCGGATACGTGGGAAGCACTGTGATCTCGTCCAGGCGCGAGGCCATCTCGGCGAACGTCTCGACGAAGCTAGGGCTGCCGTACTGGTATCCCACGCGCACCTCGCATTCGGGCAGAAGCTCTGCGAGCCTCGCGACCTGCCCCTCCGTGATCACCCGCAGGGGAGAGCCGTCCGCCCAAATGTCTTCGTACTGTTCCAGCACCTTGCCCGGGCGGCGTTTGAGAATCGGGCCGCGCAGCACCGGCTGCCACAGGAAATCCGGCAGGTCCACGACGCGCTTGTCCGAAAGGAACTCGCCCAAGAACTCGGCGATCGCACGGGTGCTCGCCTCTGTGGGCGTCCCCAGGGCGACGACGATCACGCCTTCGTGCGTCGCGCCGGATTTCGGCGAGTTTTCGCGCATATAAGAGAAATCTCCTCGTGTGTGTCTCAAACTGCGGCAACAGTGTATCCCGTCATTGACGGCGTGGCACAAATGGCGGGGTGTCGGCAAATGGGGTTATGGTGGCGCCAGCAACCCCTCCGTCGTCCTGAAGGAAACAGCGTGAGCAAACTTGTGATCGTGGAGTCTCCAGCGAAGGCTCGCACCATCAGCGGCTATCTCGGATCGGACTATTCCGTAGAGGCCTCCGTCGGCCATATTCGCGACCTCCCCCAGCCCTCCGAGCTGCCCGCGTCGATGAAAAAGGGCCCCTACGCGAAGTTCTCCGTGGACATCGAAGCGGGCTTCGAGCCCTACTACGTGATCGACCCAGACAAGAAGAAGAAGGTCGCCGAGCTGAAAAAGCTGCTCAAAGAGGCCGACGAACTGCTGCTCGCAACCGACGAGGACCGCGAGGGCGAGGCCATCGCCTGGCATCTGAACGAGGTGCTCAAGCCGAAGGTCCCGGTCAAGCGGATGGTGTTCCACGAGATCACGCCGGAGGCCATCGCCAGGGCGCTCGACAATCCCCGCCAGCTCGATGCGCAGCTGGTGGACGCCCAGGAATCGCGCCGCATCCTCGACCGCCTCGTGGGCTACGAGGTCTCGCCCCTCCTGTGGCGCAAGGTCTCGCCCGGGCTCTCGGCCGGGCGAGTGCAGTCGGTGGCCACGCGGCTGGTCGTCTCGCGCGAACGCGAGCGCATGGCCTTCGTCGCCGCCTCCTACTGGGACGTGACGGCGGTTTTCGCCAAGGAGAAGCAAGACTTTTCGGCCAAGCTCGTGGCACTCGACTCCGTGCGCGTCGCCGCGGGCAGGGACTTCGACGACGCCGGAAAGCTCACCGCCAAGGCCGCCAAGGAAGGCGTGCGGGCCCTCGGCAAGGACGACGCCGAACAGCTCGCCGCGGCACTCGAAGGCGCGGACGCGACGGTCGCCTCCGTCGAGACGAAGCCGTACACCCGCCGGCCGGCCGCGCCGTTCACGACGTCGACCCTCCAGCAGGAGGCCTCCCGCAAGCTCCGCATGAGCTCGCGCGACGCCATGCGCACGGCCCAGTCGCTCTACGAAAACGGCTACATCACCTACATGCGAACCGACTCGACCAACCTTTCCGAGCAGGCGGTTTCAGCTGCCAGAAGCCAGATCCGGGAGATGTACGGGCAGGAGTCGCTGCCGGACAAGCCCAGGCTGTACGCGACGAAGTCCAAGGGCGCGCAGGAGGCCCACGAGGCGATCCGGCCCGCCGGCGACCATTTCCGCACGCCCGCCCAGGTCAAGGGCGATCTGACGGCCAGCCAGTTCGCGCTCTACGAGCTCATCTGGAAACGCACGGTGGCCTCGCAGATGGCCGACGCCCGCGGCCAGACCGCCTCCGTGCGCGTCGCCGTCGGCGTCGCCGGGGCCGCCGGAGCGCGCGAGGCGACGTTTGCGGCGTCGGGAACGATCATCACTTTCCCCGGCTTCATGGCTGTCTACCAGGAGTCGGCCGACGCGAAGCGCTACGAGGACCGCGAGAACGCGCGCCTGCCGGAGGTCAAGGAGGGGGAGGCCCTGCGCACGCTCGAGGCGGCCGCAGACGGCCACGAGACCCTGCCGCCGCCGCGCTACACCGAGGCCTCGCTCGTCAAGCGCATGGAGGAGCTGGGGATCGGGCGCCCGTCCACATACGCCGCGACGATCTCGACCATCACCGACCGCGGGTACGTCGACCGCCGAGGCCAGGCGCTCGTGCCCACGTGGACGGCCTTTTCGGTTGTGCGCCTGCTGGAGGAGAACCTTCCCGAGCTGGTCGATTACGACTTCACGGCCGACATGGAAACCGAGCTGGACCGCATCGCAGCCGGCGAGGAGCGGCGGATCGAATACCTCACCCGCTTTTGGAAGGGCCAAGAGGGGCGGCTCGGCCTCGAAGGCCAGGTCGAGAGCCTGGGGGACATCGACGCGAAGGCCGTCAACTCGATCGACCTCGGCGAGGGCGTGGTTCTGCGCGTGGGCCGCTACGGGCCGTACGTCCAGGAGGAGCGCGAGGGCGCGGAAGCCCGCAACGCCTCCGTCCCCGATTCCATCGCCCCCGACGAGCTGACCCCGGCCAAGGCCCGCGAGCTGCTCGACAAAAGCAGCTTCGACGGGCGCGAGCTGGGAGTGGACCCCGAAACCGGCCGCAAGGTGCTGGCCAAAGCGGGGCGTTTCGGCCCGTACGTCACCGACGTGCCGAAAGAGGGCGAAGTGGCGCTCACGCCTACCGGCCGCCCGTCGAAGAAGCCGCCGAAACCGCGCACGGCCTCGCTTTTGTCCTCGATGGCGCTCGAATCGGTCACGCTTGAGGACGCGCTCAAGCTGCTTTCGCTTCCGCGCGCCGTGGGCGACGACGACGGCGAGACGATCTTTGCCCACAACGGCCGCTACGGGCCGTACCTGACCCGCGGCAAGGATTCGCGGTCGCTGGCCAGCGAGGACGAGATTTTCACGGTCACCCTCGACCAGGCCAAAGAGCTCTTTGCCCAGCCCAAGCAGCGGCGCGGCGCCACCGCAAAGGAGCCCCTGCGCGAGCTGGGAACCGACCCCGTCGCGGGCGTCACAGTTCTGCTTAAGGACGGCCGCTTCGGCCCGTACGTCACCGACGGCACGACCAACGCCTCCCTTCGGCGCGAGGACGACCCGTTGACGATCACGCCCGAGCGCGCCTACGAGCTGCTCGCCGACCGGCGAGCCAAGGGCCCGGCGAAGAAGCCTGCCAGGAAAAAGGCCTCGGCCAAGACCGCGTCGAAGTCGGCGTCGAAAACCGCGTCGAAGTCGGCCTCGAAAACCGCGTCAAAGTCGGCGTCGAAGACCGCTTCCGGCAAGGCGGCTTCGAAGGCCTCATCCGGCAAGGTCGCTTCCGGCAAGGCCTCCTCGAGCAAGGCCTCCAAGGCTGCTTCGGGCACAACCGCCTCCGGCAAGTCGGCGGGCGCGGGGAAGGCTTCGGCGAAGTCCGCGAACGCGAAAGCATCCGCTTCGAAATCCGGCGCCGTGAAAACCGCCGCTAAGAAATCTGCAGCCAGGCCGTCTGCGGCTACCGCCGCCAAGAGCGAGAAGTAGCAGATGTTCATCACCTTCGAGGGCGGCGACGGATCGGGCAAGACCACCCAGATGCAGTTGCTCGCCGAATGGCTGCGCGGGCGCGGCTTCGACGTCGTCACAACCAGAGACCCCGGCGGAACCGAACTCGGGCGCCATATCCGCAAGCTGCTCCTGCACGGCGGCGACGTCTCGCCGCGGGCAGAGGCATTGCTGTACGCGGCGGACCGGGCGCACAACGTCGCGACGGTCGTGCGCCCGGCTTTGGAGAGGGGCGCGATCGTTCTCGCCGACAGATACATCGATTCCTCCGCCGCCTACCAGGGCGCGGGAAGGACTCTCGGCGAGGACGAGGTACGCGGACTGTCGCTGTGGGGCACGGAAGGGCTCATGCCCGACCTGACCGTCTTCCTCGACCTTCCCGCCGAGGCGCTGGCCTCCCGGCTCGGCGGCTCTTTCGACAGGATCGAGGCGGCGGGCGCGCGGTTCCACGAGGACGTCCGCAGGGCATACCTCCGATTCGCCGCGGCCGAACCCGAACGCTGGTTCACCGTGGACGCCACGGCGCCGCGCGAACAGATCGCCGAAACGGTCCGCGCACGCGTGGCCCAGGCGCTGGGCGACGACGGACGCCGGCCCGGGGGCGGCAAGCCGTGAGCGTCTTCGACGAGCTGGTGGGGCAGCGGGCCGTGCGCGCCCAGCTTGAAAAAGCCGCCGCGGCCGCCCGCGAGCTCGCCGGGAAGACCGCCGCCGGGGCCGATTCGGCCATGGCCCAAGCCTGGCTCGTCACAGGGCCGCCGGGCTCGGGCAGGTCCGTGGCGGCCAGGGCCTTCGCCGCAGCCCTGGAATGCACCGGGCCGGAACCCGGGTGCGGCCAATGCCACGCCTGCCACACGGTCATGGAGGGCAAGCACCCCGACGTCGAATCAGTGGCGACCCGCGGAGTCTTCATCACCGTCGAGCGCACGCGCGAGCTTGTCGGCAGGTCGTATGTCTCCCCGGGCAGCGGCCCGTGGCGCGTCGTCGTCGTCGAAGACGCCGACAGGATGCTCGAGCGCACCACGAACGTGCTGCTCAAAGCGATCGAGGAGCCTCCGCCGTTCACCGTGTGGATGCTGTGCACGCCCTCGCCCGAAGACGTCATGACGACGATCCGCTCGCGCTGCCGCGAAGTCAGCCTGGCCGTGCCAAGCCCGCAGGACGTCGCCGACCTGCTCGTTCGCCGCGACGGCGTCCCCCCGGAACGGGCGCTCGACGCTGCGCTCGCGGCCCAATCGCACGTCGGCCGCGCGAGAGCCCTCGCCACCGACGCGCAGGCTGCCCGCGAACGGGCCTACATTCTCACCGAGACGCTTTCGATCCGCGGCGCGGGCGACGCCGTGCTGGCCGCTCACCGCGTTCTCAACTACAGTCCCGAGGCCGCTGAGGCGCTCCTCGGCCCCTCCGCGAGTTTTGACGCGGATCCGCGCGCCGGGGAAGCCGGGCGGCAGGCCGATCGCGACGGCGAGGCAGGCGGACGCGACGGCGTCGATTCGGGCACTCGCGGCAGCGGGCGCGGCCGGAACTCCGGCTCGGCAGCGAAGTCGGGAAAGAAGCCCGCCAAAAAGAAGTCCGGGGCCAAAGCCGTCAGCGACGCCTTGGCCGCCCAGTTCGCGCAGGAGGAGGCCGAGCTGCGTCGATCCCTCGGCGTCGAGGAAGGCGGGCGGGTCCCTCCCGCCGTGTCCGCGCAGATAACCGCCCTGCGCGAGGATCAAAAGCGCCGCGCCACCCGCGCCCAGCGCGACAGGCTCGACCGCGCCCTCGTCGACCTTCTCTCGCTCTACAGGGACGTCCTCACGGTCCAGCTGGGGGCCGACGTCGCCCTTGTCAACCGCGACTTCGCCGACCGGATCGCCGAAGTCGCCGCGAGCACCTCGGCCGAGCAGTCGATTCGCCGGATGGACGCAATCTCGCAGGCTCGCACGCGCCTGGCGGGGAACGTCGCCCCGCTGCTCGCGCTCGAGGCGATGATGGTCAGCCTCCGCCCGCAGGGTTGACACCCGCCGGTTCCCGCAGGGTTGACACCCGCCGATTCCGGCAGGGCTGTTGACGGGCAGACGTCCGCGACCGCCCGCAGGGCTGACACCTGTCGCTGTCTGCAAGGGGGACGTGCGCCGCCGGACGCGGGGCCGATGCCCGCGACCGCCCGCAGGGCTGACACTCGTCACGGTCTGGAGGGACGTCGACTGCCGCCGGGCGCGGGGCGGCGCCCGCCTCGGTGTCAACCCCATCCGACTCCTCGCAGCTGCGGCAGGGGCGCCATGCCCCTGCAAGCGGACTGCGTTTTGGAAGACGATCAGGTAGTTTAGGAGAATGAACCTTCGCAAGCCCATGGCGTCCTTCTTCGCCGCAGCCATGCTGCTCGCTGGCTGTTCGCTCGACCTCGGCGCCTCGAATCGCAACGGCCCCACCGACGGCGCGTCCCCGAGCGGAAACCAATCGCCGAACGCAACCGCGCTCAACAAGCTGGAGGACTTTTACAAGCAGAAGGTCGCATGGTCGAAATGCAAGAAGCATCCGGCCAACGAATGCGCGAATGTGAAGGTTCCGCTGGATTACAAGAAGCCCGGCGGCAAGACGATCACCATCGCCATGATGAAGGTTCCCGCGGCAAACGGCAAGCCGATTGGGACTCTGTTCGTCAACCCCGGCGGCCCCGGAGGCTCGGGAATCGATTTGGCGGCCAACGCTTCCGAGGCCTTCAGCGCCGCCGTTCGGAACAAGTACGACATCGTGGGCTTCGATCCTCGCGGGGTCGGCTCCTCGACCGCGGTCGATTGCGTGAGCGACGCCGAGCTGGCTAAGATCATGGACACCGACGTCGACCTCTCCACCCCGGAAGGGCAGCAGACGGACAAAGCCGTCACCGAGCAGGAGGCGAAGGGATGCCGGGAGAAGTCGGGCGAATTGCTTGCACACCTCGGCACGGAGTCGGCCGCACGCGACCTTGACGTTTTGCGTGGCCTCGTGGGCGACAAGAAACTCAATTACCTCGGTTTCTCTTACGGCACCTCCCTGGGCGGCATGTACGCCAACCTCTTTCCAAAGAAGGCAGGCAGGCTGGTGCTCGACGGCGCCGTCGACCCACAGCTTGGCGGCGCGCGCATGGGGTACGAGCAGATAGTCGGCTTCGAAACGGCCTTCCAACATTACGCGCAGCACTGCGTGGACACCGGCCGATGCCCGCTCGGAGGCTCTGTGGACGAGGCCAGGGCGAAGATGAAGGCGCTTTTCGACCAGGCGCTGAAGAGCCCCTTCCCGACGGCCGATCCCAAGAGACCCCTCAATAGAGCCGCACTTTACTCTACCGTAATAAGCATGATGTACCGCGAAACGTTCTGGACCTACCTGGATAAGGGGCTCTCCCAGCTGGTCGAGCAGAACGACGGTTCGGTCATCCTAAGGTTCTACGACCTGTTTGAGGAGCGCCAGGGAAACAAGTTCAAGAACAACGGCAAGGAAGCCTTCTGGGCGATCAACTGCGCCGACTATGTGCCGTCGCCGAGGGCCGAGTATCAGCAGTACGCCGATAAGTTGCGGACGGAGGCGCCCGTTTTCGGCTCATCGATGATGGAGGGAACCGATATATGCTCGCTCTGGCCCTACCATCCGAAGGCCAACCCCGGACCGTACGAGGCTAAGGGCTCGGCTCCGATCGTCGTGATCGGCACGAAGTACGATCCGGCGACGCCGTATCATTGGGCGCAGAATCTGCATAAGACGCTGAGCAACTCGGTGCTGCTGACGTGGGAGGGCGACGGGCACACAGCCTACGGAAAAGCCGGCTCCTGCCTGAACGATCCGGTAGACCAATATCTTCTCACCGGAAAGGTCCCGCAGGACGGCCTCGTCTGCCCGGCCTCTTCGAAGTTGGGGAGCTGAATCGCAGCGAGCAGGCGGCAGGCGCGTGAGTCAGACAAGTGAGGCGTGGCGAGCAGCCTCCGCGTCTGTCGGCCTTTCGCTCAGCAGGCAGGACGGGCGCCACGCGCAGCCTCTTGGGCCACGCGGCACCCGTCCTGTTTTATGCGTGCGTCTTTACGCGTAGGTTCTGCGCGTCGTTACGTTTGCGTTTTGCACGTCGTTTCGCTTGTGTGCTGGACCGGTCCCGCGCAATATTCTATTTCTGTTTTGAACCTGCCTTGTTTTTGGGTGTTTCCTTCGACTGAATTTTTCCTTCATCCCGCCAGGTGGAGCTTGGTCTATTTTTCGCGGTTTCCCTGCGGGGCCATCTTATTTTTCTTCCACAGTTGTCCTTTCCCACGATTCTTACTCTGTCCATTCTCTTACCTTGCCTTTTCTTCGGTCGTAAGTAATTTCTTCTGTGCCTTTATCGTTCTTGCCGTCCCTTATCGTCTCTTCCCCTCCTCTCATCCCTCCCGCTCTTACCCTCTTTTCCGTCCTTCATGGCCACTGTTGTCTTTTGCCGCCACTGCCTCCCCTTCTACCTCAAGGGAAGGCGTGGAAAACCCGCAGTTCGCAGCCGTTCAATCCTGTAGGCTCAATTTTTAGAGAGACATAGTGACAAAGGCGGTGCATGGGCCGAAGGCTGTTTGACGCACCGGTCTCTCGGCCCGCGCCGAACGCTTTGGCGGTGAGCGTGGCATTCGTGAATATCCCGGGAATTGGCGTGGGTTTTAGTTTCTACCCGATTGGGAGGGAAGATGAAAAAGAGAATGACGCGATTGTTGCAGCCTTTGGCTGCGCTCTCGGCGTTGGCCCTGACGGCCGTCATTCATCCGGTGGCGGCTCAAGCGGCGTCGGCTCACGACGGCGTCGGGCGGGCTCCTGCGGCGAAGGCGACTGCCAGCCCGTCCGCGGATCCGTCGTCGGGCAAACCGAACGAAGCTCCAGCCGGGGACGTTCCGAAGGGGCTTGAAAAGTTCTATAAGCAGAAGCTGGCTTGGGCGCCGTGCAAAAACAAACCCCAGATGCAGTGCGCGAATGTAAAGGTTCCGCTGGATTACAAGAAGCCCGGGGGCAAGACGATCACCGTCGCCATGGCGAAGGTTCCCGCGGCAAACGGCAAGCCGATCGGGAGCCTGTTCGTCAACCCCGGCGGCCCCGGAGGATCGGGAATCGACCTTGTTTCGGGCGCGGACAAGACCTTCAGCAAGGCTCTCCGGGACCAATACGACATTGTGGGCTTCGATCCGCGCGGGGTCGGTTCCTCGACCGCGGTCGATTGCGTGAGCGACGCCGAGCTGGGGAAGTACCTCGACTCTGAATTCGACCTGTCCACCCCGGAGGGAAAGAAGGCGGAGAAGGCTCAAGCGGAGAAGTTCGCCAAGGGTTGCAAAGACAAGTCGGGCGAATTGCTTGCGCACGTCGGCACGGAGTCGGCTGCGCGGGACCTTGACGTTTTGCGCGACCTCGTGGGCGACAAGAAGCTCAATTATCTCGGCTTTTCCTACGGCACTTCCCTGGGCGGCATGTACGCCAACCTTTTTCCGAAGAAGGCGGGCAGGCTGGTTCTCGACGGCGCCGTTGACTCACAGCTCGGCGATGCGCGCATGGGGTACGAGCAGAGGATCGGCTTCGAGAAGGCCTTCGAGCGTTACGCGGAGTATTGCGTGAAGGGCGGGAACTGTCCGCTGGGGTCTTCTGTGGATGCGGCGAAGAAGAAGATGCGAGCCCTGTTCGATCAGGCGTTCAAAAAGCCGTTCCCGACGGCCGATCCCAAGAGGCCCCTCAATCGGAACATGCTCATGTATGGCGTCATGATTGCGATGTACAACACCGCGTATCGCTCCTATCTGGATACAGGGCTCAGTCAGTTGATCAAAAACAATGACGGATCCTTCCTTTTGGGATGGTTTGATCTGGCAATTGGGCGTGAGGGCGGAAAGTTCAAGAACAACAGCGACGAGGCCATGACTGCGATCAACTGTGCGGATTATCCGTCTTCCTCACCGTCCGTAACCAAAAAGTATCAAGAGAAACTGAAGAAGGAGGCCCCCCTCTTCAGCGTGGGCAGCGATGGAGAAGGGACTGACCTTTGCAGCCTTCTGCCGTATCATCCGAAGTCGAATCCCGGGCCTTACAGGGCGAAGGGGTCGGCTCCGATTGTGGTGATCGGCACGAGGCACGATCCGGCGACGCCGTATCACTGGGCGCAGGCTTTGCATAAGACGCTTGAGAACTCGGTGCTGTTGACCTGGGAAGGCGATGGTCACCTTGCTTACCCCAGGGCCGGCTCTTGCATCAAGGCGCCCGTTGACAAGTATTTGTTGACCGGCGAGGTTCCCAAAGACGGCCTCGTTTGCCCAGTGGAACAGAAGCAGGGGAAAGAAGCGCAAAAGCAAGGCGACCTTGATCGGAAGGCTTCCGTGAAGGATGAGGTTTTCGTTGGGAAATCGCGTCTCTTTGTCCGGTAGCGGGTCCTGACTGATCGGACGTCGGGCATTGGATTGGCGAGAGTCCGCTCCGATCGGTTGGGGATTCTAATCATCTCGTATGTTTGGAGGAAAAATGAGAAAGACAGTGACGCGACTGTTGCGGCCTTTGGCTGCGCTCTCGGCGTTGGCTTTGACCGTCGTCGCTCAGCCAGTAGCGGCCGGTGCGTCGCCGGGGGCGGATGCCTCTGCCCGTGCCGACGCAGGCGTTCGTGCGGCGAAGGCGACGGCGAGCCCGTTTGCGAGTCGGTCGCCGAGCGGTGGTTCG